>Ga0316204_10007263_pt1 | contig 16386 bp, 14 predicted proteins | sample 6monrhotite_MG_2_FD_205661 | JGI IMG/M metagenome (GOLD analysis project Ga0316204, IMG submission 205661) | Microbial mat bacterial communities from mineral coupon in-situ incubated in ocean water Damariscotta River, Maine, United States -... | ecosystem: Environmental > Aquatic > Marine >... | reverse complement strand
TTATAAAATAGAAGGAGATAGTTATCGAAAAAAACAAGCTATGAAATTAAATTCAAAAAGCGGCCAAGTTAATTGACGCCGACCGGCCAAGGTAGTTGACGTCTGATAAGTGAGGGAACTTTCTGGCCACCACTAGCCGTAGTGTTGGCCGGAGGGGTAGGCTTTTCGGTTATTTTGTCTTTGGTATTTACACCTTTAGTTGTGTCTAGATTAAATAAACCCATACCAATCCTTATAAAATAAATGACAACACTTGTTGTTGCTTGATATCTCTTATGCGAGGTAGGATGAAATCTCGAATGTAGCTGATTGGTAAAACGATGAAACCTACCAAAAAAACTCAGATGAGCTGGTGGCAATCTGATTGTGTGAGGTGCAAGCGGATCAGAGCTTTGGTCATTTGGGCTATATTGACTTGTATTATTTACCTTTGGTTTTTGGGGTGAATAATTTGCAACTCCAAAGATAAGTAGACTCAGCTATGCAAGATATTATTGAAATCAGGAGCCAAGCCAAACGAAATGTGATTATTAGCCTGTTGATTGGTATCGTTGGATTGTGTTTAGCTAGTATTACATTCTCAGTGCTACCAAAATCTCTGTATTTGATTGGAATATTTTTGACTAGTGCGTCACTCGTTGCATTGCTGATTGCTTGGGTTAAATACAGAGAGCCACAGTTCAGCTTTTTACTTTCTAGAACATCTATTCTTTACAAGCATCGACATGGCCAATGGCAGCTTGATTGGCGCAATATTCAGCGTATTGATGTGCCCAAAGTCACTCATGGGTTAGAGCCCATAGCGCTGGATATGGTTGCGATTAAGATTAAAGACTACTCAGTCTTTTTGAATGTAGCATCACCACGATTAATGACCAACATTTTAATGGAACAGCGTCCTTTATTATTCCATGAGATGCCCCCATCGACAGACTGTGCCACTGGCAGCTGTCATAGTAATGATATGTTAGAGCACGATTATTTTAAGGATACTAAGGGTATAGAGTATAAAGGTATTCAAGCTATGTTTGCCAATCGTATGGCTAAGCTAAGAGCGCGTTTAGGATATGATATTTTTGTTGCAGGCTCCGAGTTAGATCGTCCTGAGCAAGAATTTGTCGATTTGTTACGGCAATGCCAGCAACGCGTATTAACCGCTTCAAGTTAAATAATATTCGCTTGTTGTACTGCTAATAATAAGTTAACAGACTCACTCTTTAGTTTGCTCACCCTTAATTTTGCCAGCTCAATTTGTTGTCGTTTTAACGCGCCTTCCATGTCACTACACAGGGTTAGCATCGCAGGAACACCTGTATAACAACATGCGCCGTGTAATTGATGCACTTTTGCTTGCATATCTTCATAGTTTTCAAATTGGTTAGCTTTTTCTATGGACGCTACTAGCCCCGGTAACTGTTGTAAAAATTGCTGCAAGATATCCTTAGCTGCATCCTCATTTTGATGAGCGCGCTTCAGAGCGAGTGACCAGTCAAAACTGGATTGTTCTTGGTTAGTAGGATCAGCTACCTGGCACCAGCGTTTGATCAAGTCTATCAAATCCGACAAGTTGATAGGTTTAGGTAAGTAATCATCCATTCCAGAAGCAAGTAGTCGATCTTGCTCTTCTTTAAATGCATGAGCGGTGACTGCAATAATAGGTGTTCCTAAGTTTAAATCTGTCTGACGGATCTGTTTGGTTGCCTCTAATCCATCCATGTTTGGCATTTGCACGTCCATGAGGATCACATCAAATTCATGCTCTTTGCATTGTGAGACAGCATCCGCGCCACTAAAAGCCAAGGTAAGTTGCAGATTAGTATTTTTTAGCCAAGTGGTGAGTAACCGCAAATTGATTTCCATATCATCTACAGCCAATACTTTGGCTTTCGGTAATGCGGCTAAACGCTGTTGTAATTTATCAGTAGGACTTTCTGCTGGGGCATGTAATAAGCTGTTGAGCTTGCCTAGAGTCAAAGGTAGGCGCATTTTATGTGAGAAATATTGCGACAGGTCGCTACGATTTGATAATGACTCAACGCCAGAATATAACAATACAGCATCATCTGTATTTAAGTGTCGTGTGGCCTCTAAAATGCTGGGCAGGTTATTTTCTTTGTTGTTAGGCACACAAATAAGTACTAAATCATAATGCTGTTTTAGTTCCCTAAGATAAGCTATTGACTCGACACCAGTTACGTTTGCACCCAAATATGTCAGTATCTTCACACCACAATGACGAGATTGCGGAAAAGGGTCAAAATAAATAATTTTTTTATCTAGCCATTCACTGTCAGGGCCAAGGGCAAGGTTGCTATTAAGTAGGTTGCATCTGATTGTTACAGTGAAGGTACTGCCAGAGCTTGGTGTGCTTTGTAGACGGAGTTCGCCACGCATAAGCTTGACTAATTCTTGGCAGATGACTAGGCCTAAACCTGTTCCTTGGTATGAACGGCTCAAGGCGTCATCAACTTGTGAGAAAGCGGTAAAGAGTTTTCTTTGATCTTCGCGGCTTATGCCTATCCCAGAGTCTTCAATTTTAAGCACAAGTTCGTAAATGCCATGATTTCGCTCTTTCCCATAGGCCGAAAGACTGACAAAACCTTGATCAGTGAACTTGAGCGCATTTCCCAGTAGGTTGTTCAAAACCTGCTTAATCCGATAACTATCACCAATCAGCTTTTCCGGTAAAGGTTCTAAGTTGTAAACAAACTCTAGATTCTTCAAGTGAGCAGACTTGGCCATCACACTGACCAAATCTTCTAACATTTCGTTAGGTGAAAAAGGGTGGTTGTTGATTTTTAACTTACCGGCTTCAATTTTGGAAAAATCCAATACATCATTTACAATGCTTAGTAAGTTGTCTGCCGCAGCATTAATAATACTGACCTGCTCTTGTTTTTCTGGTGATAATGAACTCGAATGTAACTCTTTGCTAAAGCCTAATATGGCGTTCAAAGGAGTGCGTATTTCATGACTCATGTTGGCTAAAAATTGTGACTTTACGTTACTCGCTGCAATAGCGTCTTTGCGAGCAATATCTAGGCGCACATTTTGCTCTTCAACTAGTTCAATATTATTTCTTAAGTCTTCCGTAGTTTGTTCTACCTCCTGTTCCAACTGGTGACGACTTTTATCCATTAAGGCTAGTGAGAATAAGGCAGCTTCAATAAAAACACCCGCTTGAAAAGAATAAGCAGTAAAGAAATTTGAGGGTAAAATAGTAGCCAGACTCAACATGCCGATAAAGGCTAAACAAGCAAATATACTCCACCCAAAAATAAAGTACCGAGCGGTATAAAATTGATTACCGTAGCTCTCAAAACCTGCATAAGTGTAGCAGGCGATGGCTAAAATACTTGTTAGATAAACCAAACCACTTTGCAAAAAAGGGGGGAGTATATTTAGTACCGATAGTCCTCCCAATGTTGTTAAAACACCAATTATAAATTTAAGATAAATCAATGAGTTAGGGTTTGACTTGGGCATTTCTAAAAAAAAAACAGTAAATAATCCAGCAAAAATTCCAATAATCACGTAGGTCAAATCAGTATGAGAACTGACCCATAGGGTGATTGAGCTGGGCATCAATAAATGTAAATGACCTCCCCAAACAAATTGCCAGATCAGCACCGAAAAAATATAGCCTACATATGCCAGTAAACTATTTTGCCTTAGTCCTATGTACAGAATAAGGTTGTAGAGGGCCAACATGATAAGGCCGCCATAGAACAAACCCCATATCAGATTGTCATAGAAATTAATTTTTTGATGACGAATATGGGTTTGGATATCAACAGGCGCTACTAATGCAGACCGCAGGCTTTCTATGCGCACATACAAGTCAATTGTTTGTGCGTAAGGCATATCTAGTTGCAACGTAGGAAAGCGATATTCTGGGCTTGGGCGGATATTACCGTGACTAACATGGCCCAAAATTTCTTCACCTAACAATACATAGATATCCACCTTTTCAAGTTGCGTAAAAGCAACATCAATTACCCATTGTTTATTTTCGGTAACATTGCTGATAGTGGTATGCAGCCACACTCCTTTGTCGGAAAAGCCATAGTTCGGATTGTCATCTGGTTGCCAAACAAACTCATCAAGTTTTTGTTTTACGTCGAATATTTCTAGTGGATTGTTTGTTTCTCGAAAAACCTTCAATTGAGAAGATAGCCTGATAGCTTCATCGGTGGCAATTAACTGCACATCCCCTTGAGCGTTTGCCAACATAGGTAGTGACAACACAACTAAAAGTAAAAATCTGCAAAGGTAAAGCAACATCAAATTCAGTCAGTATGGTAGTTAGTTAACAACATTAAAGCATCCGACTAATACTTATGGCAAACGTTAGCTTTATTTTGATGAGCAAAGATAAACTTAGGTGATGTAATCAGCGCCATTTATAGGGTAATGTATACCCATACCACCTCAAGATGTCGATTCAGAACGACTGGGGCGCTTCAATTCAAGGCACGTCAATGACTGAATGTCGACCACCTTCTGAATTGGCGTAACGAAGAAGTGGAGTGCCCCAGCCGTTCCCTTCGGGCGGGTTTTAAAGCGATTTATGCTGCGTTGGCTATTTTTGACTTAGATGACTAAGCCTGCAAATAGCCGCCTTGCCTAAACCGCTTTAAACTCCCGCTGAATCCTATATCTTGAGGTGGTATGGGTATATCATTAGAATAATGAAGTCTTAGGCATTATTCACTTACAAGCAACAATTTAAAACAAGAATAAGTGGTAATAAAAGTCAAACATGAGTCAAGAAACCATTATCAATAAAGACGGCATCGAACAATTGACGATGCAAAGATTCACTGAGGAATCTTACTTAAATTATTCCATGTACGTCATTATGGACAGAGCATTACCGCATATCGGTGATGGTTTGAAGCCGGTGCAAAGGCGTATAGTGTATGCCATGTCTGAGCTGGGGTTGAATAACGCAGCTAAGTACAAAAAGTCGGCACGAACTGTTGGTGACGTATTAGGTAAATTTCATCCTCATGGCGATTCAGCCTGTTATGAAGCCATGGTGTTAATGGCGCAGCCGTTTTCTTATCGATATCCATTAGTTGATGGGCAGGGTAATTGGGGAGCGCCGGATGATCCTAAATCTTTCGCCGCGATGCGTTATACCGAATCTCGATTATCTAAATTTAGTGAAGTACTGTTAACCGAGTTAGGTCAAGGCACAGTTGATTGGCAGCCTAATTTTGATGGCACCTTAGATGAGCCTAAAGTGTTGCCAGCTCGTTTGCCGCATATTTTATTGAATGGCATTACTGGTATAGCAGTGGGTATGGCGACTGATATTCCACCGCATAATGTGCGAGAAGTTGCCAATGCTTGTGCCCATTTGTTAGATAGCAGTAAAGCTGAATTACACGAATTATTAGAATTTGTACAAGGGCCTGATTACCCCACAGACGCAGAAATTATTACAGCAAAAACCGATATTACTAAGATTTACGAAACTGGCCGCGGTTCAATCAGAATGCGTGCAGTATATACCGAAGATCAGGGTGACATTATTATTACTGCGTTGCCGCATCAAGCATCGGGCGGTAAAATTCTCGAACAAATAGCGGCACAAATGCAGGCCAAAAAGTTACCTATGGTCAGTGATTTGCGGGACGAGTCAGATCACGAAAACCCCACCCGTTTATTAATTACACCGCGCTCAAATCGTGTTGATGTAGAACAACTGATGCAGCATTTGTTTGCCACCACAGATTTAGAAAAAAGTTATCGCGTGAATATCAATATGATTGGCTTAGATGGCCGACCTCAAGTTAAAGATTTGCGGATGATATTAACCGAGTGGCTGAGCTTTAGAAAAGACACGGTTGTACGTAGATTGCAATTCAGATTAGATAAAGTCCTTGCCAGACTGCATATTCTTGAAGCTTTAATGATTGCCTTTTTGAATATTGACGAAGTCATTCGCATTATCCGTTACGAAGAACAACCTAAACAGCAATTAATGACACAGTTTAAATTGTCGGATATTCAAGCTGAAGCAATACTCGATTTAAAACTACGTCACCTTGCTAAATTGGAAGAAGTAAAAATCCAAGCTGAGCAACAAGAACTTGCCAAAGAACGAGATGCGCTGCAGCTATTGTTAGGCTCTGATAAACGTTTAAAGACTCTGATCAAAAAAGAAATATTAGAAGCAGCAGAGATATATGGTGATGATAGGCGCTCACCTATTGTTGCACGAGGTGAATCTAAAGCTTTATCTGAAAAAGAATTAATTCCTTCTGAAGCCGTTACTGTGGTGCTGTCTGAAAAAGGTTGGGCTCGATGTGCTAAAGGCCATGATGTAGATGTGGAAGGTTTGAGCTACAAAGCAGGTGATGGCTATCAGGCCAGTGCTAAAGGACGAAGTAACCAACAAGTGGTATTTCTCGATTCCTCAGGTAGAGCTTTTTCTTGTGATGCTCATGGGTTACCTTCGGCTCGCAGCCAAGGAGAGCCGTTAACCGGGCGATTTAATATTGTCAGCGGCGAAAATGTTGAACATTTAATAATGGGAAATGATGAACAGCAGTATCTTATGGCATCTGATGCCGGTTACGGGTTTGTTGGTAAGTTTAGCGATATGGTGAGCAAAAACAAAGCAGGCAAAGCCTATTTGTCATTGTCTGCAGCGTCGAAGATCATTGGGCCTCAGCCAGTATTTGACCTCAAAACAGATTGGTGCCTGGCTATTTCAAATGAAGGCAGAATGTTAATGTTTCCACTACGTGATTTGCCGAGCTTAGGCAAAGGAAAAGGTAACAAACTGCTTAGTATTCCGTCAGCAAAAGTACAATCTAGAGAAGAGTATGTCAGTGTGTTAGCTGTCGTTCCGCAAGGCGCTAACGTTAAGATCCTGGCAGGCAAACGAGGTATGACTCTCACCGCAACTGATCTTGCTCACTATCAAGGTGAACGAGGACGACGAGGAAATAAATTACCTAGGGGGTTACAACGAGTGGATGGAGTTGAAATTGAAAAAGCTGGGATAGTCGCGACTCAATCAGATGAAACCGAACCTGCTGATGGGAATGGTTCAGGCTTACCTTTGCAATAACAACCTTGCTAATAAGCGGATGCAATAATGTCATCCGCTTTTCCTCCTTGCAAAGCTACTTAGTAATCACCCCTTTTTTACTTTATCAAATAAGGTCCAATAAAAATGTCGAACGTTTATTTTAAGTGTTTGTTAGCAGTTTTTTTATTGGGTATTGCTGAAACTGCCCTTGCAGCAGTTAATGAAGATCCTATTGTTATTATGATTGGAGTTGATGGACTGCGAGCAGATACCTTAGAACGTATACAAGCACCCAATTTACAGTTATTAGCAGATACTGGCGTAAGGGCTAATATGATCCCCGCCATGCCCACCAAAACTTTTGTGAATTTCTATTCTTTAGCCACTGGTTTACATCCAAAACATCATGGTCTTATTTCAAATTACCCTTATGACCGAGAATTGGGTCGTAAATTTAATCGTCAAACAGACGTAAGTGATCCTAGGTGGTGGGGCGGCGAGCCTATTTGGATTACAGCTGAAAAACAAGGGGTAAAAGCAGCGACTTATTTTTGGGTGGGTTCAGAAGTGGAAATTGGTGGTGTTCGTCCATCTTTTTGGAAAGCATATCAAAAAGATAAGGACTACGGCGAACGTGTTGAAGAAGTACTTAAGTGGCTTGCGCTTCCTGAAGGAGAGCGTCCACGTCTACTAACTTTATATTTTTCAGCAGTCGACACAGCGGCGCATGATTTTGGTGTGGATTCGCCGCAAGAGCGAGAAGCCGTTGTTATGGTTGATAAACACATTGGAGATTTGTTAATAGGACTCAACAAGTTAGGACTTAAACATCGCTCAAATATAGTGGTTGTAGCTGATCATGGAATGGCTAATCTATCTGACAACAGAGTGATCAATCTTGATCCCTGGATAGATTTATCAGATTTTATGGTACCCGACTGGGCAAGTAACAAAACCTCAGTACACGCCCCATTTCTGAATTTGTATGCAGAACCTAAATTAGTGGATGCAGCATACAAAAAATTACATAAGGCACACCCTAAAATGCAGGTGTTACGCCGTGGCTCTTTTCCGACTCAATATCATTTTAATCACCTTCAAAGGGAACCCGACCTAATGTTACTAGCTGATACTGGCTGGAGTATTTATGCTAGTCGAGATAAAAGTCAGTCCCAATCTATGCTTTATTTAGGTCGCTCCATTGCCACTCATGGTTATGATAATCAAGATCCCTTGATGCAGGCTACCTTCATTGCTAGTGGCCCAGCATTTAAGAGGAAACTTAAGGCTAGACCTTTCGATAACATAGAAGTCTATGGTTTAGTGGCCTGTGCCTTGAAGATTAAACCAGCCAGCACAGATGGAAATATTCAAAATGTGCAATATTTGATGACACAAGATTGCCAATCTTCGTTTGAATGAGCTTAGCCAATTAGTAAGATTTAATAGGTGGGTCTTAGAGTGTTGGTTTTAAAAAAGAATAGTTAACCTGAACTCTGGATAAGCCATACCGTCCAGCACCGCTATTATCACGCCTATCTTCGTTGAACTTGCTCACAATAGCGCGCTATTCCTTCACAAGTTTGCCTCGATAAACGCAATAATAGTAGCACTGGATGTCTTAAATGTCTTAGTCGATTAATTATAACTATCTAACATATTGTTTTCATTATAATTATTTTTAGGACGGCGGCACGCATTATCCAGAGTTCAGGTTGTTTTTTTATTCGAAGTTGGGGTTATTTTGGCTCAATTTCTCGCACATGTCTTCTGACTGATAGTAAAGAGCCTGCTAGACCTAGAAAAACCGACAAGCCTAACATCCACAAGAAGGTAGAGAAGTCAGCACCAGTTAAATTGAAACTCTTTTGGTATAACTCACTGACTACACTAATACTGCTGCTCATCCACCATAAAAGTAAAATAACCGCTACCCAAGCTAACAACCCACCTAAAAATCCATACCAAAACCCGGTATACATAAAAGGCCGTTGGATAAAGGCATCTGTGGCACCAACTAGCTTCATCACTAAAATTTCATCTTTCTTACTAAGAATATTTAGTCTTATCGTATTGCCAATAATCAGAACAACAGCTAAAAACAGCAAAAGCGCAACGACTGTGACCAAATCTTTGACTACATTTAGCAAAGCATGTAGGCGCTCAAGCCACTCAATATCTAGTTTACCTATATCAACTTCTCTTTCATCTCTTAACTTGTCTAACAGCAAACGAGCGGCTACAGGGCTGGCATGACGACTGGTTGGAGTGACTAAAATCACATTGGGTAATGGGTTTTGATCTAAGTAGGCAATGGCATCACCAAAGCCCGATAATTGCTTGAATTCGTCAAGTGCCTGGTCTGCCGAAATATAATTGATTGAATCAATTTCTGGCCAAAGCTGAATACGTTTTAGCAGTTGATCGATATCTCCCTGACTGGCATTTTCTTTCAAAAATAAGGAAATTTGTGACGCTTGCTCCCATCCAGAACTAACATTCTCGGCATTTTTTACCATGACATAGAGTGTGCTAGGTAAGGTGATACTTAATCCTAATACGCCTATTGTCATCAGTGATGCGGCCTTTGAGCGCCATAATTCACCTAAGCTGCCCAGTGCCTGTCTGAAATGACTGACAAAAAACATTAAAAAACGTTGGTAAGCAGAGATTTGCGAGATTTGCGCGCCCTGCACTCGACTTTTAAATAATATGCTCATTTGCTTAACCTCACTCGTGAGTCAGCAGTGACTGAGCTAATTACTAAGTTACACATAGAGATCGTCACTTTGAAATTCATCGGTTAAACCATCGGTTATCATCTGACCTTTTTTAAGTGTGAGAGTCCGATATTTCATGCGTGCAATCAGCCCAAGGTCGTGAGTCGCGATAAATACCGATACACCCGCTTGATTAAAATCCTCAAATAAACGAATTATTTCCATGGATAATTTTGGATCCAAATTACCTGTTGGCTCATCTGCCAATAATAATGGTGGTTTGTTTACTACGGCCCGAGCAATGCCGACTCTTTGTTGTTCACCACCTGACAGCATAATAGGCAGGTTTTTAACTTTATCACTTAGGCCTACCATTTCTAAGGCGGCATGAACACGTTTTGCTGTTTCTTTGTGGGAATAACCTTCAATAATTAGAGGTAAGGCCACATTGTCAAACACGCTCTTGTCCATTAGTAACTGGTGGCTTTGGAAAATCATACCAATGTCGCGGCGTATATAAGCTATTTGTTTACGTTGAATGCTGCCCAAATCGTGACCATTGATTAGCACTTTGCCTACAGTAGGGCGTTCCATGATGGAAATCAGCTTCAGTAACGTGCTTTTCCCCGCCCCTGAGTGCCCGGTTAAAAATGCCATCTCACCTGGTTCGATGTGAAAATCGACCTTTCTTAAGGCTTGTTGTCCGCCGGGGTAGGTTTTACTGACTTGTTCAAACTTAATCATAAAGAGGCTTAGTTGCTTGGTTCTTGCTGGCTATCTGACTCTATAAATAACGCATTTACAAAATCTTGGCTACTAAATGGTCTCAAATCGTCAATACCCTCGCCTATGCCGACATAACGGATAGGAATATTAAATTGGTCAGCAATGGCAAAAATCACCCCACCTTTTGCGGTACCGTCCAATTTCGTCAAGCTTATTCCGGTTAAGCCAACCGCTTCATTAAACAATTTGGTTTGGCTCACGGCATTTTGTCCGGTGCCCGCATCTAAGGTCAGCATGATTTCGTGTGGCGCCTCGGGCGCAATTTTTTTCATCACTCGCACTACTTTCTTAAGTTCTTCCATTAAGTGCTCTTTGTTTTGCAAGCGGCCAGCTGTATCCGCAATCAACACATCGACATTTTTTGCCTTGGCTGACTGAAAGGCATCAAAAATAACCGACGCACTGTCTGATCCGGTTTGTTGTGCAACCACAGGAATATTATTACGATCGCCCCATACTTGCAGTTGTTCTACAGCCGCAGCTCTGAACGTATCACCTGCTGCTAACATTACCTTTTTACCCTGCTGCTGGAATTGTTTAGCCATTTTTCCAATAGTCGTGGTTTTGCCTACACCATTGACACCTACCATTAAAATGACAAATGGACCTGATTCAGCTTTTAGCGTTAAAGGGGACTCGACTTTCTTCAATATAGCGGCCATTTGTTCTTTTAATAACTGATATAAGGCATCGCCATCTTTTAATTGTTTACGATCTGAACTCTCGGTTAACTGCTTAATGATTTTGACTGTGGTGTCCATACCCACATCAGCCACCAACAACTGTGTTTCTAATTCCTCAAATAATTCATCATCAATGGCTTTACCACGAAACAAACTAACAATACCGCTTCCGATACTTTCTTTGGTACGCGACAGTCCACGCTTTAATTTATTAAAAAATCCGGTGTTTTCGGTGTCTTGAAGTTCGACAGATGTTTTATCCAGTATTTCTATTGTTGTTTGAGTCTCTACTAATGCGCTATTTTCTACTGGCGAAGTATTTTCAATACTGGATCCAGTGACAAGGGTTTCGATCTCGTCCTTGGACTCGAAATGTTCTTGGGTCTTTCCAGATACATCTTTATGAGTATTGTCAGTATAAGAATAGTTATTTTCTGATGTAAGGTGATCTGTCTCTGAGTTCTTATTAGTAGGGACTACAGACTCAAAGTTGTGCGTCGTTTCTGCTGGTTCTGGTTGAACTTTTTCATGGGGTTTTGCAATTGTTTTGTTATTATCAGAACTATCATTCTTTATTGATTCTGGTTCTGAATTGATCGGTTCATCCGCCGTTTGAAGTGGGGCTTCATTAACGACAGGAGACTCTTCTTGTTGCTTATCTTTTTTGAGCCATTTGAAAAACTTTGACATACCGGTGAGAAATCCTAGGTAATTGGGTAAACTATTTAAATCAGTTCACAATAATAGCATTTCTATACCAAATGAAGCGAGGCGAAAAACGTTCATCAAAGAGCAGCTTAGTACGAGGCTCAAAACCTAGTGGCACAGTACGGATCATCAGTGGCCGTTTTCGTGGGCGTAAATTGCCGGTTCTCGATATACAGGGCTTACGTCCTACTACAGATAAAAATAGGGAAATGTTATTTAGCTGGCTCATGCCATTCACTACTGATGCAAGGTGTTTAGATGCCTTTGCCGGTAGTGGTGGATTAGGTTTTGAAGCTTTATCCCGTTATGCAAAAAGTTGCACTTTTATCGAGTTAGATAAAAACGCGGCAAAAAATGTGGCGAATAATATTCAATTATTAGGTTTATCTGCTGTGCAGGCGAAAATCATTCAAGGTAATAGTTTAGACAAGGTAAACAACTTGGAGCAGCCTTATGAGCTAATTTTTTTAGACCCACCTTTTAATCAAAACCTAGTTCCACAAATGCTTGAAGCTATTGTCGAAAAATCCTTGTTAGCCATAGACGGCGTCATATACATCGAATGTGAGGGGCAGGGCACAGGTTATTCTGTACCTGAAAATTGGCGATTGATTAAAGAAAAGCGCAGTGCGCAGATTTTGGCTAGAGTATATCAACGCAACTGCTAATTTAAATTAGATTTCTAAGCCAATGTTACTCATCCCTTCTGCGGTGGCTAATTGCTTTAACTGTTTACAGCTTTGCGCATTTTTTGGACACTTTGACAAAAAGACTAATAATTCTTGCTGAGTTTCTATTTCCCATTGCATTAGAGGGTGTTGTTTAACATCTAAGTCGCTGATGTCTTGTTCAGAGCTTGCTTCAATAAATGCTTCTACCCCACCTTGAGATAGTTTGCTAACCACTACTGCTCCTTGAGGATCTTCGCCCTGGATCAGTAAAATGGTAGCAGACAGAGACATAGCCATGTCGATTGCTGGAAAAACACCATAAATATCAAAGTCGCTGGCATCAGGCACTGCGTCTTCCACTTTCTCTAATTGTACTGCAAAATTTATTTTAGCTTTAGGTATGGCTAACCATTCCCAAATTGCATTTAAACTATTTCGATATTGCGCTGGATCTGCAAATTCTGTGGCTTCACAAAAAAGCACATAGTTGGGGAGCATTCGTTCTAAAAGCGTGGCTGAAAAGGCCACTGCATACCAGCCCTCTAGTTCCCTAACCTGTTGGAATATATTTAGTTTCTTATTCAAAATTAGTCTCGTTATTATTTTACAAGCTCAAAAGCAAAAGTGTTCTCTAGCTAATACTACTCTTCTTCGCTTAGGTTCAATTGTCTTTAGAACAGACATAAATACTGGCAAATTACCCAAAGGATCCATTATTAAAAATAGGGTGATAGCAGCTGACCAAGTGTCCATAGGTTTTCTCTAAAATTACGTCGCTTTTCTTTTAGTTTATAACATCTCACTCTTATGCCCTAAAAATAGTTTTAATTTCAATAGCTTGATGATTTAATAACTGAGTGCAAAGATACTCAAAGAATTTGTACGCATTTAATTAGGTGGCAATTTGTACTAGCAAAACTCAGGCTTTGCGCTTTACTATTAAGTCATCAAAATAAAAATAGAAAATAAGAGGAATGTCCAATGAGTCTGATGACTGTAGAGCAAGTAGCCGAGTTTCTTGGTGTTCAGAATGTAAGAGTAGAGAGACTGGAAAGAGAGAGTCTGCTACCTGCTGCAGACAAAAGTGCTGATGGAAGCCCACTTTTTGAAAAAGATGCGGTAGAAAAATATAAGGTTCTTGCTGAGCGTTTAGGCGGCTTGTAGTCTGGCCTAATAGTCGAAAAGGCGGTGTGTTGATAACGACCGCCTTTTCGATAGTATATACCCAAACCACCTCAAAATGTCTGAAACGCGCATTTTGAGGTGGCTTGGGTATATTACTCTTCTAGCAATGCTCGAGCTATAGTTCTAATTCCTTGAGCCGTTGCGCCTACTGGCATCTGTACTGTGCCACTAGCGTTGTATGCCGCTGCTAAGTCAATATGCAACCAACCTGTCCCTTGTTCGTTAACAAACCTTGATAAGAAACCTGCCGCGTTGGATGCGCCGCCTCCACCACCACCTTTTTGTGACTTGCTATTTGCCGTATCAGCAAATGCAGATGGGCACTTATTTTGATGCCATTTTTCTAAAGGCAAACACCATGAAGGTTCAAACTCTTGTGCTGAATAGCCTAAAACTCTTTGCTGTAGAGCTTTGTCTAATGCGAACAAAGCATTGTATTCTTCACCTAAAGCTACCATTGCGGCACCTGTCAGTGTAGCCGCATCTATGATAAGTTTAGCGCCCGTATCGGTGGCAGCCATTAGCCCATCAGCTAATACTAATCTGCCTTCAGCATCAGTATTGACTACCTCTACAGTAGTGCCATTCTTGTAGGTGATAACATCACCTAATTTATAAGCGTGACCACTGATAAGGTTTTCAGCACAACATAAAAATAATTTAACTCGCTTATTTAGTCCTCGCATTATGGCTAAGCCAAGGGCACCAGTGACGGTTGCTGCACCGCCCATATCACACTTCATACTCAACATGCCTTCACTGCTTTTAATGCTATATCCACCGCTATCAAAAGTAATGCCTTTACCCACTAGACAGGCAGAAATAGGCGCATTGTTATCCCCTGTTGGGTTGTAATCTATTTCTATTAACACCGGGGGGCGGGTGCTGCCGCGGCCTACATGATAAATACCCATCCAGCCTTGTTCTTTGAGTACTTCGCCTACCCACCTTTTACTACTGATGTGTTTTTTATCAATTGAGGCAAGCCAATCTTCGCAGCTATTGGCAAGTATTTCGGGGGATAAATCTTGCGGCGTTGCATTAGTAATATTGCGAGTAAAGATCATGGCTTGATAGCGGTGTGATAACTCATTTGTATTGTTATCGTCACACCACTTAATATGGTGTTGTTTGGTAGTAGTAGTAAAGCTTTGAGCGAAAGCCCATTGTTGCTCAATTTGCCAGCTTCCTACTAGCTCAACCTGCATAACACCTAAGCTATCAAGACTGCGGGCAGCCTTTTTGATATTGCTTAAAGTGTTCTCTGGATCCACAAGGTGAATTTGCGCAGCTTGACCATTAACAGACAATAAAGTGCCAACTGAATAATAATCAGCTGGCGCTTGGGTGGTAATAGAAACAGATAAACGAGACATGACTACTCCATCTAAAGAAAGGCAGTTAGAATAACATGTCATCTTTAAGCAAACATTATATTAAGTAGCTAACATGCAGTTCTCTTCCTCCCTTATTCAAGGCACATTGATTAAACGTTATAAGCGCTTCTTAGCAGACGTAAAGTTGGCTGATGGCTCGATAGTTATCGCACATTGCCCTAATACAGGCGCCATGACAGGCTGCGCAGAGCCCGGTTGGAAAGTGTGGTTATCACCGAGTAATAATCCAAAACGTAAATTGTTATATACTTGGGAAGTGGTATTAACTGATCAACATCATTGGATTGGGATAAATACCCACAACGCCAATAAATTAGTCAAAGAGGCCATACAAGAGCATAAGATAGCTGAGTTGATTGGCTATAAGAACCTGCAGGCTGAAGTAAAGTTTGGCGAAGAAAATAGCCGAATTGACTTTTTACTCACAGATACTGAACAAGCAGACTGTTATATTGAAGTTAAATCGGTCACTTTATTAGAAGATAATATGGGCTATTTTCCTGATGCAAAAACCCTAAGGGGGCTAAAGCATTTGCGAGAGTTAAGTTTCATTGCTAACCAAGGTAAACGTGCTGTGTTGCTTTTTTGTGTGCAACATTCGGGTATTCAATCGGTGCAAGTGGCAAGTCATATTGACCCCGACTACGCTAAAGAGCTGAAACAAGCTATGCTAAACGGAGTGCAGATTTTATGTTACGGTTGCAAAATTAGTTCAGAAAAAATCTATATAAATCAGTCATTGAAGTTTTTTTCGTAAAATAGACATTGATTTTTTTTGCAAGGTCTCCATATTGCCATGCTAGAAAATTGTTTTCACTGTAACGGAAGATGTTTAGAGCAAGTAATTGCCCGTGTTACGGCTTATTGATGAAGATAGCCGCTTACACAATACAGCTCATGCCGTATTTTAGGAGAATTGGCATATGCCAACAGCAAAAACGAATAAGCCACTTGGATTATTAGCGCTAGCCGGTTTGACTCCTTACGAGGAGAAAAAGGGCGAAGAGTACATGAACGAAAAGCAAATGGAGCATTTTCGTTTGTTATTGAAAGTTTGGCGCGATCAGCTTCGTCAAGAAGTAGACCGTACTGTGCACCATATGCAAGATGAAGCGGCTAACTTCCCTGACCCTGTGGATAGAGCAGCCCAAGAAGAAGAGTTTAGTCTTGAGTTACGTACTCGTGATA
>Ga0316204_10007262_pt1 | contig 16386 bp, 17 predicted proteins | sample 6monrhotite_MG_2_FD_205661 | JGI IMG/M metagenome (GOLD analysis project Ga0316204, IMG submission 205661) | Microbial mat bacterial communities from mineral coupon in-situ incubated in ocean water Damariscotta River, Maine, United States -... | ecosystem: Environmental > Aquatic > Marine >... | reverse complement strand
TGAAATTTGCGTGGAGAGCCTATAAGCCGGATTTTGTCCAAGGGGCGAACCCCCATGGATGACCATTCATCTAAACGCCGCGTTGCCACGGCGTCTCTAGCTGCCAACCCGGATTTCTGGGCGGAAGCAGCCCTGTGGTGATATCCCGAAAGATCAACCCACGCGAAATCCCTATTCGGCATTGCTCCTGGTGGGGCTTGCCATGCGGGTTCTGTTGCCAGTCCCCCGGTGGGCTCTTACTCCACCGTTTCACCCTTACCGCAGTCGTAGCCACGGCGGTCTATTCTCTGTGGCGCTATCCGTCAGGTTTCCCTGCCCGGGCGTTACCCGGCACCATTGCTTCCAGGAGTCCGGACTTTCCTCGAGGGCGAACCCCCGCGGCCATCCAGCCCTCCACGCGAGGGGTGGCTTAGATCAGGTTGGCGGTGAAATCAATTACTTTGAATCGACCGGAAGATCGAAGGATCCCACGCGCAGGCAAAACCGTCACCATCTGGATCAATTCCAAGCGGGTCTTTGTCCGGCCCACCCTGCGCAAGAAACGCGATTTGGGCCAAATCTGGCGACGCATAAGCGCGGCAACTTGCGCGGTATTTGTCGGCCGTCATGAACAATAGGAAGCGTTGATACAGCGGCTCGCCCACTGGGTTGTTGGTTGCCAGAGCGTATTCCACGATGTTGGGGCCAGTCTCGCCCGGTCTGCTTGGCAGGTCGGTCGGTTCGATCAGTTTATAGCGATCGCGGTTCGTGGCCAGCCGTTCAGCGTCGCTTGCGATGCTCTGGCGTTCGGCCACGGCGTCAAAGTCGTTCTCGTCCGACAGCCCCAGAAGCGTTGGCGCAATGTTGTTCGGGTTTGCCTGCAAGGGATCGTCGTCGGCGCTCATCGGTTCCAGGTGCACCGTTTCGGCGCGTGATTCCGGCGTCTCTGCGGCGACGAACCCCGTGGTGCCGTCAAGGATGATTTCTTGCGAAATCACCGGCGCCGTTGGGATTGCGGCATCTAGCGGGGGAACTTTATTTTCAGCCTCTTGGGGACCCTCGCACGCAGCCAAGACAAGCACTGTGCCTAAAAGTAAAAAACGCTTCATCGTACCCTCGCAGAAATTAGAGATTTGGATGTGTTACCACCACTTTTGCGGTTTTGCTACGAAACCGGCTGCATTCTCGAGCGCATAGGCGGTGTTTAGCAAATCACCTTCGTCCCAAGGCTTGCCGATCAGCTGCAATCCAAGCGGCAGACCTTTGCTGTCGACACCGGCGGGAACCGAAATACCGGGTAAACCGGCAAGGTTGACTGTGACGGTAAACACGTCGTTGAGATACATTTGCACCGGATCGGCGTCCGCCATTTCCCCCAGCGCAAAGGCAGACGAGGGTGTGGCCGGTGTCAGGATCGCATCAACCCCCGCGTTGAACACGTCTTCGAAGTCTTTCTTGATCAACGCGCGCACTTTACGGGCGCGGTTGTAATAGGCGTCATAAAAGCCGGCGGACAGAACGTAGGTACCAATCATCACGCGGCTTTGAACCTCGTGGCCGAAGCCTTGGGCGCGGGTTTTTTCGTACATTTCAGTGATGCCGTCGCCTGCCTCGAGCGTGGCACGGTGGCCGTAGCGCACGCCGTCATATCGCGCAAGGTTTGATGATGCCTCGGCGGGGGCAACGACGTAATAGGCTGGCAGCGCGTATTTGGTGTGCGGCAGGCTGATGTCGCGGATTTCTGCACCTGCGGCCTTTAGCATCGCGGTGCCATCGGCCCAAAGGGTTTCGATGTCCGCAGGCATGCCGTCCATGCGGTATTCCTTGGGAATGCCAATCACTTTGCCACGAATGTCACCCGTCAGCATGGCCTCAAAATTCGGGACCGCAAGATCAGCGCTGGTGCTATCTTTAGGGTCATGGCCACACATGGTTTCAAGCATGATCGCCGCGTCGCGCACAGATTTGGTCATCGGACCCGCCTGATCGAGAGACGACGCAAACGCGATGATCCCCCAGCGCGAGCACCGGCCATAGGTCGGCTTGATGCCCGTGATACCCGTAAAGGCCGCAGGTTGGCGGATTGATCCACCCGTATCGGTACCAGTTGCCGCAAGGCAAAGATCAGCCGCCACAGCAGCCGCAGACCCACCCGATGATCCACCGGGGGTCAGGTTGCGGTCGTCAACTTTCCATGGGTTCACAACGTCGCCGTAAACCGAGGTCTCGTTCGACGAGCCCATAGCGAATTCGTCCATGTTCAATTTGCCAAGCATCACAGCGCCTGCATCAAACAAGTTCTGGCTGACCGTAGATTCATATTCAGGCCTGAAGCCTTCCAGAATGCGTGACGCGGCTTGGGACGGCACGCCTTTGGTGCAGAACAAGTCTTTGATCCCAAGCGGCAAACCACACATCGACGGTGCGTCGCCTTCGGCAATCCGCGCATCTGCGGCCTTCGCCTGATCAAGCGCAAGCTCAGGCGTATGGTGCACGAATGCGTTCAGCGCGCCAGAATCGTCAATCGCGTCCAGACAGGCTTCGGTCAGTTCAACAGATGTGATTTCGCCCGCACGCAGGTTGTTGCGCGCATCGGCCAATGTCATTTTGTTCAGATCAGTCATTATTCAACCACCTTAGGCACGGCGAAAAAGCCCTCTCGAGCATCCGGCGCGTTGGACATCACTGTCTTGGCCATTCCACCATCGGTCACGATGTCTTTGCGACGCTTGAGACGCATCGGCGTCACCGACGTCATGGGTTCGACCCCTTCGACATCAACTTCATTAAGCTGTTCAATAAAGCTTAGGATATTGTTGAATTCTTGGGCCAACGCTGGCAGCGCGTCCTCGTCCACTTTGATCCGGGCAAGTTTTGCCACTTTGGCTGCGGTATTCTGATCAATCGACATCGGTGCCTCTCTTAATGGTCAGGCTGCGTTTACCCGCCCTCAGCGCGGGTCGCAAGACTGAGTAATGGGTTAGCGTGGTGATACGGACGATTTCGGCAAACTACGCGTGATGCCAAGCGCAACGACTGCCAATAGGGCCATGGCGATGAAGGCAAACATATAGCTGCCCAAATTGTCATAGGTCGCCCCCGCCGAAATCGGTCCAATCGCGCTGCCAATCGTGCCGAAAAACAAAACCGTTCCAAATATCTGACCATGCGCTTTCATCCCGAAATAATGCGCAACGGTGGGCGAGATCACAACAAAAAGCGCCCCATGCGACACGCCATAAAGCACCGTCACCGCGAATAGCATTGGCGTGGTGGCCGCTATGGCCAGCCCCGCCAAGGCAAGGGTCAAAACGACAAGACAAAGACTAAGCGCGTTGCGCACCCCAATCTTGTCCCCAAGCGCCCCGACGGCCAAACGCCCGATCACGCTTGCGGCCCCAACGACCGAAAGAAGGCTTGCGGCTTGGGTCGTCGTTAACCCCATGTCCATCCCATGCGCTGCAAGATGCATCGGAACCGTCATAAGGGTCAGAAAGAACAAAAACTGAATGATCCAAAGCTTGCGCAAGGTCGGCGTCAATCGGGCTTGCGCAAAATCCAACCCAGCAGTCTTTTGGCTATGCGGTGTGTCTGCGATCTCATCCGCGTGCGGATTGCGCATAAGCAAGGCGGATGCGAACAACCCACACCCCGCGGCAACCCCAAGGTATAACAACGTCGCGCGCCACCCAACGCCCACGATAAGCGCCGCTGCAATCAACGGCAACGCCATTTGCCCCGAGGCCGTCCCGACCTTAACCACAGCCGTCATAATCCCGCGTTTCTTGTCAAACCAATGGGCAATCGTCGACAGCGTCGCGACATCATGCGCCCCAAGACCGATAGCCACAAACGTGCCCATGATCGCGAAAAAATGCCACGGCTGCGAGATTTGCGACAAAGCAACCAAGCCAACCCCATAGAGAACCCCAGTCACCGTCAGCACACGTCGCGGCCCGAACCTATCGCTTAGACGACCCAAAACGATGGCCAATAGACCCATCATTAAAAACGCCAACGAATTGGCGGCCGAAAACAAAGTACGAGACCAGCCGAATTCAACCTCGAACACTTTGACATAAAGCCCAAGGCTAAACAGCGACCCGATCACCATGAACTGGGTCGCAAATGCACCGATGACGACGAAGGTTCTGGGGCTCATGATGTGGCCCCGTTTTTAGCGGGGTGAAGTGCATGTCTGCGGTAAACGTCAATCATCCAAGCCAACATGACGGCGTTAAGGACATGCCACATAAAGTGCGTCCCAAGCGGGACACCAGCGCAAAGCGGCGCATCAACCGTGCGAAAAACAAGCGAGGCCACAAGGATCGAGGCCCCGATCGCAAGCCCTCTGGCAACCTCAGGCAAACGGTGTCGCAAAAGAAAAGCGTAGAGGTATATCAGCAAAGGAACCGGTGCATACCCAGCCGACGAGCCGAGAAACCCAAGGCGATCAAACAGTGGGACGGTTGCGGCGGCATAAGGAACGAAAAACGCGGTCACAATGATCGCTTGCCATGGTTTGAGCCGCCAGAATACGAGGTTCGCACCGTAGATGTACATCAGAATGAAAATGAGGATCGGCACACCATCAGTCACCGACGCCCACCGCGTGGCGAACGTGTGAAACAGAAAACTCCCGATCCCGATGAGCGCTAGGATTATGGTCAAGGCCTTTGCCAAAGGTAAGGTTTGGCCCTCTAAGCGCCGCCAAAGCACGACCGCGGCAAGTAGGAACGCGAGATTTGTTACTGCATTCACAGGCTCGGCCCAGAACGAAAAATCCACCCTCTCGCAATAGTCATCAATTTGTGCGGACCAACCCAATGGGACTTCCTTTTGCAAACCTTCGTGCTAGCATGTCTGCATCAAAGTGCAGGGGGACGCTATGAAAATTATCTGGCTTGGGCACGGGTCGTTTCGCATCGAGATTGAGGATCAAGTTCTGCTGGTCGATCCATGGCTCAGGGACAATCCAATGCTTGCTAAGGATCAATACGACGCTGCAGTATCGGGTGGCACGTACCTGGTGCTGACACATGGACATGGGGATCATTCCTCAGAGGCACTAGAACTATCCAAAAGCCTCAATATCCCAATCGTCGGGCAATATGATTTGATGGGCTACTGGTCTGCCACCAAAGACGTGGAGACCGTCGGTTTCAACAAAGGCGGAACAGTGGCCTTGGGCAGTGTGAAAGTGACGATGGTGCACGCCACCCATTCGTCCAGTTTTGGCACCAAAGACGGCCCCGTCTGGGCCGGCACCGAGGCGGGCTTTATGATCGAAGGGGAAGGCCACACGATCTATCTGTCAGGCGATACCGACGTCATGGCCGATATGAAGGTCTTTAACGATCTGCATCACCCCGACATCGGAATTCTCTGCGCTGGCGGCCACTTTACCATGGACATGCGCCGCGCGTCCTATGCCGCGAAAGAGTTCTTCGATTTTAGAACCGTGATCCCCTGCCACTACAAAACCTTCCCGATCCTAGAACAATCCGCGCAAGAGATGATCGATGCTCTGCCCGATGTCGATGTTATCGAACCCCGAGTGATGAAAGCGATCGTGTTTTAAAAGGGGGGCGCTGCCCCCGTCCCTTCGGGACTCCCCCGCGGTATTTAGGGCAAGATAAAGCTGAAACTGATTTTATCTTTGCTCAAATACTCAAATCCCAAAGCTCACGCCCAGTCTTGAAGTCTAGCCACGTAGCGCGCCAGTGTGTCGATTTCCAAATTTATTGAATCGCCAACTTTTGCGTCACCCCAAGTTGTCACGGATTTTGTGTGCGGAATTATGTTCACGCCGAAGTCGCATCCGTTGACGTCGTTCACAGTCAGCGACGTACCATTTAGCGCAACCGATCCTTTGGGAGCGACGAATTTTGCAAGGGCTTCGGGGGCGCGGAATGTGAAACGGGTGCTGTCGCCTTCGTCGTGCATGTCGATGATATCTGCCACGCCGTCGACGTGGCCAGATACAATATGCCCGCCAAGTTCGTCGCCCACTTTCAGGGCGCGTTCCAGATTGAGACATTTGCCTACCGGCCACATATTTCGGCCGATGTTTGTTTTGGAGACGGATTCGGCGCTGATTTCGACGTCGTACCAATCATCCCCCAACGCGATCACAGTCAGGCAGACGCCGTCGTGCGCAATTGAGGCGCCTATGTCGATGGTCGACGTTTTGTAACCTGTTTTGATACGTGCCCTTAAGTCTCCGCGTTGTTCGGTGCTGATGACTTCGCCCAAATCGGTGATAATTCCGGTAAACATTCGTCTCTCCTTATTTGCGACAAGACGTACGCCAAGGTGTGAAACGACGCAATAACCCTCGATTGCAGATTTTTGTCTTATTCTTGGCGAAATCTGTTGCTAAGGTGACGTCAACGGAAACAAGAAACATAAAGCAGTCACCGTGACCAAACATCGACATTTTCTGTTCTTACAGGGACCACATGGACCGTTTTTCAACCGGCTTGGCAAAATGCTGAGACGTGCGGGGGCGGATGTGACGCGTGTTGGGTTCAACGCCGGTGACCGGTTTTTCTGGCGCGATAAGGCGTCCTATGTTCCCTTCACGCATTCCTTGGATATTTGGGCCGAGACGCTTGCGGATCTGCTTGAGACACGTGGCATCACCGACATCCTGCTTTATGGCGACACCCGCCCGATCCATGCGGAAGCTGTACGTCAAGCCACGGCCAAGGGCCTGCGTGTCCACGTTTTGGAAGAAGGCTATCTTCGGCCCTATTGGGCCACATATGAGCGCGGTGGCTCAAACGGGCATTCGCGACTTACCGGGTTGAGCATTGACGAAATGCGACAGGCGCTTGAAATGAGTGACCCTGACGCTCCGTCTCCGTCTGGTAGCCATTGGGGCGAAATGCGGCAGCACATCTTCTACGGAGCGGCCTATCACTGGTTCGTCATGTTTGCGAACCGTGCCTACCGCAATGTCCAGCGCCACCGTGAATTGCCTGTGGCCACAGAATTGCGGCTGTATCTCAACCGGCTGCTGTTCATGCCTGTCCATGCGGTCGATCGCATCCTTGCCACGTGGCGCATTCGGTTCGGGGGGTATCCCTATCATCTGGCCCTTTTGCAGCTTGAGCATGATGAAAGCTTTCGCAAGCATTCTTCGTTTGAGCGGATGGAAGACTTCCTATCCCTAGTTGTCGAAGGATTTGCCCAAGGCGCGCCGTCGCATCATCACCTCGTGATCAAGGCCCACCCGTTGGAAACCGGTCGCCGGCCTTTGCGACGGATGATCAGGGATCTCGCTGAGCAACGTGGTTTGGCGGATCGCGTTCACTACGTGCGTGGCGGCAAGCTGGCAAAAACGCTCAACGATGCGCGCAGTGCGGTGACGATCAATTCGACCGCGGGCCAACAGGTTTTGTGGCGTGGCATCCCGCTTAAGGCCTTTGGTACGTCGGTCTATGACAAACCGGAACTGGTTTCGGATCAGCCGTTAAAGGCCTTTTTTGCAAGCCCTAAGCGCCCCGACATGCGGGCCTATAAGGATTATCGCCGCTTTTTGTTGGAGACCAGCCAAATCCCCGGCGGTTTCTATTCATCGCAAGGGCGACGTCAGCTTTTGCGGCATCTCACGGACATGCTTTTATCCAACGAAGACCCCTATGACGCGTTGAAATCAGGGCATTCCGCCCCCCGTCGGCAGCTAAAAGTAGTGTCGTGAGGCAACAGGTTTTCGGGCCATTGCACTTAATCCTTTCTTTTCAATACGGATTCCGCTAATTTATTCAAAAAAATAAGATCATAATATAGGTCGAGGAGACCAGAGCAGTGAAACCATTTATGTCCAGCCTTGGTAAAGGTGCCTTAGTTTTGGCCGCTTGCGGCATTGTTGCATCCTGTGGCCTTCCGCGCCCAGGTCCAAACAAACAAGAAATATTCGCAGGGTCCGTGCAACGTGACGGAGACGCCTTTATCGTCGCCGTGAACGACCGCGTGACGCAAGCAACGTCAGTTGTACCCGCACTCGGGTTTTCGCAGGCGTTCCTATCTGCAGCGCGGGTCGGATCGGATACAATCCAGCCCGGTGATACGCTGGGACTGACGATCTGGGAAAACGTTGAAGATGGTCTTCTGGCGACAGCCGGTTCTAGCGCGACGATCCTTGAAGAAGTTCAGGTTGACGGATCAGGCTTTATCTTTGTCCCTTACGCCGGTCGCATCAAAGCGTCAGGCAGTACGCCCGAGAAAATTCGCGGTGTGATCGTAGACAAGCTTAAAGACCAAACGCCAGACCCACAGGTTCAGGTGCGCCGCCTTGCCGGTAACGGTGCAACGGTTGCCCTTGCGGGTGCTGTTGGCGGCCAAGGTGTTTACCCAATCGAACGCCCGACCCGCACCCTTGCAGCCATGCTGTCGAGTGCCGGTGGTGTGACCATCATTCCTGAGATCGCACAGATCACGGTCATTCGTGGCCAAGCACGCGGTAAAATCTGGTTGAAAGACCTGTTTGACAATCCCGAGCTTGATATCGCCCTTCGCGGTGGTGACAAAATCCTTGTCGAAGAAGACACGCGGACATTTACGGCTCTTGGCGCGACGGGCGCTCAGGACCGGATCACCTTTGATTCCCAGTCGCTTTCAGCGCTTGAGGCTATTGCAACGGTTGGCGGCCTGACGGCGACGTCGGCTGACCCAACGGGTGTCTTTGTTCTGCGCAACGAACCAGCGGCGATTGCGCAAAGCGTCTTGTCACGCAGCGATCTGACGGGTGCGCAGCGGATGGTCTACGTTCTTGACCTGACACAGCCGAACGGCTTGTTCTCGGCGCGTGACTTTGTCATCCGAGACGGTGACACGATTTATGTCACAGAAGCGCCATCAGTTCAGTGGGATCGCACGATTGCCGCTATGACCGGATCGCTTGGCGCTGCAACCGCCATCGAAGGTCTGACAACTGCTTTGATTGGCGGCTAACGCGGTTGGCCCGCGTGGCTGATCACACACACACACCGAACGCCGGGGAACATCTTCCCCGGCGTCTTTTCGTTTATAACGGCGGGTTCCTGACGTCCCGCCGCATCAAGCGTATTCTCCACCTTTCGGGATATGATGTCCGGCTCGGCAAACCCACCGACGGTGATCTGATCGGTGTTTGGGGGAAATCCCCGACCTCGCCGCGTGGTGAGACCATCGCCAACAAAACCGGCAATCCGATCCTAAGGGTCGAGGACGCGTTCCTGCGGTCCTTGCATCCGGGCCGCGACGGAGAGCCGCCGATTGGTCTTATGCTCGACCACAAAGGCGTGCACTTTGATGCCTCGCAGCCCAGCGATCTTGAAACGCTATTGGCCACACATCCCTTTGACGACACCCCCCTTTTGGATCGCGCCCGCGAAGGCATCGCCCGTTTAAAGTCTGAGGAGCTGACAAAGTATTCGGCGCACGATCCCGATTTGCTGCCCCCTGCACCTGGCTATGTGTTGGTTATCGACCAGACACGCGGGGATGCCTCAATCCGGTTTGGCGGTGCGAATGAAGCCAGCTTTCAAGAGATGCTTTACTACGCCCAGACCGAGCATCCAAAGGCGCAAATCCTGATCAAGACCCATCCCGAAACGATGAGTGGGCACCGACAAGGTCACTACACCGCTGACCAAGAAACCGATCGGATTAAAATCTGCGACTTGCCCGTCAGCCCTTGGAAGCTGATGGAGGGCGCGATTGCGGTCTATGTTGTTTCGTCTCAATTGGGGTTTGAGGCTATCTTGACGGGTCACAAACCCGTTGTCTTTGGCCAGCCGTTTTATGCGGGCTGGGGGCTTAGCGATGATCGCAATCCGGTGCAGCGCCGACAGCGCGCCCTAACGCGCGTTCAGCTATTTGCGGGGGCGATGCTGCTTTACCCCAAATGGTACGACCCGTGTTTGGATCGCTTGTGCGAATTTGAAACAGTTTTGAACCATATGTCCGCGCAAACCCGTGCTTGGCGCGACGATCGGCAGGGGTGGCGGGGCGACAACATCCGGCTCTGGAAACGGGGGCATTTTCAGCGGTTTTTTGGCAGCGTAATGCCGGTAAAATATGATCAAGACGGGGACCGCGTGCTTCATTGGGGGCGTTCGAATGACACGTCTGTCACCGTTGTCGAAGACGGGTTTCTACGGTCGCGTGGGCTTGGGGCTGATCTGGTGCCGCCGATGTCATTGGTTCTCGATGACCTTGGGATTTACTTTGATCCGACGCGGCCAAGCCGGCTGGAACGCCATATCGCAAACGCTGAAAAACTGCGTCCAGGGCAACTGTTGCGGGCCGCGCGGTTGATACATGTGCTGACGTCTGCGGGTCTCAGCAAGTATAACCTGGCCGGCGATCTGCCCGACATTCCAACCGGTCATCGCATCTTGGTGCCCGGTCAAGTCGAAGACGACGCGTCGATCCGCTTTGGCTGCTCAGACATCGCAACGAACCTTGACCTACTTAAGGCCACGCGTGCGGCGAACCCCGACGCGGTGATCGTTTTCAAACCCCATCCAGACGTCGCGAAGGGGTTGCGGACTGGCGACGTACGCCTTGCAGATGCGCTGCAATTCGCCGACATCGTGGCCACGGACGCAGACATCAACCAGCTTTTGAACGCGGTGGACGACGTGTGGACGATGACGTCCCTGACCGGGTTTGAGGCGCTGTTGCGGGGCGTCAGGGTCACCTGCCTTGGCGCACCATTCTACGCAGGCTGGGGATTGACCAACGACCTTGGTCGGATGCCTGCGCGCCGCCAAGCCAAGCCAAGCCTTGCAGGTCTGGTGCACGCGGCGCTGATCGACTATCCCCGCTACCGTGATCCTGTCAGTGGGTTGCCCTGTGCGGTGGAAACCATCGTGGACCGGCTTGCAAACGGCAAGGATTCGAAAACCGGACTAGGCCTACGACTGCTGTCTAAGGTGCAGGGGCTTTTGGCCAGCCAGTCTTGGATCTGGCGCTAGGCGCGGCCCCATTTGGCCATTGTATCATTGCCGACGGCGCGGGTTTCCAGCAGTTTGAAACGCGGTGCAACGGACAGTCGATGGATGCCCATGGACCCGATTGAGGGCTGACCCTCGGCCCCAAGCGCCATGCCAGCGGTAAAGCCGACCAGATGATCCACCATGTCAGCCTTAAGCAGAGACGCGGCCAAGGCCCCGCCGCCTTCGCAAAACACGCGGGTAAGGCCCTTTGCGGCAAGGGCGGTCAGCGCGCTGGCTGGATCGACATGCAGACCCGCAACGCGGCATTCGATCAACACCGCGCCAAGCTGTTCCCAGACCTTGCGCAGGTCTGGCGACGCATCGGGCCCGTGGCAAATCCACAGGGGAGTCTCTAAGGCCGTTGTTGCCAAATTGCCTGTCAGGGGCATGTCTAATCTGCGCGAAATCACCACCCGAACGGGTTGGTGGACTTTGCCCATGCCGCGCACGGTTAGGCTTGGATCGTCAGTGCGCGCTGTGCCTCCGCCGACCAAAACTGCATCGTGGTTTGCGCGCATGCCGTGGACCATGCGACGGGCCTCAGGGCCTGTAATCCACTGGCTTTCACCGCTGGCCGTTGCTATGCGGCCGTCAAAGCTGTTGGCAAGTTTAAGCGTTAGAAAGGGGCGATCTTGCGTGATGCGCTTGAAGAACCCTTCATGCAAGATTTCTGCGTCACGCTTCAAAACACCAGTGGTCACGTCAATACCGGCGGTTTGCAAGATCCTGATCCCCTGCCCGTTCACTTGCGGGTTTGGATCGACGGCCCCGATGACCACACGCGCAACCCCTGCATCGACCAAGGCCATGGCACAGGGTGGCGTGCGGCCATGATGGGCGCAAGGTTCAAGCGAGACATAGACGGTCGCCCCCTTAGCAAGAGACCCCGCCTGTTTCAGAGCTTGTGTTTCGCCGTGGGGCGCACCGCCGTCGGCTGTTCGACCGCGCCCAACGATGCGGTCGTTCAAAACGATGACACAGCCCACGGAAGGGTTTGGCCAGCACGTGCCCAACCCCCGCCGCCCCAGCGAAATCGCTAGGGCCATATAGCGTGTGTCCTTAGGTCTCACTCTTCCGGAAGCGCGCCGGGGCGCAGTTCCGAGACGAATTTGTCGAAATCGTCCGCCGCTTGGAAGTTTTTGTAGACGCTGGCAAATCTGACGTAGGCAACCGTGTCGATACGGGCCAAAGATTCCATCACGATCGCACCGATGGTGTTGGACTGGATGTCAGTTTCGCCCATGCTTTCGAGACGTCGGACAATGCCACTGATCATCTGATCAATCCGCTCTGGCTCGACGGGGCGTTTCTGCATTGAAATCCGGATAGAACGCTCAAGCTTATCGCGGTCAAAGTCTTCACGGCGACCGTTGGACTTTACGACCACCAAGTCACGCAGTTGAACGCGTTCGTAGGTTGTGAAGCGTCCGCCGCATGCCGGACAAAACCGGCGGCGTCGGATGGCGACGTGATCTTCAGCCGGGCGGCTGTCTTTAACCTGTGTATCGATATTTCCGCAAAACGGGCAGCGCATATGCCGTGTCCCTTCTCTATTTCCGCCTCATGTGGGTCTTTGCCCACTTATCCACAGCCACTATAGGTCAGCCTCAAGGATTTGGGTAGAGGGAAATCGGCAGCGCTACATAGGGTCTCAGTCTGCTGTGGGCAGTTCGACGGTTTCGATATGCGCCGAGGCATGAAGCGTGCGATGAACCGGACATTTATCGGCAATCGCCATGAGCGACGCACGCTGATCAGTCGTTAAGTCCCCGTAAAGGCGTATTTCTCGGCGGAACACATCGACCTTTTGGGTCTTGGCGTCGCCGTCAAGTGCATCGACGTGGCGTTTGTCATGCAGCACATCGACCGAGATATGGTCGAGCGGGATTTTCTTACGCCGTGCATACATCCGCACTGTCATCGTCGTACAAGCCCCAAGGCCTGAAGCGACGTATTGATACGGCGTTGGCCCCAGATCGGTGCCGCCGTAAGCCGCCGGTTCATCTGCCAGATAGAGATGCTTGCCGGCGATATCGACGTCCTGCAAAAAACCTGCGGGATCGGCCTCGGACACCCGAACAACGCCGTCGGGGGCCGTTTCAACCTTGGCTATCTCAACCAAGTCGAGGTAACGCGACGACCATGCCTGAATGGTATCGGCCACATACTCAGCGTCTTTAGCGCGCGAGATCAAGTGATCCGTGTCGTCCAATGTCACGAAGGATTTGGGGTGCTTTGCGGCGCCAAAAATCTCGGCTGCGTTTTCTATACCGACGATCAAATCACCCGGGGCGTGCATCACCAACAGCGCCTTCTTAAGGGTGCCGATTGCGTCCTGCATCGCTTGGCCTTCAATGTCCTCAACGAATTGACGGTTGATTTGGAAAGGGCGTCCACCGAGATCAACCTCGGCCTGACCATCGCGGCGAATAACGTCGAGCTGGCCGCCAAAATTGTGGGTGACATGGGCGGGATCACAGGGGGCGCCGATGGTGACGACGGCCTTTGCGGATGCGATGCCTGCCGCGGCTTTCAGGACGGCAGCGCCGCCGAGCGAATGGCCGATGATTAGTTGGGGGCCGGAATGGCGTGTCGCGAGATAGTCAGCGGCATTTACCAGATCTTGAACATTGGTGGTAAAGTTGGTGTTGGCAAATTCTCCGTCTGAATGCCCGAGGCCGGTGAAATCAAACCGCAACACGGCGATCCCTTCAGCCGCCAGTCGCGCCGAGATGCGGCGGGCGGCGGGGATATCCTTGGAGCACGTAAAGCAATGCGCAAACAATGCCGTTGCGCGGATCGGGCCTTCGGGAAGGTCAAGCCGGGCCGCCAGCGTTCCTGCGTGGCCTTGAAATTCTACCTTTTGGCTTTTCATGTCTGTGCTCCTTGTCAGATGACCTAACCTGAGCGTTAACGGACAAGACAACAACCGCCTGGAACGGGGTATCGCGCAGCTGTTACCGCGCGATATGTGCCGCGATCTGACGGCTATGGGGGGCGTCGCGGTGCTCGAACAGGTAAATGCCCTGCCATGTCCCCAATACCAACTGCCCGTTGGCAATCGGGATCGACAGGCTAACCGGCATCATCGCGGCTTTGATATGGGCGGGCATGTCGTCGGGGCCCTCATAAATGTGGGTCAGGTAGCCCATGCTGGCGTCCGTTGTGGGCGGCACCAGCTTGCGAAAGAAATTCAGCAGGTCGGTCTGCACCTCGGGGTCTGCGTTTTCTTGGATCAGCAAACTGGCCGAGGTGTGGCGCACAAAAAGCGTGAGCACCCCGTTTTGAACTCCGTTCGCCCAACGGGTCACATCGCGGGTGAGTTCATAGAGCCCCTGCCCGCGTGTCTGGATCGTAAAGATGGTGTTCACGTGGTTATCTGTGCTGATCGACCAAGATGACATTTCCGTCGGGGTCTTTCAGCATGATGCTGGCGGGTCCGGTTGTGGTGTCGTCGGCTTCTAAGTCAAGTGCCACGTCCTCACCCTTTAGCTGTTTTTGGATGTCGCGCACGTCGGTAAAGTCTTCTAAAGGCTGCGCCGCCTGATCCCATCCGGGATTGAACGTCATCATATTGCCGTCGAACATGCCTTGGAACAGGCCAATCACCGTGTCGCCGTTTTTCATGATCAGCCAGTTTTGATCGGCCAAGCCGCCAAAGTCATCAAAACCAAGGGTTTGGTAAAACGCCCGACTGGCCGCAAGATCTTTGACAGAAAGAGAAATAGAAAAAGCACCGAGTTTCATGTGTTTACTCCTTTTATCTGTTGACGGGTGTTCGCCACTACCGCCCTCAGGCTAGCAGGTTTTCGGCAAAGCTCACTTATTATCGCTTGTGGTCCATAACATTTCTTCTTGGTCCCACGTCTGGCCACTGGCGATCTTGGCGTCAAAAAGCGGCAATGGATAACCGGCCTTGATACTGCCAGCGTCACAGACCAAGTGCGCCAACGTCTGATCCCCGTAGGTGACCCAGAGGTCGGCCTCAAGACGTTGATCTTCGGACAGACGGTCGATCCCATAGCGCAGCGCATAGGCGTAGTCATCGTTATCGAAGGTCAGGCCTTCGGCTATCCAACGCCCGAAACCGTGCCAAGGGTCCATTCCAACGTCCACCACATGCCGAGACATCTTAAGCTCAGCCTGCCCGCCCGTGGGGCCAAAGGCGTAGGTAGCGGAGTCGCCCTGCAAGCAGGTCGTCACGGATTTTGCACCGTCATAGAAGGTGCAATTGATCAGAACTTGAGACCCTTCTGAACATCCCGCCTGCGCCAGACTGGGCAAACTTACAGCGATTATGAGAGCAAGATGCGGTTTCATGGTGATCCTCCGATATGGGATCAGTCCATAGGATTGTAGCATCAACGTCAAGCTGCACACGCGCCTGCGCCCCGCGCGGGCTACGTGCCGTGCAGGGGTCAAGCGTTTGGGTCTTGGGTGTTCGGGTCTTGGATAAAGTGGCGGGCCCGCCTTGGGATGATGTCCGGCCATTGTCAGGGATTTTGCCCTGCACCAATCGATATCTGCGGTGGTCTGGCTGATCTCAGGCATCCGAGCTTACGCTAGCCGTTGATCAATGGAACCAAGTGTTGTGCACGAGACAGGTTTTACATGCCCACAGGTTAACGCCGGGTAGCACCACCGGTCGCAGCCTAGCGAAACAGACGGTCGCCCATCTGGTCGATCACTTGCTTTGCTTTCGAGATCGAGGCGTCTTTGGCCGCATCCGGTGAACTATACGTGTCTGCGCGGATCATATCGTGGACCTTGCCGTCTTTCTCAATCTTGGCGGCAATCCGAAACCCTTGCGCTTCTTTCACGGGTGCAGGCGTGATTGCGTAGCCGTTGTAGTCCTCGGACGGTTCTTGCTTTGGGGCAGACGCGCCGAACAGTTTTGAGAAGATGGACATAGATGTCTCCTAGAGGTGTTGGAGAAAGTCTAGCACGGCGCTTACGCGGTGTGTAGGGTGGGTTTGCAACCCATCATGTGAAAAAGGCGCCCCTGCGGACGCCCTTTCAATTCTTACTGATCCAAGAAGCTGCGCAGCTTTCGGCTGCGGCTTGGATGCTTCAGTTTTCGAAGCGCCTTCGCCTCGATCTGACGGATCCGCTCACGGGTCACGCTGAACTGTTGACCGACTTCTTCAAGCGTGTGGTCCGTGTTCATACCGATGCCAAAACGCATGCGCAGCACCCGTTCTTCGCGCGGTGTAAGCGATGACAGGACGCGTGTTGTGGTTTCCTTGAGGTTTTCCTGAATGGCGCTGTCCAAAGGCAGCACGGCATTCTTATCCTCGATGAAATCACCCAGTTGGCTGTCTTCTTCGTCGCCAATCGGCGTCTCGAGCGAAATCGGTTCCTTGGCGATTTTCATCACTTTGCGAACCTTCTCAAGCGGCATTTGCAGCTTGGCGGCCAA
>Ga0316204_10007260_pt1 | contig 16391 bp, 14 predicted proteins | sample 6monrhotite_MG_2_FD_205661 | JGI IMG/M metagenome (GOLD analysis project Ga0316204, IMG submission 205661) | Microbial mat bacterial communities from mineral coupon in-situ incubated in ocean water Damariscotta River, Maine, United States -... | ecosystem: Environmental > Aquatic > Marine >... | reverse complement strand
ACATGCTCGTCACCGACCATCAGGCCGATGTTGGAGCTGAATCCATCAACACCCTCAAGCATATAAATACCTGCTGCCGCCTCCGTCGCTTTTACGGTTGTAGCCAGGTCCTGTGCGCTTGCTGGCAATGCAAATAGCAGCGCCAATATGATGAGCTTTCTCAAGATTTTGCTCCTGTAATTCGAGTTATTGATTACTTGGAAAAGAGAATTGTGCTCCTTCTCTGACACCACCTTTTGGCCAACGTTGCGTAATTGTTTTACGGCGCGTGTAAAAACGGACGCTGTCGGGGCCGTAGGCGAACAGATCACCGAATAGCGAGCGCTTCCAACCGCCGAAACTGTGAGTCGCGACCGGCACCGGTAGCGGTACGTTGATACCAACCATGCCCACCTGAATATTGTCGGCAAAGTACCGAGCCGCTTCGCCGTCTCTGGTGAAGATACAGGTGCCATTACCGTATTCATGGTCGTTGATCAGCTGCATGGCCTGTTCCTGCGAGTCTACCCGCACAACGCATAACACCGGTCCAAAGATTTCTTCCTGATAAATACGCATCTCGGGCGTCACTTTGTCAAACAAACAGCCACCCAAAAAGAAGCCGTCCTCGTGTCCGGCAACGCTCAGGGTTCTGCCATCGACGACCAGTTCGGCACCTTCTGCGACGCCCAGGTCGACGTAGCCGCGAACATTGTGGTGATGTGCTTTGGTGACCAGCGGGCCCATATCATTACTGGTATCCGTACCGTTGCCGACTCTCAGTCCCTTAAGCTCCTCGCTGAGCTTTCCGACCACCGTGTCTGCGGTCTGATCGCCAACACAGACGGCGACCGATATTGCCATGCAACGTTCGCCGCATGAGCCGTAGGCGGCCCCCATAAGAGCGCTGACTGCATTGTCGATGTCGGCGTCGGGCATCACAATGGCGTGGTTTTTCGCGCCGCCCAGCGCCTGCACACGTTTGCCGTTCTTGGTACCGGTTGCGTAAATGTACTCGGCGATAGGCGTTGAACCGACGAAACTGACGGCTTGCACGCGCGGATCTTCAAGCAATGTATCGACTGCTTCCTTGTCACCATTGACAACATTGTAGACGCCGTCCGGAAGGCCGGCTTCCTTGAACAGTCGTGCGATATACATTGGTGCACTGGGGTCTTTTTCTGACGGCTTCAAAACGAAGCTGTTGCCACAGGCGATTGCCATGGGAAACATCCACATCGGTACCATCGCCGGGAAGTTGAATGGCGTAATGCCGGCAACGACACCCAGTGGCTGAAACTCGGACCAACTGTCGATGTTCGGGCCAACGTTTTTGGTGTGTTCGCCTTTTAACAGTTCCGAAATGCCGCAGGCATAGTCGACGACTTCAACGCCGCGCAAAAACTCACCCATGGCATCGTCAAGAACCTTGCCGTGTTCACTGGTGAGCAAAGCGACGATCTTGTCCGCATGCTCCTCCAGCAACTGCTTGAACTTGAACATGACCTTGGCGCGCTTCGCCGGTGGCGTATTGCGCCAGGCCGGGAAAGCGTCCGCGGCTGCTGCAATAGCATCTTCAACAGTGGCACGCGAAGCCATTGCTACCTGTTTGGTAACAGCGCCCGTCGCCGGATTGGTAACAGGCTGGGTGCGACCACTGTCGTCGACGTCGCGGCCATTAATGAAGTGGCCAACAGTTTTGGCAGTGCTGATGTCTTCAGCGGCTCGTGCGTTCATGTTTTCTCCAAGAATAATTCTTATTCGACCGCGTCAATTACGCGGCGAATGCCCTCAAACGATGCCTGCATTTCATCAACATTTGAGTTGAGGAACGGCGAAAATTGCAGTGCGTCCATGCCATTGCGTACAACCAGCTTCTCGTCCCAGAAACACTTTTTGTGGATCTCGAGGCCGCGTGCACCCGGCGCGCCTTCACGCGGTGCCAGTTCGATGGAACCCATCATGCCGAAGTTTCGCACATCAATGACTTTTTCATGATTGTCGAAGGAGTGCAAAATATCGGCGAAGGTGCTTTCCAGCTCTGCAGACTGTTCGAAAATGCCTTCTTCCTTGTACACGTCCATGGTTGCCAGGCCTGCCGCTGCAGCTACCGGGTGACCCGAGTAGGTGTAGCCGTGGAAGAGCTCAACCATATGCTCCGGACCCTGCATGAAAGCGTCGTAAACATGCTGCTGTACGAGTACGCCACCCATCGGAATAACGCCATTGGTGAGGCCTTTGGCCGTTGTAATGATATCGGGCGTTACGCCAAAGCGCTCGGCAGCCGTACCCTTGCCAACACGGCCAAAAGCGGTGATGACCTCATCGAATATCAACAAGATGCCATGTCGATCACAAATCTCACGCAGCTTCTCAAGGTAGCCGGCGGGCGGTGGCAGTACGCCGGCGGAACCGGCTATGGGCTCGACGATAACCGCGGCGATATTGCTGCCATCGTGCAGTTGCGCCAGGCGTTCGAGGTCATCCGCCAACTCCAGACCGTGCTTTGGCAGGCCGCGGGAGAAAGCATTTTTCTCAAGGTCGTATGTATGGCGAAGGTGATCCACGCCCGGTATCAGATTGGCGCTGAAAATCTTCCGATTCGGCACAATGCCGCCCACCGACATGCCGCCGAAGTTGACGCCGTGGTAACCCTTCTCGCGACCAATCAGGCGCGTGCGATTACCTTCGCCGCGGGCACGATGATAGCCAAGCGCGATTTTTAACGCGGTTTCGACCGACTCTGAGCCCGAGTTGGTGAAGAAGCAATTGGTGAATCCGTCGGGTGCCATGTCGACTACCCTTTCCGCCAGCTCAAAGGCAATGTCATTGCTCAGTTGAAAAGACATGCAGTAGTCGAGCTTCGCTACCTGTTTTTGGACGGCCTCGACAATCTTCGGATGGCAATGACCGATACCGCAGGTCCAAAGACCCGAAAACATGTCGTAGATTTTGCTGCCATCTGCGGCGGTGTAGTAGTGGCCAGAGGCGCCTTTGATGATGCGTGGGTTCTTTTTGAAGTCGCGATTCGCCGTATACGGCATCCAGTAGGCGTCGGAATTGTTCGCAGTAGCGCTCATGATTTGCAGTCCAGCTCAATGAATGGGGCGATAAGTGTATTCCGAGCCGCTATGTTAAACAATTGCTTAGGCAGGCTCACATAAGCCATTGATTTAATATGTTTTCGAGGGGAAAATGTTTAGCTTAGTAAACAGTGGTAGATGAATATCCAATGGACAAGCCAATTGGTCGCAGACTGCGCGAAATTCGTACCCGGCTGGGGGTCTCACAGCGGCAACTGGCGCGCGTGTCAGGGGTAGCTAATGCAACGATCTCGCAGATTGAAGCCGGCAAGCTCAACCCGACCGTCAGCATGCTGAAAAAAGTGCTCGATGGTGTGCCGATCAGCATGAGTGAGTTCTTTGCCGATGATGTTGATTTCTCGGAGCGCATCTTCTTTCGTGCGGACGAGCTGACTGAGATCGCAGATGGCGGCGTGTCGTTTCGCCAGGTTGGCGCCACCCTGCACAACAAGTCGATCCAGTTTCTTAAGGAGTGCTATCAGCCTGGTGCGGGCACAGGCCGGCACGCCATAACTCACGAGGGCGAAGAGTGCGGCATCGTTCTAAGCGGGCGCCTGGAGGTCACAGTTGGCGACCAGGTATCTGTGCTGACGGCCGGCGATGCCTACTATTTTCGTAGCGATCAGCCGCACCAATTTCGTAATTCGGGGAATGAGCCCTGCGAGCTGATTTCGGCCTGTACACCGCCCAGCTTTTGATGCAAAGTGTCCGACCTCGTTTTTTTAATCCAGATTAGAATTTAAATGGCACAGTTCGGTACAGTTTTTTGTGATGAATACGTGTCCGTCCAATTCACTGACGGCACCTGGCAACAACCAGCAATGCAGCCAATGGGACCGATTCCCATGCATCCGGCGTCGCATGTGTTTCACTACGCAAGCACCTGCTTCGAGGGCTTCAAGGCGTATCGTTTTGCAGACGGCAGGGCGCGGATATATCGCCTGAAAGACCATGTCGCACGCATGCAAAAAAGTGCGGCGTCGCTGCGCTTGCCGATTCCGGATGCCGATATGTTGGCGCAGATGGTGATTGATCTGGTCGGACGCCTGGTCGACGAGATTCCGGAGCCACCGAGTTCGTTGTACCTGCGTCCCACCCTGATTGGAACGGAAGCAAATATTGGTGCCGCGGCAGCGCCGTCTCGCGACGCACTGTTGTTCGTCATCGCATCCCCGGTCGGCGACTATTTTGCGGCTGGCTCGAAGACGCTGAAGTTATTGGTTGACGATCAGCACGCGCGCACCACAGATCAGCTCGGCAGCACCAAGACGGGTGGCAACTATGCTGCCGCGCTTGGACCGACACTGGATGCCAAAGCCGAGTATGGCGTTGATCAGGTGTTGTTTTGTCCGCAAGGCAATGTTCAGGAGACCGGCGCCGCAAACTTCCTGCTGATCAGCGATGACGAGGTCATTACCAAACCGCTGGACTCGTCGTTTCTGCATGGCATTACCAGGGACTCAGTCCTGCAGCTTGCCGCCGATAACGGTTACAGGGTCAATCAGAGAAACTTCACGGTTGACGAGTTGCTGCAGCTGGTCGCAACGCATGAGGCTGCGCTATCCGGAACTGCCGCGACCCTGGCTGCGGTTGGCTGTCTGGTTCACGATGGCAAAGAGATCCTTGTCCGGGACGGCGCAGCCGGGCCGAATACGCAGAAACTCTGCGCGGCGTTACAGGATATTCAAAAGGGCGACGCGCCGGATTCGCATAACTGGCTAACACTGGTCTGAACTGGCGGCGGCTAGATCGCCTTGGAAAACTGCTCTGTATTGGTTGCCTGCTGCAGGTGGCGGTCAAACTGCATGGCGATATTGCGCATCAACAGGCGGCCGCTTGCGGTTACAGCAATGCCACTGTCGCTTAGCTCGATCAGGCCGTCTCTCGCCAAGGGCTCAAGGCGTTGCAGTTCAGCGGCGAAGTAATCGCGAAACAGAATGTCGTAGCGGCTTTCGAATTCGGCGAAGTCGAGCTCGTCATAGCACATTAGATTCTGAATGAGATCGGCGCGAAGTACGTCATCAGCATCAATGGCGAGGCCCTTGCGAACCGGCAGTTGGCCCGACTCTATGAGCGCCTCATATTCCATGGTGGTTACCGAGTTCTGCGCAAAGCTGTTGCCGACATTAGAGATGGAACTGACGCCAAGTCCAATCAGGTCGCAGCGCTTGTGCGTCGAATACCCCTGAAAGTTTCGTTGCAGCGTTCGATTGTTACGTGCTTTTACGAGGTCGTCATCGGGCAGCGCGAAGTGATCCATGCCGATGTAGTAATAGCCGGCGTCGCAAAGTCGTTCGATGGTTAGTTTTAGTATTTCGAGCTTCGTCTCAGGTGCTGGAATGTGGCTGGCATCGATCATGCGTTGGCCCTTGAAGCGAGACGGCAAGTGCGCGTAGTTGTATACGGCAAGCCGGTCGGGCCGCATGTCGATGACCGACTGCAGCGTCTTGTCAAAACCGGCGGTAGTCTGTAACGGCAAGCCATATATGAGATCGAAGGAAACCGAACGAAAATTGCTTGCGCGCGCCGTCTGCAGCAGCTCAGCAATGTCCGCTTTGCTCTGCATCCTGTTGACGGCGTTCTGCACGGCCGCGTCAAAGTCCTGAATGCCAAGACTGAGTCGATTGAAGCCCAAGTCTGACAGCATCCTCAGGGACGCGTGCGTAACCGTTCGCGGGTCGACTTCTATCGAGAACTCGCGCGCATGCGGCGCGGCGAAGATGAAAGCGCTAGCGAGCTTGTCGATCAACGCAGTCATTTGAGATGCGTCAAGATAGGTTGGTGTACCACCTCCCAGGTGCAATTGTTCGACCTGTCGTGAACGGGAGAAAAGCTCCGCCTGCATATCGATCTCCCGATGCAGGTCGTCAAGATACTGGCTCACCCGGGCCTGATTGCGGGTGACTATCTTGTTGCAACCGCAGTAGTAACAAAGCGATTCGCAAAATGGAATGTGAACATACAGCGACAACGGTGCGCCGCTGGCGTTGCTCTGCTGCGCAAAATGGCGGTAGTCGTTGGCGGTGAAGTTGCTGCTGAACTGCGGCGCGGTCGGGTACGACGTATACCGCGGGCCGCGACCGTCGTAGCGCGCTATCAGGTCCGTATCAAAGCGAACCTGGCCTGTTCCAGGATTATTCATGGCTTGTATCATCGTCAATATTGACGCTGTATTACATGGGTACTTTCCGCAGGCTGTGCGACAGGAATATGGCAACGCTAAGCAGCAGCAAGGCGGTCGCCTGATGTGCTGCTGCCAGGAATGTCGGCACGCTGAGCAACAGTGTCGAGATACCAAGAACGATCTGCAATGCGCCCGTATGTAACAGTGCGCTGCTGGCCCTGGCCGCGCGGGGCGGCAGATCGGACTTTCTGGCCTGCATCCAATACACAACGATAGCCAGGAAGGTCGCTATTGCCAGCAAACGGTGATCGAACTGTACGGTGGTCATATTCTCGGTCAGATTGCGCATGAATGGATCAAGCGCCATCAGGCCTGGCGGGATCCAGTCATCGCCCATCTTGGGGAACGTATTGTAGATCCAGCCCGCTTTGAGGCCGGCAACAAAACCTCCGGAAAGAATGGTCACCGCAATCAGCCCGGTCAAAGCATAGGTGCGTTTGTACCACGGGTGTCGCGCAGTGTTCTCCGTCGCCTGCAGCAACGACAGCGCACGCCAGAACATCATTGAGTACACCAGGAATGCAGCTGAGAGATGGGCGACCAGCCGATACGGGCTCACATGCGGTGTATCGACCTGCCCACTTGCGACCATGATCTTGCCGATGAAGCCCTGTGCACCGCCCAAAGCCAGCATGAGCAAATACCAGGGTAATTGGCGCACGGAGATGTACTTGCGAACAAAAAAGTAGATCAACGGCAAGGAAAACGCGAAGCCGAGAAGTCGGCCGAGCACTCTGTGTAAATATTCAAGCCAAAATATGCCCTTGAAGCCATGCACGTCCATGCCGGAATTAACGAGCAGAAATTCCGGTGTCTGTTGATAGATTTCGAACACGCGTTGCCACTCCGCGTCACTCAGCGGCGGCAATATGCCCATGATTGGTCGCCACTCTGCCATCGATAATCCGGAGCCTGTGAGGCGGGTAACGCCGCCGAGAACGACCATGGCAAATACCAAACCACAGCAGACCAACAGCCAGGTTGCGACGGCATGATTCTGTGCATGTTTTTCATTAATAGTGTTCACAGAACAACAATACTATCAGCCGGCGAGCAGAAATGATTACGTGATATTGTGCGCAAATGCGATTTAATCAATGCAACAACCTGATGGATTTTCGCGCCATAGCCAAGCGCCGATTGCCTGCGCCGGTATTTAACTACCTTGACGGTGGCGCAGATGACGAATATTCGCTGCGAAGAAATACCCGGGCATTCGACGACTACGAGTTAATGCCTGCGCAATTACACGACGTCAGCAAAATCGAGCTGCGCTCAACGTTATTCGGCGAAAGCGTCGACTGGCCAGTGATGATTTCGCCGACCGGCGCTTCCAGGCTATTTCATGCCGATGGGGAGCCTGCCGTCGCGCGAGCAGCCAGCAAGTTCGGCATGTTCTACAGTTTGTCGACACTTGGCACCACGTCCATCGAAGACGCTGCCAAGGCCACGGACGGACCGAAGCTTTACCAACTTTATATTTTTAAGGACCGTGGGCTCACAGAGGAATGGATCTCGCGCAGCAAGGCGGCGGGCTATAAGGCGCTCGCCCTGACCGTGGATGTGGCTGTTTCGGGGAATCGCGAACGTGACCTGGTAAACGGCTTTGCGGCCGCACCGCGATCCCGCTTGCGGCAGGTTTTTGAGTTCGCCCGGCATCCGGGCTGGCTGTATCGCGCGCTCGTACGCAAGGACCTGGATATGGTCAATATCAGTAGCAGTGAGGCTGCAGCACGGGCAATGCAGGCCGGGGTGCGACAATTTATCGCAGCTGAACTGGAGCGCTCGCTGACCTGGAAAGACGTTGAATGGTTGGCAGAGCGCTGGGGCGGGCCGTTGGTTATCAAGGGAGTGCAGTCCGTTGATGACGCCCGTAAAGCGGCGGACTCGGGGGCCACGGCGGTGATGATATCAAATCACGGCGGTCGTCAACTCGACTCATCGCCTGCACCGGTGGATTGCATTGCCGAGGTGGCCGATGCGTTACGCGACCGGCTCGAGATTATTTGCGATGGTGGCATCAGGCGCGGCAGCCACGTCGTCAAGGCATTGGCCCTGGGTGCGAACGCCTGCAGTATCGGTCGCGGCTATGTGTACGCGCTGGCCGCGGGTGGCCAGCCAGGGGTCGAGCGCGCGCTCGGTTTGCTGCGCGCGGAGGTGGAGCGCACCCTGGCCTTGGTTGGCTGCAGTAATATCGGGAAGCTGGACAAGAGCTTTGTGCAGCAACGCATTTTTCGCAGCTAAACTTCTGCAATATTATCGCTCTGCTTCAATTTTCGCGTAATATGGCGGTTGCCGGGCCTTTGGGGGCGGCGTCTTTTTTTAAGAGGTAGATATGTCAGGCGAAAGAGTTAACGGAACCGTAAAATGGTTCAACGACGAGAAGGGATTTGGATTCATCGAGCGTGAAGGTGGGCCGGATGTTTTTGTTCACCACAGTGCGATCCAAATGGAAGGCTTCAAAACCCTGAAAGAGGGTCAAGCCGTCACGATGGAAGTGACGCAGGGACAAAAAGGTCCGCAAGCTGAAAATGTAATGGCTGGCTAGGCATCGATATTCGGTCACGTTCTCGAGTGGCCGTAGTGGCTTGCACTTGCATTACATACCTGCACGTCAGGTAGTTCCAATGCACCGATTTTTTCGCTATCTGTTGATTGGCGGTGCACTGGCACTGTCCGGCTGTGGCCAGGAACCTGTACCTGCAACGGCGCCCGCAAAGACAGCTGCGACGACTGCGCCGCAATTCGTCGGCAGTGACGTTTGCGCCGATTGTCACGCCGATCAATATGCCGACTGGAACGACTCGCATCACGATCTCGCTATGCAGGTTGCTGACGAAGCAACGGTTCTGGGAGACTTCGAGCAGTCGAGTTTCGAGTATTTCGGCTCGACGACAGAGTTCTTCAGAGAGAACGGCAAGTTCGTCGTTCGGACCGCGAATGCGAACGGTGACAGCGAAGACTATGTGGTCACACATACGTTCGGCGTAGCGCCCCTGCAGCAATACCTGGTCGAATTTCCTGGTGGTCGATTGCAGTCGGTGCCGTTTGCCTGGGATTCACGCCCGGCGGCGGATGGCGGCCAGCGCTGGTTCCATGTCTATGGCGACGAATACATTGCACCTGGCGACGAGTTGCACTGGACCGGACGGCAACAGAACTGGAATTACATGTGTGCCGAGTGTCATTCCACCAATCTGCAGGTGAATTACGAACAAGACACCGACACGTTCGCGACCACCTGGTCCGAAATTAACGTGGGTTGCGAGGGCTGTCACGGACCTGCGTCGAGCCACGTTGCCGACGCGCAGCGCGGCAATTTATCGGGTCGCAAGGGTCTGCGTGTTGACCTTGATGATCACGGTCGCGCGGTATGGCAAATGAACGTGCAGACCGGTATCGCAGAGCGCAGCGAACTGGCGATGCGCCAATCGAAACAGCCAGAGGCGTGTGGCCGTTGTCACTCGCGCCGCGGGTTGATCAGCGCTGAGTACGAATACGGCGCACCGCTGGCCGACACGCATCGGCCGGCATTGCTGAATTCACCGCTCTATTTTGACGACGGTCAGATTCGCGATGAGGTCTACGTGTACGGGTCTTTCATTCAAAGTCGCATGTACCAGGCTGGCGTAACCTGCAGCGACTGCCACAACCCACACTCCTTGCAGCTTGTGACCGGGCCGGAGCCCAGCGACGTCTGTGCGCAATGTCACCTGCCGAGCAAGTTTGCGACCACCGAGCATCACCAGCACGCGCCCGCCGAAGTGGTCTGCGTTGACTGCCATATGCCAGCGCGCGACTACATGCAGGTTGATCCGCGTCGCGATCATAGTTTCAGGGTGCCGCGACCCGATCTGAGTGTGAGCAGCAACGCGCCCAATGCTTGCGGCTCATGCCACGCGGATCGCGATGCCGACTGGCTAGCGGCGGCGGCTAACAACTGGTGGGGCGAGGCCGAGCCGCACTTTGCAACAATCTTTGCCGCAGCCCGTAATGGTGCCGGCAACTCAGGACTAAATAGCGTTGTTGCCGACAGCGCCTTGCCCGGTATTGTCCGAGCTACCGCGCTTACATACATGTCGGGCCCGGTTACAGAGTCGGAAACCGCATCTATTGAAAGTGGGCTGCGCGATCCAGATCCGCTGCTGCGCATGGCCGCAATCGGCAGCGCGCAAATGTTGCCGCCGGAGACGCAGCTGCAATTGTTGGCGCCGCTATTGAAGGATCGAGTTCGAAGCGTTCGTATTGAGGCGGCACGAATACTGGCGCCATTGTATGAGTATATTTCGATGAATGCCGGCTTCACGGCCGCCGCGGACGAATATCGCGCTGCGCAGGCGGCGGTTGCAAGTCGGCCGGAAGCACATGTTGCGCTAGGTGACTTCGAGTCTTCCATGGGGAATCCGGACAAAGCGATTGAACACTACTCTTTCGCGCTGGCAATGGATCCCAAATATGCCTATTCGCGCTTGAATTATGCTGACGCGCTGCGTCGCTTTGGCGATGAGTCGGCCGCCGAGAAAATTCTGCGCGATGGAATTGCGATCGATTCCGCAAACGCTGATCTGCGCCATTCGCTTGGTTTGCTGCTGGTCAGAACGGAGCGTTCCGACGAGGGTTTGACAGAGCTTCGTCGAGCCACCGAGCTGGCGCCTGAGAATGCGCGTTTTGCCTACGTCGCGGGTATAGCACTGCACTCACTGGGGCAGACCGACAACGCGCTGCGGCTCTTAACTGATGCTCATGAGAGGTTTGCCGGCGATTTCGATATTGCCTGGGCGCTTGCGACAATGCTCAGGGATAACGGCGAGACGGCTCGGGCGAGAGAAATCGTTAGCGAGCTGGCAGCGCGACGACCGGATGACGCCAACGTCCTGGCTCTGCTGGCTTCGCTAGACGCCGCTTAGATATACGCAGACAGGCCGTCGTAAACGAGCTTTACGCCGACGATAAACAGCAATATGTAGACGAACGCAAAGAACAGTTTGTCGCTTACGCGTTTGTGCAACATCACCCCTATCAAAACGCCTACCGGCGCCAGAACAACGAGTGCAGCGGAGGTTGCGAGATTGTCTGCGTTGAGCTGACCAAGCCATGCGTAAGGGATGAGCTTTACGTAGTTTGCGATTGCAAAGAAAACAATGCTGGTAGCAACGAAGCCCGTACGATCAAGCGGTCGACGCAGCAAGTACATGCTGATGGGTGGGCCGCCGGAATGTGCTACGAAACTGGTGAAGCCGGCTACAGAGCCCGCCAAGAGACCATAGGACTTAGGATAGACCTTCAGTTCTGCACTCTTGCTGCGTCGTTTGTTTATCCAGTAGTGCATCGTAAATACGATGGCGACAGTGCCAACGATCAGGCGCACTATGGCTGCGCTCATGTACTCAAATAACAGCGTACCGACGAGAATGCCCAGTAAGGAAGCCGGTATCAGTATCTTCAGTTCCGGCATGATCCATTTGCCGCGAAACTTCCAAAGCGCAACGAGGTCCATCACGCAAAGAATCGGCAGCAATATGGCCGCTGCCTGAACAGGGGAAATGACGAGCGCCATTATGGGCACTGAAGCCGCACCCAAACCGCCGCCGAATCCGCCTTTCGATATTCCATACAATAGGACCGCTGGAATCGCTACAGCATAGAACCAAGGATCTGTGATCAAAGTGAGGTCCCCGTTAGAAGGCGTCAGTGTACGTAGGTCGTGCGCCTAAGTCTTACTGCACGGATACTTTCGTGATCTAATACCGGCTTACTAACAATGACAAAACTCCGTGAAACTAAGAATTCGTGACAACTCGGTTCGGCTGCGCCTGACGCGCGGCGAAGTGGATATTTTGCGTGACGTCGAGCTGGTGGCAGGGCGCACCGGTTTTCCTGGCGGGCATGAGTTTCGATATGTCGTTGAGAGCAGTCCGGACAGCGCTAAACCAGAGGCCTCTTTTGCGGATAATGCAGTTACCGTACGGCTTCCGGAAAGTACCGTGCTTGCATGGGCAAACTCAGAACAGGTATCGATCGTCGCTGAGCAATTGCTCGACAACGGCGAGTCGCTGGCTATCTTGGTGGAGAAAGACTTTGCCTGTCTCGCGCCCAGAGAGGGCGAGGATGATTCCGATGCGTTTGCCCATCCTGAGGCGGACAACGACGATGTGACCTGCTAGTGGCGGAATCCCGCTATGCAGGATTTACGGCAGAGACAATTGCGTTTCTGAACGAATTATCGGCGCACAACAATCGCGAATGGTTTAAAGAGAACAAGACCCGTTATGAAGAACTGGTGCTTGATGTCGCATTGCGATTTATTCAGTCGATGCAGGACCCACTCGCCGAGATCGCCCCAAGGTTTATTGCGCTGCCGACCCGTGTAGGCGGTTCGCTAATGCGTGTCTATCGAGATACTCGTTTTTCCAAAAACAAGACCCCGTACAAAACCAATATTGGCATCCAGTTCCGCCACGAACGTGCCAAGGACGTGCATTCGCCGGGTTACTACGTGCACATCGCACCGCAGGAAGTATTCATTGGTGTTGGCATGTGGCGCCCGGACTCGGATCCGTTACGCGGCATACGCGAAAGAATCGCCGCCAAGCCTGCCGAGTGGAAGCGGATCATTGGAGATCAGAAATTCAAGCGCCAGTTTGACTTCGGCGGCGAGAAGTTGACGCGCCCACCGCGCGGTTTCGACAAGCACCACGAGTGCATTGAAGATATCAAACGCAAGAGCTTCATTGCTGTGAAAAGCATGGCGGTCGGGGACTGCCTGAAGCCACAATTTCAACGTAAAGTAGAGACGGCTTTTAAGACCGGCACGCCCTATATGCAGTTTCTTTGCAAAGCGGTCGGTGTACCGTTCTAAGAGAGAGTATTTAGTGACTACGCCCAGGCCGTTTGACGGCGTCACCGTGAGTACGGGTAAGGTCTTGCCGGAGTGGATAGACTTCAACGGCCATATGAACGTTGCCTACTATGTGCTTGCTTTTGATCTCGGCGTCGATTCGCTGTGGGTGGACTTCGGCATTACGGCAGAGCACGTGCAACAAAATCATAGCTCCACATTCGCGGTTGAAACACACGTGTTGTACAAACAGGAACTGAAGCTTGACGACCCCTATGTTGTGACGGCGCAAATACTGGCGTTTGATGATAAACGTATTCATCAGTTTCAACGTATGTATCACGCCGAAAGCGGTTTTTTGGCGGCAACTGCAGAATGGCTGACGCTACATGTGGATTTGAGAAAGCGTCGGGTCGCGCCCTGGCCAACGAAAATTCTGAACGGTATTACACGTGTGGCAAATTCACAGGGAGACTGGCCGTACCCGGATGCTGCCGGCAGCACGATGCGAGTTCCAGTGCCACTGTGGTCAATCGACAAAGGGTTAGTCGGGAAAGGTGAGGCATGAGCGGCAAGTATCTGCTGACTATCGATGAGGGCACGACCAGCACGCGGACGGTTATCTATGACCATCAGGCGCAGGTAGTCGCAAGCGCCCAACAGGAATTCGGCCAGCTTTATCCGCAGCCCGGTTGGGTAGAGCACGATCCTGAGGAAATCTGGGCGGCGGTATCTGCAGTCACCAAAGAGGCAATGCAGAAGTCGGGTGCAATCGCCGCCGATGTCACCGGCATCGGTATTACTAACCAGCGCGAAACGATGCTGATCTGGGACCGCGAGTCAGGACGCTGCATCTACAACGCAATCGTTTGGCAGGACCGGCGTACGGCGGCAGCGTGCGATGCATTAAAGCGGGATGGCGCGGAGACAATGGTCGCGCAAAAGACTGGCTTACGGCTGGATCCGTACTTTTCCGCAACAAAAATAGCCTGGGTGCTTGAGAATGTTGCCGGTGCGCGCAAGCTCGCAGACAACGGCGAACTCGCATTTGGAACCGTCGATTGTTTTCTGCTATGGCGCCTGACCGGCGGTCAGGTACACGCTACCGACGCCAGCAATGCATCGCGTACGTTGCTCTTCAATATCCATACGCAACAGTGGGATGATGAATTATTGGCACTGTTTGGCATTCCCGCGAACATGCTGCCGGCAGTGCATGACTGCGCATACGAGTTCGGTACGGCCAGCGGCGACGCACTGGGTGGCCACGTTCCGGTTCTGGGAATTGCTGGTGATCAACAAGCGGCACTAATCGGACAAGCCGGTTTTGAGCGCGGCACGGTGAAAAGTACTTACGGGACCGGTTGTTTCGTTTTGGCCAATACCGCGGATGAGGCGCTCGAGTCGACCAATCAACTTCTGACAACAGTGGCATCACGCCTTGATGGCAAGGTTAGTTTTGGCCTGGAAGGCAGCGTTTTCGTCGCCGGCTCTGCAATGCAATGGCTGCGGGACGAACTCAAGTTGATCGAGTCTGCAAGTGAGTCCGAGGCGATCGCCGCACAGACCGGGGTCGTGGACGACGTCTATGTCGTGCCTGCCTTTGCCGGTTTGGGTGCTCCCTATTGGGATCCGTATGCGCGTGGCGCAATACTGGGGCTGACGCGTGGTAGCGGGCGTGCGCAGATCGTTACCGCCACTCTGCAGGCGATTGCGTATCAAACTCGAGACCTGATCGACGCGATGGTCGATGACGGCATTGCACCGGCGGTCGTACGTGTTGATGGCGGCATGGTGCATAACGACTGGTTCCTGCAGTTTCTTACGGATATTCTCGACATTCCGGTCGAGCGTCCGGTGAATATCGAGTCGACAGCCCTTGGGGCAGCTTATCTCGCAGGACTGTGCGCCGGCGTGTTTGATTCGACCACTACGGTCGCGAAGATGTGGGCAAGCGACCGACTGTTTGAGCCAGCAATGCAGGACGATCGAAGACAGCAGTTGCTGGACGGATGGCGTACGGCTATTGGTCGCGTGAGTAGCAATGCTTAGAGCACGACAAAAAATTGGCAAGTACAAAATAACCGGCCGGATCGCGTCGGGACCGCTTGCCGATGTATATCGTGCTTACGACACGATTCAGAAGATGCGTGTCGCACTAAAAATTCCAAAAACCAACAGCGGCGCTACCGAAGATGAGTTTTTGCATGAAGTACGGGTTGCTACCAAACTGCGCCATCCAAATATCCTGTCTGTGCTTAATGCCAGCTACATCGATGAACACTTCGTCATCGCAATGGAACTGGGCGAGCAGTCGCTGGCCGATCGTATCGAGCGGCGCACATCGACGGCACTGGCAATGGATTTGGCCGGCCAGGCAATAGCCGGACTTGCGTTCGCCCACGAAAGAAAAATTATTCATTGCGACATCAAACCCGAAAACTACATTCTGTTTGCAGGCAATCAGCTGCGACTCGCTGACTTTGGGTTCGCGAAGATAAGTCTGCGTACGCTGAAGGCGTCAGGTTCGGGAACGATTGACTATATTGCTCCGGAACAAGCTATGGGCCGGCCCAAGTTTCAATCCGACGTGTTTTCTCTTGGGCTGGTGCTGTATCGATTGTTTTCCGGCAAATTGCCCGAGTGGCCGTTCGAATGGCCAATGCTCGGACACGAACGACTCGTGGAGAGAGTGCGGCCCGAATTGGTCGCGATACTGCAGAAGGCAATTCAGCTGGACCCGGCAAAGCGTTACAAGAACGCTGAGCAAATGCGCATCGAGTTTGAGCGCATGCGCAGTACCGCGCGCAAGCAAAAAAGATCTCGACCCAAAAGCGCGCCGCGCAACGGAACTTCCTGGAAGCGAATGCAATGGCGTGAGTTTCAACGTCATTTTCGCAGCGCGCTTGGGACTCGCCACCAATGTCGCCAATGTGAGGGACCGGTTGCCGAGAGCATGCAGGCCTGTCCATGGTGCGGATTTGATAATCCAGCGCGCGGCTCTGACTCCGCGCTGGCGTCCAGTTGTCCACGCTGCGAACGTGGCGTCAAGAATGACTGGGGTTTTTGCTCATGGTGTTACGGGCCAGGGTTTGTCGAAGAAACATCGCGTGTGTATCCGGACAAACGCTATACCAGTAGCTGCAGCAACAGGCGTTGCAAGGGCGGATTGATGCCGTTCATGCGCTACTGTCCCTGGTGTCGAACCAAAGTTCGAAAACCATGGAAGCTGCAAGGCGAGAAAACAAGCTGCAAGGCGTGCAAGTGGGGCATCGCCAAGGAATTTTGGAGTTTCTGCGCATGGTGC
>Ga0316204_10007259_pt1 | contig 16394 bp, 13 predicted proteins | sample 6monrhotite_MG_2_FD_205661 | JGI IMG/M metagenome (GOLD analysis project Ga0316204, IMG submission 205661) | Microbial mat bacterial communities from mineral coupon in-situ incubated in ocean water Damariscotta River, Maine, United States -... | ecosystem: Environmental > Aquatic > Marine >... | reverse complement strand
TACACAATCCTAGGTCAATCTAACTCTGGCGCCTCTGGAATTTCTGGTGCCTCTGGCACTTCCGGTGCCTCTGGCACTTCCGGTGCCTCGGGCACTTCCGGTGCCTCTGGAATTTCTGGTGCCTCTGGCACTTCCGGTGCCTCTGGCACTTCCGGTGCCTCTGGCACTTCCGGTGCCTCTGGCACTTCCGGTGCCTCTGGCACTTCCGGTGCCTCTGGCACTTCCGGTGCCTCTGGCACTTCTGGTGCCTCTGGTGCCTCTGGTGCCTCTGGTGCCTCTGGTGCCTCTGGTGCCTCTGGTGCCTCTGGTGCCTCTGGTGCCTCTGGTGCCTCTGGTGCCTCTGGAGTTTCGACTTCCTCTGGAGTTTCGACTTCCTCTGGAGTTTCGACTTCCTCTGGAGTTTCGACTTCCTCTGGAGTTTCGACTTCCTCTACCTCAGGGGCATCCTCTAGCTCTACCGATTCAGTTTGCTCGGCAGACTCTACCTCTGAATCTTCCACTTCGTATTCAGATTCAGGGTTCTCTTGATTTAGCTCAGAAGTTTCACCCTCAGATTCAACATCCGATGATTCGTTTTCGCTGCTTTCTACTTCAGCCGTTTCCGTTTCCGTTTCCGTTTCCGTTTCCGTTTCCGTTTCCGTTTCCGTTTCCGTTTCCGTTTCCGTTTCCGTTTCTTCAAAATCCTCCTGCCATTCCGGCAGATGTGCACCAGCACGTTCATACAATTCAGGCAGAGACTGCACACGCACCAGTTCAGCACTAGGCCCATGCTCACCTGGTTCTATGATAAACGTGGCCACACTGCCCACACGCAAATCTGAAACCCCTTCAGGCACTGGCATTTGTGGCCAGCCGCGCAACTGGACCTGCTGCTCGGACACTTCCTCTACCGTGCCTTGAATCAAGCCACGCTGCGGTAGCTCTGGTGGCATTGGTGGCATCGACGACACTTTGGCTGGCAAGGCTGCAACTTCAATCCGTGTTGCGAAAATAGAGTCTTCACTCATACGCAAGCCGTTCACACGGACGGGGTCACCCAGGCTCAATGAATCAACAATACCCATTGGCCCATCTACCTCTTGACCACCCACGCTAAAGACACCACGTAACTCGTCAATTTCATCAATCCGTCCAACGACCTCATGATTTAATTCAATGGATCGAGCGATATAACCCTCAGGACTCGGTAAGGCAACAATACTAACAATCTGCCCAACCATCAGTGCTTCAGCACGACCTGGTTGACCATCTACCGTCATCGGAGTCTCACGCTGGTAATGTACTTCAAGCCCATTGACGCAGACACTGCCAAATCCGGTAACAACACCGTGCACCAGTAGCTCTTTCTGGCTCGCAAGTGATGCTCCGGTTCCACCGATTCCCTCGGAAGGACCTTTAACACCTGTACCGCCGATGCCTTCGTCAAATTGCACACCCGCATGCTGACCCGTACCACCTATCCCCTCATCAGGCATTAAGTCCAATCGCTGCCCCGTACCACCTATTCCATCCGATGGCTTTAAGCCCAGTCGTTGCCCTGTACCGCCTATTCCCTCTGATAGCAAACGATGACCAGTCCCCCCCAATCCTTCAGAAATATTTTTATATCCGGTGCCACCAATACCGTCACTTGGTAGGGCGCAGGGGTTTGCCATCACCAGAGAAGGCAACAAGATACCGAGCAGAAACGGAAAGTACCAAAGGAAGCGCATCATGAGTCTTTGTCAGCTGGCCTCGTAGAAATTTCGAGAGGTTCGGCAAACATAAAGCTGCCAAGCGTAAACGCCTGTACATCTTTCCCCTGTTTATCTGAAGCCTTATGTGCAGCCACATTTAGCTTGCGCAAAAACACCGAACCCTCTTTCTCTGCCAGTTTGCGCAGGGCTGGCAGGGCCTCAGCAGGTATACTGTCGTAATGCACTATGCGATCAAAAAACGCAGGCTGCTCACCTTCAACGTTATGCACCGAAGCCATCAAGTGCGCGTAACCAGCCCGCTGCAGGTAATAGAGTTTCTCTTCAATACCTGCGTTTGGCACAAAGGCTTCAGTGTTGAGCTGCACCCGCTTGCCATCAATCAAGGTAACCGCACCCAGCCTCAATAATTCATCCAGGATCGCACGAGGGCGTACATCCTTACTCACACTTTCAGCCAGCGCCTCAAAGCTTGCCCCACCCTCATCAGAGAGCAGTTTTTCGAGAACCCTGGGGGAGCCATCGGCCTCTAACCAAGCACTTTCAGTCAGCCATGCGTTAACCAGCTGACTACCCAGGGAGACTGATTTCGGCACATCTTCGACCACCACTGGACCATGCCGCAGGCGCTTAACATCCTTGCGATGCAGGCCGGTCAAAACACTCACCCGACTATCGTTAACCGCCTTACCCGCAACCGGAAAATCCTTCTCCGCCACTTCAACCAAAACCTGCTTGAGCAGTTCATTAATCGCAGGAAAGGTAATACCGTTGGCCAATAACAGTTTTAACAGCGGACGCAATATGCGGCGTACGGCCGCCATTACTACCGTATTTTGTCGTTCAGTATCCATAGACCGCGAAGATTAACGGCTAATGGGAATATTTACCACTTATAAAACGATGTCCCATTGAGCAATTTCCAGACAAAACTGCCAAATCAAACGAGACAGTCAGGAAGTCAATGCCACCGACAGGCGCTCAAGCAAATCCAGTAAATGACGCTGGTTGGCTGCAAAATCAGCTCGCCCAACACGTGAGGCAGATCGCAAATGCAAACGGCTACCGCCGTCTATCGCCTCAACCCTGGCCTCTACATCATCCACAAAGTGCAACAGAGGTGTAGTGACTTCTGCACGAATTACCCCGTCATCTTGCTCGACCAGGCGCCAATTCAAATGAACCATCGCCTGTCGCAGTGCACCTTTAAGCTGAGAACTACTGACCAGATAAGTTGGTGTTATCAGTTCAGCATGAGGATGCTGATCCGCTGTTACAGCAACATTTTCGCGCAGATAAACAGCCAGACGGGCACTCGGCCCAGGCGCATGAAATAAAGGAGGACGATTTAAACCAATTGCAATAGCTACCAGTAATACTGGCAGTAAAAGCAAACCAAGAATCAAAAGCCACATTCGTAAAGAACCCATTTATCGATACCAACATACAGGCGCGATACTTGGCCACCACCCAGAACAAGCGGCAACATGCCATTTTTTAGGGAGATAGAGTGCCCACATTTTGTTCTAATAGCAGCATAGCCAATAACATCGACTGTACTCCATGCTAACCAGCCACGATGAACAAATCATTCAGACTCACGCCTCTTTTATCTGTCAGGTAGTCGCGCTCGCACAGAATAGTGCAGCTCGCCCGCAGTTTGACGCCTTGATGAAAACCGCTGAAGAAAGTGGCTGGAACTCACTGGCCGCAGCCCTGCGTCTGGTTGCAGCAGGTCAACGCGATCTTTCATTGATCCAAAATCTCGATTCCGAAGACCAGGTGATAGCTGAAGCGGTTATGCGCGGCATGCAGGATCCCTCCAGCCTGCCCGATCCAGACAAAAAGCCGGATGGCACACTTGCCGCCCCCGGCCTGGCCAGCATGATTCACGCCGCAGCCACCGGCAATGTACAGGCACTTACCCTGGTAAGCCAAATGGCCGAACAGATGAGCAAGGCTGGTGGCGACATGGCACGTATTGCAGGCAGCATTCGCCCTATGATAAATGGCGAGCGTGACCCCAACCGTCTGAGCAAAAATATGGATGTCCGTGGCCAACAATTGCTCCTGACCATACTCGATGAACTCGGCAAACTGGACATCCATTAAATGACTACAGCACAACGCTTTCTCTTACTCGGTGCGATCAACGGCTTTCTTACTGTGACCTTTGGAGCCTTTGCCGCACACGGTTTAAAAAACCTGCTAAGCCCGGGGCTGCTGAAAATCTTCCATACCGGCGTTGACTACCAGGGCCTGCACGCATTGGCGCTGCTTATTGTTGGCGTCCTGCTGTTGCACTTTCAACAGCGTGCGCTGGTTCTTGCTGGCTGGGCATTTGCCAGTGGCATCATTATATTCAGTGGCAGCCTGTATCTGCTGGCACTCACCGATGCCAGCTGGCTAGGTGCTATCACACCGATAGGCGGCACTGCCTTTCTGTTTGGATGGGGTGCGCTTGCCTGGGGCGTTAGCCGTTCATTCTGATGAAAAAACTAACCCTTCTACTATTACTGCTGTTGCCGACACTGGGCCTTGCTACGGTACAGAGTGAAACGATTTTTTTTCTACAACCAGATGGTAAAAGCTATCTACTGCAGCGCAGTATTCACTCGGGCAGCCAGACTCATCGCTTCCATGTGGACAAGTCTATTCAACTGGAAGACATCCGCCACATCAGTCCCGCGCGCTTCGAATGGGATAACCAGTCGAGCAATGATGTTAACTCGCTCTCTTTTGAGGCGGGCGGCTTCACCCTGATTTACCCTGGCACCTTTAGTGATGAACTCACGCGCAATAAAGATGGCAGTTATACCTATAAAAGTTGGGACGGTACGCGTAACAAAGAGAACCGCTACGGCTATTGGTATGCTCCCGGTAACTTTGACCAGTTTAGCTACAGCTGGATATTACCGGTAAATGCCGAACTTTTACGCTATCGCAGCAACCGCAACGGTACCTGGACCAAGCGTGAAAATGCTGTCTCCTTTTATGCCGAAACAGCCAACAACCTGACCTTTGAAATCAGCTACCGCATGAAGACACCCAGGCCTGCAGATTGCGATGCAGAAAGAATTATTAAGACTGTCATGGTGCCCGCTCCCCCGGCCGAGGCCAAAGACTGCCCTGCTGTAGAAAAGCTGCCCATCATTAAAAAACCGCCTCCATCCAGGATTATAAAAGCCAGAAAGTCATCGGCCTCTTTATTTGACAAGGATAGTGATGAAGACAAGGTGCTGGACAAAAACGACCTCTGTCCCGACACACTTAGCGGTGCCATTGTTGATCGTGCAGGCTGCTCAATGGATACCGACAAAGACGGCGTGCCTGATGGCATAGATCGCTGTATAGCGACGGAAGAAGATACCAGAGTAGACGAAAACGGATGTGCTCTGGAGCACATCAGATAATCAAGTCAAGATACTCTACACAACGACAAAGCAGTTTCGCCCCCGCTCCTTGGCCTGATAGACCCCTTCATCAGCAGCACCCAACATTTTATCCAGATCATCCAGCGGATCCAGAGTGCTCCCTATACTTACGGTAATAGGAACCGCCTCTCCTTCTGACGTTTTTAACTGAATAGCCTCAACTGCCGCTCGCAATGTTTCTAAACAAACCTCAGGTTCGTCAGCGTCATCTAGAATCTGCAGACAGACAAACTCTTCGCCGCCAAAGCGCGCAAGCACCCCCCCATCCCCGACGGCATTTCTCAAAGTTTCAGCCATACTAATCAGGGCATCATCACCGGTCTGATGACCATGCGTATCATTAATATTTTTAAAATGATCCGCATCAATCATCGATAGAAGAATTCGCAACTCACCCTTCTGGGCTTTTGCATGTACAGGAGAGGCGTACTCAAAGAAATAACGCCTGTTATATAGTTTGGTAAGAAAATCGCGGTTCGCCGCGTCGCGAGCTTCAGCAATATAGTGCAGCATGTCTATATTCTGGTCGATGCGGCAATACAGTTCCTCTGTCTCAAAAGGCTTGGTAAGAAAGTCATTTGCACCACTCTTGAGAAAGCGCGGCAGAATACCCTTCTCACTCACTGTCGATAAACCGATGATGGCGAGATCATCGGCACTGCGTGTGCGCCGCATAACATCAATCATGGCCAGGCCATCCATCTCTGGCATATTGTAGTCGGTCAGCACCAGATTTATTTCTGCATTGGCCTGTAACATAGCCACGCCTTCTTCACCATTTTTGGCGGCCAGGGTTTGATAGCCATGGTTGTGCAGCAGGGCTTCAAGATAACTACGAAACGTTGCAGAATCGTCCACAACCAATATTTTTTGCTCGCGATTTGCACGCATGCGTTCCAGCAAACGCACCACCGTACCCAGACCACTCAGGTTAGCCTTGCTAACGTAGTCAGCAATATTCTTCTTCAGCATGGCTTCACGGTGTTTAGCATCAACCGAACCGGTCAAAACCACAACCGGTATGCCATATTCCTGAACCAGATCCACCACCTCGCCATTCGGTGCATCGGGTAGATTTAAATCCAGGACTGCCACAAAAAATCTGTCTGAATCATCTTCTAGCAAGGTCTTTGCTTCAGCCAGTGTAGACGCATGCGAACAACTAATGCCCTGTAAGGCATTAATGCTTGCCCGCAACAAGGTAGCAACTGCCTTGCTATCCTCTACCAGCAGGACATCGTTTCCAGCATGGCGCATTGTGAATTCTTTTTTGACTTGAACAGTCACGCAACTCTCTTAAATTGTGGCGGTATATCAGCTAGCGTCTAGCTATAGGCAATCTTTAACAGAATAACCCAGTATTTAAGTATGGCTTATTATCAGCCGCCTGCCGGGTAATCAACCCACTCATCACTACCTTCTAAACGAACGTAATATTTTCCCTGATGGCGCAATACCACGGTACCTGCATTTTCAGCGACAAATTCAGTCCCTTGAACCCCTTTTACCAAAGCCACAGGATCGTAGCCATCTTTTGCAAATGGATTGGCCTGTAGCAGGCGTGCAACCATTTCAGATATATCAAAATAGCTGGTGGGTTTGTCTACCCGAATAGGATTGAGCGGCGGCTTAATTTCAGGACCAATCAGCCTAAGACCGGCAGGCCCTAGCGCAATTGCTGGACTTGGAATCTCACGCAAACCGGCAATCTGCATTTTGTCACCACGTATCGCAGCACCATGCTCTGGAACCATGACAACCAGAACCCTACGACCCGAAGCCTGCAAGCGCTGTAAGAATGCCTTCAACTCAGTCAACAAACCCTGCATCCTAGGTACAAAATTTTCTGTGCTGTTCATATTTGAACGATGATCTGTATAACGATTACCGTCGTGCAAAGAAATACTGTTATAGAGTGCAGCGACACGTGGCGCCTGCTTTTGTTCACGTAAACTCAACCAACGCTCCAGGGTTTCCAGATCATGATAGATCGGTGTTCCATCAAAAGAGCGTAATGGTGCAGGCAAGCCATCCAGTGGCATTGGCGGCACATTTAAACGTCCACTACCCTGAATCACACCAACAAAGTCATCGAAATGACCATCATGATTCATGACCAGTTCACTTTCAAAACCAATGCGCCTTAAACTGTCAAATAGATAGCACTGCGCATCAGTATCGCTATACAAATCACGGTGTGCACTCTGACCACAACCCGCTCGCAATACGCGAATCGCCGCAGGGCCGCTGTACGAAGCTGCCGTACTGAAATTACTCAGCAATATATCGAATAAAGGTATTTCATCTTCTTGATTGGCATATTGCAGGTCTTCCCATGAGACTGAACACAGATGGATAAACAGGATATCGAATGGAATATCCGCTGACGACGGCTCAACAAACTCAGCCTTGCGCAATTTTTCCTGCGCATAAAAATTACTTAAATACTGATTTATCGTCTCTTCTTCGCTTTGGATGGGCAATGATGCCTGACCCGCCTCTGCCTGCTGCGTCGACACCACAGCCTCTGAACCAAACTGAGAGAGCCATGCATCCAGCGGCATACTCATAAATATCAGGTAGCCCACCACCAGTACACCAAGGCGGACATAATGCCCAATCAAAAGATAAGCCACCCAAATAATCACGAGCAATGCCAACACATCAACGTCAACAAAGCGGTTAATGAGTTCCAGCATATAGGCCGCATCAAAACTCTTCATCAAAGCTGCTTCAGATAACACCCGATGAAAGGGAGGCAGCCAGCTATCGTAATAAAACAGCACGACACCAAGCGGAACGGCAAGCCACTGTCGCAACAAATACAGGAAACGAGACTTTATAGGAATCAATAAAAAGGCAGCAAAGGCCAGATTTTGCAGCGGATGCAGGGCGATATAGTCTTTCCAGAACAAAAAGAATTTAATCAGAAAATAGACATTCCAATTCCCTAAACCAAGCTTAGGTTTATTTTCCTCATCAATATCCACCTTGTTCGAGCTATTCAGTGCCATCAGATCTACTAGGTTTACTCAGTGATAACAAAGTGGGTCTAAATATAATATGACGGACAAAGCGAGACATCAGTCGCAATAGATCTCGAATCATATATCCAATAATTACGCCAGCTATCAGACCGAGAAAAAATGCCAGGGTCATCGTGTTAAACATTTTATTAACCCACCTTTAGGCTAAGCGGTCGCGCCACAGCATCAATTGGCTGACTGGCCTGAAAAACCGTCTGCCTGGCGTCATTTAACTGCACCGTTTCCTCTACAGTATCCTGCATACGGTCTTCATCAAGAAACTGCAGGGCTTCCGTGTAATCAGGTGAGTCATCATTTATCGTTGATTTTATACTTTGTATCGAAAGCAATATATCTTCACTATCCGAATGCCGCACTTGATCCACATAAAGCTCCACTACAGGCAGCTCAATAACATGATCCAAAGCCAGACTGACATCACTTTCACGACAGGCAAAAAGAAACAGAAAAACAGCATCACCCACAGCAGTGCAGATATCACCCGGCCGTCTTAAACGACACAAACGCAGGGCATTCGCCACACCAACCCCGGGCAAGATATTAAGCTGAATCATGGCACTCTGCACACCAGTGACAGCAGTAGCCTCCAAGGTTTTAGAGACAGATGAAACAAAATCGGCAGCAGGCAAATAGCCCACTTCTTCAGAAGGAGAAACGGTGGTGATCACACTCTCGTAATCATCATCCAGCTGCCGATTGAAAACCTGCCCCTGCAAGGAATCCAGCATACTTACAAAACGCGCAAAGCCAACAGCAGAGGGCACAACAAGGTTACACCCCAAACGCAATAACAGCTGTTCGTGATAATGGCGAATAACCGCCGAGGTCTCTCTCACAACAAGCTTCACACCATTGCCATGAAGATTACGCAACGAAAAAATCTGCTTTGCCAGAGTAGGGAAATCACTGTTCGCGCCATAATCCAGAATCATGCTGGCATTCACAACATCAACAGCTGACTCCTGCATAAGTTCGATCGTTTCGTACTGTTTCCAGCGCCGTGGGATGTCACGTGCATCAGATACGGCGCCACTAACGACATATACCAGATCATCATCTAAAGCAGAGCTGATCTCAACAGTCTGCACACTTTCCTTATCCAGCAAGCAACCACCATCTACCTGCATACCCCGGCCACCGACTTGCGCACTTAAGGCATAACAAACCTTGCCCTGCATACCCTGATGTGAAAACCAATGCAGCAACTTCCAGCTCATTTGCCCACTTTCACGCGCCAGGCGTACCAGTCCGGAAAAACGGTCAGCACAGGCCATCAGGTTATTGAGGCAATCAGGCTCCAACAATAAATCGCCGTAGACCAGTATCAATGCCAGTTGGTGGCGTTCAGCCCAAGCCTGATAGACCTCTATCTGCGTAACCGCGTAAGTCAGATCACGCAGGTTAAGCAGGCCTTCCGCAGGATCAATCACCAGCAGATCACACTGATCGAAATCAAAATGCTCTAATTCCGCCAACAAACGCTCGGTGCGTCGATGCGATGGTGTGCGTTTACTCAATGAAAGGCGCAAAGCCTGCAGTCGCCCGGATTGCCATCCACTCAGGCAGTCACCACGCAGATAGTTTTCTGTCGCCTCAGCACTCACCAGACCACAACGGTCTGCCGTAGACAGGGTATCGCCCATAACCTGTCGCAAAATATCTTTTTGCTCACTGACCATGGCATATAGACGCCCAGGCAGGAGGCTGGCAGCATTCAACGGTAATCCATCAATTCCTATTTTCATTATTTTTGTTTAAGGCGTTACTTTCCTGAATTAAAGAATTAAATGCCGATGCCGTTACTAATGATCACTCAACACGTCTGTGGAGTCTATCGACCACAGCATTAGGAACTTAAGTAGCAAAATGAATACAGGCTCCACCAAGGGCTCACACAGTGAGGATGTCAGCAACCTGCTCAGCCAATATAAAAAGGGGCTAAAGAGTTATCACGAGATTCGCCTGCAGGATTCGATTGGCGAAATTCGTACCCGCTGGCCACTACTCAATGAAATAAACAACAGCAGAGAAAAAGAGTGAGGCTGGTCGCGGTACGCTCAATCAAAGGTGGCTCTGGGGCGACAACGACAGCTGCCCACCTCGCAGTAGCACTAAAAGCAGAAGGTCTGCCTGTCCTGCTTATCGACCTATGCTCAAGCAACATGCTACGCCTGCATTTCGGCATGAACTGGGTTGACCAAAGCGGACTCGCTGTACAGATTGAAAAAAATCTCCCCTGGTATGAGGCAAGTTTTCGTAGTGAATTTGGCATTGATTTCATTCCTCACGGCTATACGCCCGGAGAACAACAGGGCCTTATCCTAAATACGCTTTTTGCTGCCCAACCGTATTGGCTTAAGAACAGTTTAGAGCAACTTGATCTGGCGCCTGACTGCTGGGTAGTCATTGACTGCCCAAGCAATCAAACACAGATTGGCTCAATCGCATCAGCCATTGCAGACCACAGCTTACTGGTCATAACAGCTGACCCTGCCTGTTACGCAAGTATGCAAAACTATCCCCTTGAAGCGGGCAATCACCACTATCTGGTCAATCGATTTAATCCACTAATGGCCGTTGAAAAAGATTTCTACGACGTCTTGCAGGCAGACTATCAGCAACACATTGCACCACTCAGCATCCACCGTGATGAATCGATACGTGAGTCACTCGCCTACAAGCAAACGGTCTTTAGCTGTGCACCACACAGTCAGGCCGCCCACGACTACACAACCCTTGCCACATGGCTTCGCGGTCACCTCCCAGCGGGGGTGAGCGATGACTAAAGCCGTTACACAAAAAGTCAGCCTCCTGGAACGCTTCATCTGTCTGTTCTTTATTCCACCAAAAGCAAATCAAGATACCCCAGGCCTCTATGACCGGATAGCCGCGCTCTTTCCTCACATTAATCTAAAACGCCCAGTACCACTTGATATTGTCCGTATCCCTTTACAAATTATCTGGCTTGTTCTGGTCAAACCAACTCCTGCCAAACGCATATCTCTGCGCACACGCCTAGGGCAGCGAGTCAAAAGCATCAAGGCTTTACTGCCGATGGCGCTTTTACAGCGTGCTGGCAAAGCTCTAAGCTGCCCAATAAAAAATCCGACAGATGTACGCAAGACAGGTGAAACTTTCGCAACCCATGCGTTTTGGGATCATCCTATTGTCAATTACATTTCGATCTTTATTGGCGCCTTTATTGTATTTCTATCGGTCACCACGCCTTTCAGCCTGGCGACTCAGGCCTTGTTTGTTTTACTTTTATGGCTTGCTGCCATGTGGGTTCGGCGCATACCTGGCCACCTTGCGACAATGATACTGATTGTCTTCTCTGTTACGGCCTCAAGCCGCTATCTCTGGTGGCGTTTTGACTCAACCCTGAACTGGGATGACATGCTCGACCTTACTTTAGGCTTCGGCCTGCTGGGTGCTGAAGTCTATGCATGGCTAGTGCTACTACTCGGCTACTTTCAAACAGCCTGGCCTTTGAATCGTGAACCAAGTGATTTACCCAGAGACACTCGAGAATGGCCAAGCGTCGATATCTACATTCCGACTTATAACGAGCCACTAAACGTAGTACGACCAACCGTGTTTGCCGCGCAGGCGATTGACTGGCCAAAAGATAAAATTAACATCTATATTCTTGATGATGGCTGCCGAGAGAGCTTTCGTGATTTCGCCGAAGAAGCAGGTGTTAACTATTTCGAGCGTAAAGAGAGTACACATGCCAAGGCTGGCAATCTGAATCTGGCCATGACAAAAACACATGGTGAGTTCATCGCCATCTTTGACTGTGACCACATTCCAACGCGATCTTTTTTACAGACATCAATGGGACTATTTCTCAAAGATGAAAAGCTTGCTGTCATTCAAACACCACACCACTTTTTTTCACCAGATCCTTTCGAGAGAAACCTCGGTAACTTTGGCAAAGTGCCCAACGAGAATGAATTATTTTACGGGCTGGTACAGGATGGCAACGACCTGTGGGATGCGACCTTCTTCTGTGGATCATGCGCCATTATCAAACGCGACCCGCTTGAGGAGATTGGTGGTATTGCGGTAGAGACCGTTACTGAAGATGCTCACACCTCTTTACGCCTGCACCGCCTTGGCTACAGATCTGCCTATCTCAGCCAGCCACAGGCAGCAGGGCTTGCAACTGAAAGTCTCTCTGCGCATGTAGGTCAGCGCATACGTTGGGCGCGCGGAATGGCTCAGATATTCCGCACTGACAACCCTCTCTTAGGCAAAGGTCTCTCAATCGGTCAAAGGCTGTGCTATAGCAACGCCATGATGCACTTTTTATACGGTGTTCCGCGATTGATTTTTCTTACTGCACCGTTGGCATTCCTGCTTCTGCACTCTTACATTATCTATGCCTCGGCACTGACATTAACGCTTTATGTCTTACCGCACATTTTACATTCGAGCATTACAAACTCGCGCATTCAGGGCGAACATCGTTTTTCATTCTGGGCGGAGGTCTATGAAACCGCCCTGGCCTGGTATATCGCACGCCCGACAACCATAGCCTTATTCGCACCAAACAAGGGTAGCTTTAACGTCACGGCAAAAGGCGGACTGGTAGAAGATGAACATTTTGACTGGACCATATCAAAGCCCTATCTGGCACTTGTTTTCCTAAACCTTATTGGCTTTGCTGCAGGCATTGCGCGCCTCATTTTTGGCGATCCTGATGAAATACAAACCGTGGTGATCACACTACTCTGGACAACCTACAACCTGACCATGTTAGGTGCTGCCATGGCGGTAGCCGCCGAGGCGAAACAGGTGCGCGTCACACATCGTGTAAGCATTCAATTTCCTGTCACCTTGCATCTGCGCAATGGTCACTGCATCCATGCTGAAACTTCTGACTACTCAGAAGGTGGGCTTGGCATCAAGCTTGCCAACGAAGGCATGTTAACGAATGGTGAAGAACTGAGCATTTCATTAAAACAGGGTACACGTGAATTTGTTTTTCCCGTACGCGTCAGTAACACCTACGGCACGCATGTCGGTGTTCGCTTTAAAGATCTCACGCAACAACAGGAAAAAGATCTTATACATTGCACCTTCGCCCGTGCCGACGCATGGGTAGATCGAAACAAGAATCGTGAAAAAGACAGACCGCTACACAGCCTGAAATATGTCATACAAATGGGCATACAAGGCTATATCCGCTTATACAAACATCTGGTACCACGCATCCACTTTGTGGCCGACAGCATACTTTATATTCGTAACTTCCTGCGTTGGCTACTGCCTCGCACGCCCGTTACCAGCAAATGACTTGAAAATTATGAAACGTTCAAATATTCGCTATCTACTTATCGCGCTACTCGGTGCATGTTCCGGCCTTGCTGTTGGTGCAACCGATAATGACCTGACTACTTTAGGCAACGTAGACGATCTACCGATTGCTGAGGAAGCACCTGATCTCAGTAAAAAACGCCGGATTAGTTTTCTACAATTAGGTACGCGCGCCACTCTACCATTGCGTGGCAGCAACTCCAGTGCTGGTGTAGGCTTTGGTGTGCGTAATGACGAACTTATCACCAGCGCCAAATTGCGCATCAACTATGTGTACTCTCCTTCGGTTATTGAAAAGCTCTCACACATCAAGGTCTACTTAAATGATGAAGTATTGGGTGTTCTACCTTTGGAAAATGGAGATGCCGGTCACAAAGTTCAACATGAATTGAATATTGATCCATCACTAATCAGTGACTACAACAAGTTACGCATGCAATTGATTGGTCACTATGCAATCGATCAATGTGAAGATCCACTACATACCAGCCTGTGGGCAGACATCAGCGGAAAAAGCTCACTGGAGTTCACTGTCCTACCACTTCCAATGACAAATGAACTGGGGCTTTTCCCAGAGCCGTTTTTTGATCACCGGGATCCTGAACGCCTAACACTTCCCTTTGTGTTTGCCACAAAACCGTCGCTCAAAACACTCGAAGCCGCAACAACCATTTCCTCCTGGTTTGGTGCCAAGGCCTCTTGGCGTGGGGCACGCTTTCCTGCTGTTATCAATAAAGAGCCACAGCAACACGCTATTGTATTTGCCAGTAACAATCATCGCCCAAAGTTTCTGGACAACTACCCAAAAGTGAATGAACCGACCATAGCCATGATTTCTTTACCACAACCGAAATTACTTGGAGACGGCCTAACTGAAATCAAAAACTACAATCCTTATATAAAACTTCTGCTTATTCTAGGCCGTAATGACGCCGACCTGAAAACGGCGGCACAGGCACTCACGCTTGGGCAGGCCGCCCTGTCCGGCAATAGCGTAACCATCAAACACGTCGACCTTGGACCTGTCCGCCAGGCCTATGACGCGCCTAACTGGGTACACCTTGATCGCCCGACAAAATTTGGTGAGCTTGTTGAATCATTGAGCGAACTGCAGGTAGCCGGTCATACCCCACAAACTATTCGCGTTAACCTACGCATTCCTGCCGACCTGTTCACCTGGCGTAGCCGCGGTGTTGCAGTAGACCTGAAGTACCGTTACACCCCTCTGATCGAAGAAGATGACTCACGCCTTAACGTCAACATCAATGAAGAATTTGTCGAGGCCTTCAATCTCCGTTCATCTGGTAAAGGTGGCATCAAAAAACGTGTGCGTCTTCCCCTGCTAGATGAAGGATTATTTGGTACCGGCAATGAATTTTTCATACCAGCTTTTAAGCTTGGAAGTAACAACCAACTTCAGTTTGATTTCTCTTTTGGCTACGAAAAGCAGGAGCTCTGTAAACGCAGCGCCACAGACAATGTACGTGCTGCTATCGATGCAGATTCAACCATAGACTTCACAGGATTCCCACATTTTGTTGCACTGCCTAACCTTGGCTTTTATGCCAACTCTGGGTTCCCCTTTACCAAACAGGCTGACCTGGCAGAAACCGCCGTAGTGCTATCCAAAAACCCAGACGCTATTGAACTGGAAACTTTATTTACCCTAATCGGCCGCATGGGTATTTCAACCGGTTACCCCGCGACTCGTTTGGAACTAAACACAGCAAACAATATCAACATCAAAACAAACAAAGACCTCCTGATCATAGGCAAGCACGCACATGATGATTTGCTAAAACGCTGGGACAAAGAACTACCTTCCAACATCTCACGTCTTGGTCGAGAACTTGGCCTGCCAGTACGTGCTGTTAGCCTACTCAATGACTGGCTAGGTTTTGAAACCAAACCAGACCCAACACTGGGCACCGAAGTATCCATGCATAGCTCTGGCCCTCTTGGCAGCCTGGTTGGCTTTGAATCACCACAGGCCCCAGGACGCAGCGTTGTCTCAGTACTTGGCGCAAGTAACCAAGACCTTAAACGCGTGCTATCCGCTCTCGAAAATAGCGGTGAAGTTTCACAAATGCGCGGCAGTACCGTGGTCATTCGGCCACAGAGTATTGAAAGCATTCTCGTTGGAGATACCTACACAGTAGGCAGCCTGCCTTTAAAAGTACGTATTTGGCATTTTCTTTCTCAACACCCCATCATTTTGGCGCTACTGACGATATTGTCAGTCATCATCATAGCCTTCCTCTTATGGCGTGCCTTACGCGTCATCATGTCACAACGCTTACATGAAGATGATCGCTAACTCTTTCACTGTCATCCTTATGCTGTTTTTTCTTAGCAGCAACATCCAGGCGAAAAGCTGTTCGTCCTGGCCGCTTTGGGATGACTTTCGAAAAAACTTCATTAGTGAAGATGGTCGAGTTATCGACTTCAGCACTCCATCCCAAATCACCACATCTGAAGGCCAGGCCTACGCGATGTTTTTCGCTCTAATCGCTGGCGACAAAGAAACATTTTCCCGCTTACTAAGCTGGAGCAACGACAATCTTAGTAACGGTGAACTGGGTAAGGTCTTACCCGCATGGCAATGGGGAAAATCTGACAATGGCGAATGGAAAATACTCGATAAAAATGCAGCCTCAGATGCCGACCTATGGATGGCCTATGCACTCATGGAAGCAGGCCGACTATGGCAGCAAGATGATTATCTTGAACGGGGAAGAAACCTTTCACAGCAAATTTTACAGCAGGAAGTTATTCCCTTACCCGGCCTGGGACATACCCTTTTACCCGGGCCCTACGGTTTCAATCCAGAGCCTAGCCTTTGGCGTTTAAATCCAAGCTACGCGCCTGTTCAGCTGCTACGTTATTTCTCAGAAAAT
>Ga0316204_10007258_pt1 | contig 16394 bp, 12 predicted proteins | sample 6monrhotite_MG_2_FD_205661 | JGI IMG/M metagenome (GOLD analysis project Ga0316204, IMG submission 205661) | Microbial mat bacterial communities from mineral coupon in-situ incubated in ocean water Damariscotta River, Maine, United States -... | ecosystem: Environmental > Aquatic > Marine >... | reverse complement strand
GCGCGAAGCTCACCCCAGGCAGCGCCGTCGCCGCCGCCGCCAGGCTCTCCCCCCCATGCAACCCCACCACCGGCCTCGCCGTCCCGTGCCCCCAGTGCTGCACATCCACCCGCCGCAGCACATCTCGCAGCGTCGGATGCGCCAGCGCCAGCGCCCCCAGCGCCGCCGCCACCCCATCCTCCCAGCTCGCCCCCATCATCCGCCCCCGCGCCGCCCTCGGCTCCCCCGTCCACGGCTCGTACCACGTCAACGCCGTCGGCCCGCCATAGCTCCCCGTCTGATGCGCGCTGGAGACATACCCCAGGTCCGTCCCCCCATAGACCACGCTGTCCCACGCCACCGGCACCCCGCGCCCCACCGGCGCACGCTCACAGTGCAGCACCACCACCCGCCAGGGCGCGCTGTCCACCGTCAGCCCTCGCTCAGGCCGCGTCACCAGCCGATCCGCCACCTGCGTGGGCACCGCCAGGATCACATGCTTCGCCCTCACCCCCCGCAGCGATCCACCCAGCTCATACCAGACACGACTCCCACTCTCCGAGCCCTCGACCCGCCGCACGAGCGCCCCCGTCGTGAGCGGCCAGGGCATCCCGGCCTCCAGCCGCTCCACCAGCCAGCCATTCCCCGCGGGCCACGTGAGCACCCGCGTCTCCGAGTCCTCCCCCGGCGACGGCCGGCGGGCGCAGTGGTAGTGCAGCCCCGCCCAGGCGCTCACCTCAGCGAGCTCACAGCCATAGTCATCACGGCAGCCGTAGTTGAGCCACCACAAGAGCGCCGGGTCATCGTAGCCCCGCCCCGCGAGCCACTCCGCGTAGCTCACCGCCGCCAGCGCCCGAATCGCCGGGTCGCGCGAGCTGCCCGCCACCGGGATGTCGAAGGCCGGTCGCCCGTCGTTCCCCACCCTCCCCATCCAGGCCGCCACCTGCGCCTCGAAGTCACGCCGCTGCGCCTCGGCGGCCACACCGGCGGTCGACGGCCACAGCCCCTCCTCCCAGCGGTCCAGGTGAAACAGCCGCTCCTGGGGCGCGAAGCAGAGGGCCATCGGGTCGTAGCCGCGCGCCGTGAGCACGCCGAGGTCCATGAGCAGCGCCCGCATCACCCGGTTCTCCGGGTTGGGCAGGGTCACGTAGTGCGCGCCGAGCGCGTAGGGACCGAACGGCCCCACCCCGGACGACGCGGTCCCGCCCGCGCTCGCCGCCAGCTCCAGGCGCTTGACCGAGCCCGTGAAGCCCGCGCGCCGGAGCCGCCACGCCGCCGCGAGGCCCGCGACGCCAGCGCCGACGATCACCACATCCGCGGCCTCGTCCGTGTCCGCCGCCGCGGTCGATGGGGCCAGCGGGGTGCGAACGCGGTGACCGATCGCGGCCAGCTCCATGCCGCCCAGCGAGCCCGCGAGCGGCGCCGGCGGCTCGACGCGGCAGCCGGCCAGCCCGGCGGCGGCCAGGGCGGCCGCGCCGCTCAGCAGGTCTCTGCGGCTGGGGCCGCTCACGGGCCCCGGATCTCCCGCCAGTCCGCCTCGTAGAGCCGCACCAGCGCCTGGTTGTCCAGCCGGTTCACCGGCCCGTCGCGGCGGTCCATGTCCGGCGGGAAGTGGAAGAGGCCCGTGAGCGTCGTCGGGCTCAGGAAGCGCAGGCCCTCCGGCAGATCCCGGAAGCCCGAGAGGGGGCCGCCGACGTCGCTGGCGCGGGCCAGCACGAAGCCCCACTCACCGAAGGCGGGCACGTAGGCGTGGTACGGGCGCACCGCCCCCACCTCGCTCTCCAGCGTACGCACGATGCACCAGTAGGCCTCGGGCGAGAACATGGGGCTCGTCGCCTGCACCGCGAACACCCCCTCGTCCGTGAGCTGGCGGGCCAGCAGCCGGTAGAAGTGGTTGGTGTAGAGCTTGCCGAGCCCGAAGTCATTGGGGTCGGGGAAGTCGATGAGGGCCACGTCGTAGCGCTGGCTGTCCCCACCCTCCAGCAGCCAGGTGAAGGCGTCGGCGTTGATGACGCTCACCCGGGGATCCCGCAGAGCCTCCTCGTTCAGCGCCGCCAGCTCCTCGCGCTCGGTGAAGAGGCTCGTGACCGTCGGGTCCAGGTCCACCAGCGTCACCGCCTCCACCTCCGGCCAGCGCAGCACCTCCCGCACCGCGAGCCCGTCCCCGCCGCCCATCACCAGCACCCGCGTCGCCGCGGACGCCGAGGCCATGGCCGGGTGCACCAGCGCCTCGTGGTAGCGGTACTCGTCCACACTGGAGAACTGCAGCGCCCCGTTCAGATAGAGCCGCACGTCGCCGTCGTCGGCCGTGACCGTCACCCGCTGGTAGGGGCTGCGGGTGTGCAGCACCAGCGGGTCCGCGAACAGCGCCGCCTCCATCACCGCCTCGGCGCGGCCCGCCCCCGTGAGGCCGCCGAGGAGCAGCATCAGCGTGAGCGCGCACAGACCGCGCAGGCGCCAGAGGACCACCCCGCCGCCGCGGAACAGGCCGGTCGCCCAGAGGGCCACCCCGGCGTTCAGGAGCCCGAAGACCATCGAGGTCCGCATCAGGCCCAGCTTCGGCACCAGCAGCAGCGGGAAGGCGAGGCTCGCGGCCAGCGCGCCGATGTAGTCGAGGAAGAGCACCCGGGCGACCAGCTCCTTCAGGCTCTGGCGGCTCTCCAGCAGCCGGATCAGCAGCGGCAGCTCCAGCCCCACCAGCGTCCCCGTGGTGAACACCAGCCCGAAGAGCAGCGGCCGGAAGAGGCCCGTCCAGGTGAAGGCCGCGTACAGGATCGGCGCCGAGAAGCCACCGATGAGGGCCACCGCCAGCTCGATCTCCACGAAGCGCGCCAGCAGGCCCCGCTCCACGTAGCGGGACAGGTAGCTGCCCACCCCCATGGCCGACAGGTAGACCCCGATCACCAGGGAGAACTGGGTGATGGAGTCGCCCAGCAGGTAGCTGGCGAGCGCCCCGGCGACCAGCTCGTAGATCAGCCCGCAGGTCGCGATGACGAAGGCGCTGACGAACAGCACCCGCCCCAGCTCAGCGGGCGGCTCGACGCCTCTCATGGCGAGTCACTCCAGGCCGGGAGGGTCACCCCAGCGCGCTGGCCGCGATGATGATGGCGAGGCCAAGGATCACCGAGCCCATGACCAGCCCCAGCGAGATGTTCTGGTCCTCCTCGATCTCCTTCTGCACCGAGAAGGGCGCGATCTTCACCATGATGAAGAAGGCCAGCGCGAAGACCACCACGCCGATGCCGGAGTAGACGAGGGTGGCGAGGATGTGGTCGATGTGGAGGGGGTTGTCCATGGGGGGTACTCACTTGCCAGAGCTGTAGCCGCCGCCGCCAATCGGGATGGGGATCCACCCGGTCGACTGGCCGTAGACCGGCTTGTAGGAGGCGGGGTTCTCGCGGACGGAGAGGGGGGCGCTGTCCTGCTGGCCGGAGTCGGGGGTGCGCCCCGTAGCCATGACGAACACGCAGAACGCCAGCAGCGCGAGGGAGGCGTAGAGGTGGAGCTTCAGGGGATCAGATGGCATGATCGGAGCTCTGCCAGCGCGCGTGCTCGAAGCGGCCGCGGGCGAAGGTGAGGAACAGGGGGGCCAGGGCGATAAAGAGCCCGGTCCAGATGAAGGGGGCGCTCCAGGACTTGCCGTGGACGACCTTCAGGCGAGTCAGCTTGCCGTCGGTGTAGGCCTCCTTGCCGGCGGCCTTGGCGACCTCCACCCGCGCCACGTACTCACCCTTCTCCGGCTGGCGCACCCAGGCGTCCCCCGAGTTCCGGGTGTAGCTGACGAGCGGCGGCAGGTAGACCGCGCCGCTGGTGGTGTTGATGAGCGCGACGTGGACCACCCCGTCGCCGCGCGCCACGTCGCTGTTCAGCTCCACGAAGAGGCCGCCGCGGCTCTCGACCGCGAAGGGATCGCTCACCCAGACCTCGGTGGTGAGCTCGTTGGAGGTCGTCCAGGCCTGATTGAGCTTGGGCGCGGGCTGCCACATCACCGCGTTGACGACCCAGAGCAGCACCACCGCGGCCAGCAGCGCGGCGGTTCGGGTCAGCACCGTCGAGCTCATGGTGTCGTAGGGGTTGGGCTGGTTCGGAGCCACGCCCTCGGGCCGCCTGCCGATGGGGGCGTCAAAGGCCGCCTCGACCTCGTCGAAGGACATCCACCGACCCATGGTCCAGGTCTGCTCGCCCTTGTCCCGCTCGACGGAGAGCATCAGCGGCGGGTTGACGTAGTCGACGGTCCCGGAGGCGTCGCCGGCGCGCACCTCCCAGGTGAACTCCCCGAGCACCGCCTCGACGTTGGCCTTGCCGGACTGGAAGTGCTTGAAGACCTCACTCCGCCAGCTCACGGGATCCCAGCTCCCGAGCCGGGCGCCCTCGGGCACCTCGCTGATGCGCCGCACGAAGTTCCAGTGCCCCGAGCCCCCGTCGCGGATGAGCCAGGCGTAGCCCCGGTAGGGGTTGTGCAGGAAGTGCTCGGTCCAGAAGTAGCGGACGCCGTCCACCTTCACGAAGCGGCGCATAGCGCCGATGACCTCCCACTCGATCTTGTCGAGCGTGCCGCGCGCGCCGAGGAGCACCGTGGGCTTCCACTTCAGCGCGCCCTTGCCCTTGGCCAGCACCGAGAGCGCCACCCCGGTGCCGTCGCCGGGGTCGCTCACCCCGAGCGCGCTGCCGCAGTGTCCGCAGCCCACGGACACGGTGTCGCCGGGCGAACGCACCGAGATCGGCGCCCCGCAGCTGCTGCACGTCAGCGCCCGAACGGCGGTGATCTCAGGGCCCTGAAAGTCCACCATCACCGGGTCGGACCAGCCGGCGAAGTGTCGCAGGCCCGTCAGGCCGAGCGCGGAGAGCTGCACCGGGCGGCCCACGTAGAAGCGCACGGGGTCGTCGGTGTAGTCCACGGTGCCGAAGGCCCGGCCGTCAGCGGTGCGCAGATCCGCGTAGTCGAAGCGCTGGTTCTGGATCACCGGCTCCGGCAGGTTGCCGTCCGCGGCGACGATGGACGCGCTGGCGACCTCGGTGGGCACCCAGGACTTGCCGGCGATCGCCACCGCCCGATTCAGCTTGGGCTTGCCGTGCGGCCACTCCAGCGCGCCGCCCTTGAACAGGCTGAACTCGCCGTTGCCCTCTCCGAGCCAGCCGGTGTCGCTGTCGTCGAAGAGGAGGAACCACTCGTTCCAGCGCACCCGCTCCCGGGCCTTGCGGAGCACGCCGACCACCTGGAACGAGGCGCCGCCGAACTCGCCGCGAGCGCCGAGCTGGATGGGAGACAGATCCCGCGCCATCGACGAGACCTTGCCCAGCGCCCTCAGCTCCGGCCCGTCGCGAAGCACCGTCGTCCGGCAGCTCTCGCAGACAGCGGAGGCGATAGCGGCGTGCTGGAAGACCAGCGGCGCCCCACAGGACGGGCAACGGGAGGTGATCACCGGGGTTACTCCTAACGGAACTGGAGCCCGCATGAAGGAAAAGCACGTCCGCATCCGCATCAACCAGTGCCTGGCGCTGGCGGAGGCCTCCAACTGCCCCCGGCGGAAGTTCGGCGCGATGCTGCTCGATCCCGAGCGGAACGTGGTGCTGATGGACGGCTACAACGGCGGCCCACGCGGCGGCGGGGATCTCTGCGGCGGCGAGGTCTGCCTGCGGGACACCCGCGGCGTGCCCAGCGGCACCCACATGGAGATCGGCTGCCACCACGCGGAGATGAACGTCATCTGCAACTGCGCGGCGCACGGCGTCCCCACCAAGGGGGCCTGGCTCATCATCAACGGCGAGCCGTGCATGCTCTGCGCCAAGCTCATCCACCACGCGGGCATCGTCCGGGTGATGGTCGTCGGCGGCGGCTACGCGGGCGAGAACGGGCTCACCTACCTCACGGATCACGGCGTCGCGGTGCACCTGCTGGAGGGCCCCCAGGATCCCAGGATCGCCCAGACCACCTGACGCGTCCTCTCCCTACTCCGCGTCCAGGGCGGCGCGGATGGCGTCGCGCAGGGCGTCCGCGTCGTACTCACGGTTGACGTAGACGATGTCTCCCGCGCGATCGACGACGACGTGCAGCGGGTAGGGCGTCAGCGCGGGCTCGGTCGCGTAGCTCTCGTAGTAGATGCCGTCCTCATCCAGCAGCACGGGCAGGGAGAGCCCCGCCTCGGCGATGAACTCCCAGGCCGTGTCGAAGTCCTGCTTGACGTCCACCAACCACACGTCGAGCTCCTCTCCCTCGAAGTGCTCGGCGATGGCGGCTTCAATGTCTGGAACCTCCAGACTGCAAGCCGGTCAGTAGGTGGCGAAGTAGTCGAGGAAGACCACCCGGCCGAGCTGCTCCGAGAGGTCGTAGACCTCCAGCGCCGTCGAGGGGTAGGTGAAGCCCGCCAGCGCCATGGGCTCGTGGGCCTCGCCCAGGCTCAGGGCGTCGTCCGTCAGCAGCACCTCGCCGGCCTGCTCGTCTGGATCGTCGCTGGTCCAGCCGAGCGGGGTCTCGCCGCTGCCCGCCGTCACGGTCACCGACCCCCGCTCCCCCGGCGCCAGCACCAGCGAGATCTTGTCGACGCCGTAGCCGCCGCCCGGCTCGGCGAAGTCGATCGTGAGCTCGGTGAGCCCGGCGTTCTCCACGACCAGCACGCTGTCCTCGCCGTCGATGAAGCGCAGGGTCTCGGGGATGTCGATCTCGGGGCCGCCCACCCCGTCCGCCCGGACGTAGGTGACCGAGGTGGTCCAGTTGCTCACCAGCGCCCGACCGAACTCCGCGTCCAGCCCCAGCGCCACGGTCGCCGGCGGCTCGTGGCCGAGCACCACGGGGCCGCCCTCCCCCACCCAGGCCAGCACCACCTGGTTGCTGGCCGCCACCCAGGCGTAGTCGCCATCCAGCGCCACGGAGTAGGCCGCGCCCGGCGTGAAGAAGCCGCCGCGATCGATGAGCCAGTCCTCGTAGACCCGCACGAGCTGCGCGCCGTCCCCGCCGAGGCCGATGAGGATGTTGGCGCCGTCGAAGTCGATCGAGCGGCCCTCCCCGTCGAGGAGGATGGCGTCCAGCACGGCGGGGGCGGCCGGGTCGGAGACGTCCAGCAGCGTCAGCGTGTCCACGTCGACCACCACCGCGCGCTCGCCGACCAGCCCCACGGCGTAGGAGGCGGTCGCGGGCACCCGGGAGAGCTCGGTCAGGGAGCCGGCGGGCCCTGCCTCGAACAGCACCGTGCCCTCCTCCTGCGCGGCGACGATGACGAGGCCGTCGCTCGCGGCGATGTCCTCCTGGTAGCCGTCGCTCACCGCGACCTCCGGCAGCAGCCGGGGGCTCTCCGGGTCCGAGATGTCCATGGGGAGCACGCCCGCCGTCCGGGTCGTCATCCACAGCAGCTCGCTGCTCTCGTCCACCGACCCCCGGTAGACCCGCTTCATGTACTCCTCGGCGATGACCTCGCCGGTCGCCAGCTCGATGAGCGCCCAGCCGCCGTCGCCGAGCACGTAGCCCCGGGCCTCGTCGATGATCACGGCCTCGACGAGCTCGTGGTAGTTGATGAAGACCTTGCCCGTGCGCTCGATGGGGTCGCCGATGACGAAGTCCGGGAGCGTCTCCTCGGGGGGCTCTGGCCGGGGGGCCTCGGTGTCCGCCGCGCTGGTGTCGAGCGGCGTCCCCGTGTCATCCGCGGTCCCCGGTCCCCCCGCGTCATCCGTGGGGCCGGAGGCGTCCGTGTCGCCGGCGGTGTCGCCGGCGGTGTCGCCGGCGGGTAACGCGCCGGTGTCCGCTATCGTCGCGCAGTTGCCCGCTTCATCACGGGCGAAGCCCACGTCGCAGGGCGGCGACGGGAGCTTGGAGGCGCAGCCGAAGGCGAGCAGGAGCAAGGTCGACACACTGAAGACTTTACTCCGCAATCGGCCAGACGCCTGGTACGGCTCAGTACGTGCGGCTGATCTTCACGTTCACGGTGCTGCCCGTGCAGGTCGTGCCCTCGCCGCGCGCGTTCGAGTAGTCGAACCACGGCTCGGACACCGACCGGCCTTCGGCCCGACGGGAGACGATGATGTGCGTCGCCGTGCGGAACTGGTAGCCGAAGTTGAAGTCCAGGGCGCCCTTGCCGTGGGTCTCCAGCGCCGCCTTCAGGTCGGGCTGGCAGCGGTAGGAGAAGTCCTTGATGGGCTTGTCGTAGTTGCCGTACAGCGAGAGATCCCAGCCGTCCGTGTTCAGGTAGTGGAAGGGGATGCCGCTGGACTCGCTCAGGATGGCGCTGGAGCGGGCGAGCACGACCGACCGGACGTCGTCGAACTCCGGGTTGTACATCAGGTAGCTCGCGGCCTTGAGCAGGGTCGTCGCCGGGCCCTGGTTCATCATCAGCTGGTGCAGGCCCACGCGCTTGGCGAAGGCGTTGTCCGAGGCGTCGCCGGGGAAGTACCAGACGGTCTTCACCGAGTCCATGCCCTCCTCGCCGCGCACCCGGAACTTGATCTCGGTGCCCTGGGTCCTGCCGCCCCAGGAGGGGTCCGAGCTGCCGGCGGAGATGACGTTGCCCTCCGGGTCCAGCTCGATGGTGCGCGCCTCCAGGATCTCGTGGCCCGTGCGGGCCAGGAAGAACATCATCACGGAGGTGACGCCGTTGTAGTCGCCGCGGCCGATCTCGTTGGCCATGTACTGGGTGATGAAGTAGTTCCGGCCGAGCAGCACGCTCAGCGACGCCTTCAGCTTCTCCAGCCCGGCCATGGTGGCCGCGTCGCTGTCCCCGGTGGGCTCGGGCACGCCGCCGATGGCCTCCAGGCCGAACATGATGTAGGTCGTGCCGCGGGGGTAGATGGTGACGGCGTTCAGGATGTCGGGGCCCGAGAAGGGGTAGAACACCGGGCCGGCGGGCAGATCCTTCAGCTCCTGATCCACCCAGACCTTCAGGGGGCTCAGATCCTTGGCGAGGTAGCGCTGCCAGGCCTCCTCCATCTCCTGCGCGTAGGCCTTGTAGTTGGCGGTCTGGGTCAGGGAGTAGACCTCCGACTCCGGGGACACCGGCAGGCCGGCGACGATGTGGGCGGCCTCATCGAAGGCCTTGTCCCACTCCGGCTCGGGATCCGGCTCGGGCTCGGGTTCCGGCTCGGGCTCGGGCTCGGGCGCGGCCTCCACGACCTCAGCCTCCGCGGGGGCGGGCATCGGGTCGGCCTCTTCGGTGTGCTTGCAGGCGACGAGCGCCAGGGAGAGGGTCAGCAGCAGCTTGGGCAGCACGGACAGCTTCATCGGGGTTCATCCCTCGGTGGGTGGACAGGACCCCGATAACCCGGCGGATCCACGAATCAACGAGCGGCGCGCTCACCGTCAGCGAACCCGCCCGGTCAGGCTCACCCCCTCGGGCCGCTCCGACCAGCGCTCGAACCGAGCGACCAGCCCCTCGACCACCCGCGCCATGGCCAGCGCCTCTTCGGGCTCGGGCCGCCGCTCGAGCCCGATATACCAGCGCCGGATGGCCGCGTCGTCGTCGCTCTGTGTCAGCGGCCTGGCGTGGGGACGCGGCGTCAGCGGCGCGCTCGCCTCCAGGCGCGCGATGAGCGTACCGGCCTGACCGGCCAGCCAGCCCTCGCAGACCGAGGTGTCCAGCGACGCCGGCTTCGCCGCGAGCGCGAGGACCACATGGGCCGCGTGGGCGCGGGGGTCCACCGGCACGAACAGGGTGGTCCAGTGGGCCTCCCCCGCCCGGATGCGCCACAGCCGCTCCAGGCCGCCGACCAGCTCCTCGTCGAGGACCGCGGCGGTCGCCCGGGTGGAGCGGCGCGCGATGTTGGAGCGGGGTGCTGTGGGCGTGAGGAGCTGGAGCGGCGCGTCCCCCTCGGGCGGCGCCGCCGAGCCGTCCAGCGTGAACGGTCTGGCGTCGTCGCGGGCCACCATCAGCTCGAAGCAGCGCTCCAACATCGCCCCGGCGCTGGCATCGGGCGCGCAGTCGCTCGCGGCCCGGGCGGCCACCACGGCCCAGCCGAGCCCGCCGACGAAGCCCCAGGCGCCCGCGTCGATGTCCCGGGCGGCGGCCCAGGCTCTGAGCCCCCGCAGCGCGTCGGTGAAGGCCGACCGGCGCTCCTCCGACACCGCTCGCTGGACCGCCCACAGGTCCAGCACTCCCAGCGCGCCGCGTCGGTCGGGGCCCGCCATCGCCTCAAGCTGCGAGGTGGTGAGCGCGGCCAGCCCGTCGACCCCGGCGGGCAGCGTGGCGCAGGCCAGATCGACCGACTCACCGTCGATGACACCGCTCAGCACCGGCACCAGCGCGTCCCGAACGGCGCGCACCTCACCCGCGCTCCCCGCCCGAGCGAGGGCCGCCGCCGCTGACGCGAAGAAGTCGTCGCGCCCGCGTCCCGCCGGGAGCACCGTGAGCAGATCCAGATCGGAGGTCGGTCCGTCCACCCCGAGCGCCCTCGAGCCCAGCACATGAGTCGTCCCCTCAGGCGGATTCACTGCAGCAATCACGGCGGCAATCACAGCCGCGCGCCGGGCGCTCCTGGCCGGGTCAGCCCCCTCCCCGAGCTGCCGCAGCGCGCTCGCCAGATCGCCGCCCTCGCGCTCGGCGACCCCGCCGACAGGCACGCGCCAGCGGGGCTCGAAGGGGGTCTCCGCCCCGCGCGCCAGCAGCGTCACCGCCGAAGCCTCGAAGCTGATCGGCGTCCACGACGCCTGGAGGGAGGCCGCAAGCGCCCGGGCGGCCTCCACGCCGCGGGCCTGCCCGACGCTCAGGTGCGGCGTGAAGCCGCCGTGCCGCTCGTGATCCCGGCAGCCTGGGAAGGCCTCGGCCAGCCTCGCCTGGAGCGCGCGCAGCGGTGCGGGGTCGTCCGGTGCTAGCCAGACCGTGGCTGAGCGCTTGTGCGCGAACACCTCGAACCGGGAGAAGCGCAGCGCGCTGGGCGCGAGGGGCGCGAGGGCCGAGAGCGCCTCTTCGGCGATCGCGGCCGCCTCCTCGAAGCGCGCCTCCGGCACGAAGCCGTAGAGCAGGTTCAGGTGCGGCGGCCAGCGCTCGACGCCCCGGTCGTGGAGCGCCCGGATGGCCTGAATCGGCCCCCAGACCTCGCGCGGCGGCACCAGCGCCAGTGCGCTCAGGACCGTGGGCACCTCCGCGCTGAGCGGGCGCGCGCCGAGGGTCACCGACACCCCGAAGTGGTCGGAGATGGTCAAGCCCCCGCCGATGGGCGCCGTGCCCACGATCGCCGCCGAGAGCGGCTTCAGGCCCGGCCCCCGGCTCAGCACCCGGTCCAGGCGCCTGCGGCGCGTTCGGCTGCTGATGAGCGCGGTCAGCGGGTTCTCGCGCGGATCGAAGGTGAAGCCCGGCGCGTCCGGACGGCAGACCCGCCAGGCGTCCCGGAAGCCCCGCGCCGCGAGGGCCGGCTGGTGCTCCGCGTCGTCGTGGTTGAAGTCCCCGGCGACGATCGCGTCCCCGCGCAGCAGCCCCGCCAGCGCCACGAGCTGCGCCCGGCGCTTCTCGGCGCCGTCCACGTGCTTGTCGCTCGTCAGGTGAACCACCGCCACGCTGACCGACCGACCGGCGAGCGTGAGCCGGGCGATCAGGAAGCGCTTGCTGCGGCTCAGCACCTTCTGGCCGAGCCCATCCAGGGGCAGCCGCGAGAGCAGCAGCTGGCCGTAGGGCGTGACCGTCTCACCGCTCACGTCCGAGACCCGGTACCGCTCGCGGATCCCCGGGTCATCCAGCAGCGGGCCCAGGAAGCCCGGCGTCACCTCCTGCAGCGCCACCAGCTCCGCGCCGCTCTCCAGGATGGCCGCCCGCAGCGCCGCCCAGCGGCGCTCGGGCTCGAAGGCCGTGTCCGGGTAGAGATCGAAGAGCACATTCCAGGTCAGCAGCCGAATCACCGGCGGCGCCGCGCCCGCCCCAGGCAGCGACCCGCCGTCGTCCTCCCGCCAGCGCCCGCCGACAAAGCGCCACACCGGCAGCGGCTCCAGCTCAGCAGAGTCACCAGAGTCACCAGCCCCGACACCCTGAGTCCCGCCGTCAGCCGGCGCCATCGGGGGCAGGGCCAGCAGCGCGTCCACCCGGGCCTCCCGGTCCCACACGAGCTCGCCGCCCCTCCAGAAGCGCTGCACGCGCCCCCAGGGGATGCGCCCGCCGGGCACGAAGTCCGCGAAGGGGACCGCCAGCGTCGTGGCCGCGCCGCCGCCGCGATCGATATAGCCGAGCCTGAACTCATCGGGATCAAGGCGGGGATCCCACCGGATCTGGTCGTAGACGGTCCAGGCTGGCCGGAAGGGTTTACGATCACTCATGGCGCGGAGTCTCTGGACAAGGGGGTTACCCTCTCCTCTATGGAGAACGCCCCTGAATCGGCCAGCGCCGTCGATCGACTGCGCGCGGCCATCGAGTCCATCATTCGCGGCAAACCCGAGGTCGTCGAGCTGACCCTCGTGGCCGTTCTGGCCGGCGGCCACGTACTCCTGGAGGATGTGCCCGGCGTCGGAAAGACCACGCTGGCCAGGGCCCTCGCCGGGGCCCTCGGCGGCAGCTTCCGGCGGGTGCAGTTCACCTCCGATCTGCTCCCGGGCGACGTGATCGGCGTGACCGTGCTGGGCTCGGCCGTCGGCTCGGGCGACACCTTCACCTTCCGGCCGGGCCCGCTGTTCGCCAACGTCGTGCTGGCCGATGAGCTGAACCGCACCACCCCGCGCACCCAGTCCGCGCTGCTGGAGGCCATGAGCGAGCGGCAGGTGAGCGTCGACGGCGTGACCCACGCCCTGCCCCGCCCCTTCGTGGTGGTCGCCACACAGAACCCCGAGGAGCTGCACGGCACCTACCCCCTCCCCGACTCCCAGCTGGATCGCTTCCTGGTGCGCCTCTCCATGGGCTACCCGGACCGGGAGAGTGAGCGCGCGGTCCTGCGAGCCGGCGGCTTCCGAAGGGCCCAGGTGAGTCAGGCGCTGAGCCCGGCGGAGCTGGAGGCGCTCATGGCGCAGGTGGCGTCCGTCGCGGTGCACCCGGAGGTCGAGGACTACCTGCTGGACCTGGTGGACCGCACCCGCTCCGAGCCGGCGCTGGTGCGCGGCGTCTCCACCCGGGGCGCGACCGCGCTGTACCAGGCCTGTCAGGCGCTGGCGCTGATCCGGGGGCGGGACTTCGCCGTGCCCGAGGACGTGCGGGAGCTGGCGCTGCCGGTGCTCGCGCACCGGGTCGTCGCCCGCGCCGAGGGCGGCGGCGCGCCCGCGCGGGTGCTCCGGGAGATCCTCTCAACGCTCACCCCGCCGTAGCGGGCGCCGGTGCTCCAACTCCTCCTGCTGCTGGTCTCCGTCGCCTCGCTCGCGGGGCACCTCCTGCAGCGCAAGTACGGGCGCACCCGCATCACCCTGACCCGACAGGGCTGGTGGTACCTCGGCGTGACCGTGGGCGTGATGGTGGCCGCCCTGAACACCGGCAACAACCTCTTCTACCTGCTGCTGTCCCTGCTGCTCACCTTCCTGGTGCTCCACGGCGTGCTCGCCGAGTGGAACCTGCGGCGGGTGGTGGTGGAGCGGCGCCTCCCGGCGGACGCCTTCGCCGGGCTGCCCGCGAGCGGCGCGCTCAGGCTCCGCAACACCCGGCGCTGGCTCGGCTCCTTCGGCCTCACGGTGGAGGAGGTCGACGGCGGGGTCCTCACCGCGCACGCGCTCCAGGTTCCCCCCGACGGCGAGGTGGAGATCCCGGCGGACTGGCGCTTTGAGCATCGCGGCGAGGCCCGACTCAGCGGGCTGCGGCTCTCCTCGTCCTTCCCCTTCGGCCTCTTCCACCGCGCCCGGGTGCGCGCGCTGCCAGCGGCGCTGCTCATCTGGCCGGCCCCCATGGACGGCGGGGTGGCCCGGGGCTCGATCGCCCGGGGGAGCCAGGACGAAGACGCCCGCAGCGCCGGCGGCGGCGGCGAGGTGCTCGGCGTGCGGGAGTACCAGCACGGCGACGATCTTCGGCGGGTCCACTGGGCGACCACCGCCCGCAGCGGCCGCCCCATGCTGCTCCAGCGCGCCCGGCTCTCGGCCCGGGAGGTGGTGCTGCGGCTGCCCTCCCCCACCCCCGATCTGGAGGCGTCGGTGTCCAGGGCGACCGGCGAGGCGCTGAAGCACCTGCGGGAGGGCCGCGCCGTCGGCCTGGAGCTCGGCGACCAGCGGATCGCCCCCGCCTCGGACGCCCGGCAGCGCCGGCGTCTGCTCGACGCCCTCGCGATCTGGGGCCGCTCGTGAGCCGCGCCGACCGCCAGCGCGTCCCCCTCTCCGTGCGGGTGGCCGTCATCGCGGGGCTCGTCGCCGCCTGGGCCTGTCCGGGGACGGCGAGCTTCCTCGGGCTCGTGGGTGCCGTCGGCGCGCTGATGGGCTGGCGCTCGGACGGACGCACCGCCGGCCGGCTCGGCTGGCAGATCGCCACCGCCCTGCTCATCCTGGTCGGCATGTTCTCGGCCCAGGGGCTCGGCGCGGGCTGGGACGAGGTAGGGCTCGGGCTCCTGGTGTGGCTCACGGCGCAGCGGGCCTGGGTCTCCCGCACAGCCGAGGACCACCGCATCGCCCTGCTGCTCTCGATGCTGATGCTGCTCATCTGCGCCACCATGACCCGCTCCATCTGGATGGCCGGGGCCGTGATCGTCTGGTCGCTCGCGGCCCCAGTGGGGCTCGCCCGGGCCCAGCTCCTGGCCGCTGCGGGGAACGATCCCCGGGCGATGAGCGTGCCGCTCGGTGGGCTGCTGGCGGTGGGCCCGGTGGGCCTGGCGGTCGGCGGGGTCGTGTTCCTCTTCCTGCCCCGGCTGAACGCCGGCCTGCTCGCGGCCGAGGGCGACGTTCAGGATCTGAGCGGCTTCTCCGACGAGGTGACCCTGGGCGATCTGGGCGCCATCAAGGACAACAGCCGGCTCGTCCTGCGCGCCGAGCTCAGGGAGATCACCGAGGACGGCGACCGCCCCCTGTCCGCCCCCTTCTACTTCCGGGGCATGGCGCTGGAGGTCTTCGACGGCAAGCGCTGGAGCAACGAGTACCGGGCCGGCCGCCGGGAGCTCGTCGCCCTGACTCCCCCCAAGCTGGCGCCGGGCGTGATCGAGGCCCGGGTGATGCTCGAGCCCCTGAGCGACCCGGTGATCTTCGCGCCGCCGCAGCTCTACAAGGTCCGCATGGACGACGTCACCTACGTGCTCAACGACGGGCTCGGCACGTGGCGGCTGGGTGAGGAGCCCCGGCGGGTGGAGTACACCGCCTGGAGTCGGCCGCCGACCTCGGAGCTGGCCGTGCTCAACCGCGATGTGTCGCCCCCAGCGGGCTTCCGAGAGCACTTCACCCGCCTGCCGGAGGCCCTGGATCCACGAATCGTTGAGCTGGCCCGCTCCGTGACCGCCCAGGAGACCACCGACTGGGGGCGGGCCAAGGCGCTGGAGCGGCACCTGCGCCAGAACTACGAGTACACCCTCCTGCCAGCCCCGGACAGCGCCGGGGAGCCGCTGGAGCGCTTCCTCTTCGAGACCCGCCGGGGCCACTGCGAGTACTACGCCACCGCGCTGGCGGTGATGCTGCGCGCGCTGGACATCCCGGCCGTGCTGGTGACCGGCTTCTACGGCGGGGAGTGGAACCCCGTCGGGGACTACTGGGCCGTGCGCCAGTCCGACGCGCACTCCTGGGTGGAGGCGTTCATCGGAGAGGCGCGCTGGGTGCCCCTGGATGCCACCCCGGCGGACGCGACGGGCGGCGGGAGCAGCTCCTGGCTCACCCAGCTCACGGACGTGGCGGTCGGGTGGTGGCACAGTCAGGTGCTCGACTACGACATTCAGAGCCAGATGGAGCTCGCCGGTACCGCGGCGCGGCTTGTGGGCGGCCCCTCCCAGCCGGCCAGCAGCGCGCCGGGGGCGCTGGGTACGGCGCGCACGCTGGCGCTGCCGGTGGCCGTGCTGGTGGTGTTTGGGTTCATGGCGCTGCGGACGCTGCCCGGCGTGAGCGCGAGGAAGAAGGCGCGGCCGTCGCCGGTCGCGCGGGTTCATGGACGGGCGTGGCGGCTCGCGAGGCGGCGCGGATGGGAGGTGCCTCCGGGGCTGCCGCCCGTGGAGGCCGCCGCGTGGTTGGAGCGGGAGGCTGGCGAGGCGGCGAGGCCGATGACGGCGATCGCCTGGTTGTACTACCGGGTGCGGTATCGGGGCGAGGCGGATGGTGCCCACCTCGCTGAGGCGCGTGCGCTGCTGAAGGCGCTGAAGGCGCTGCCCAAGCGCTGAGGGTGGGCAGGAAGGGCGGACCGAACTCTGAGCGCGCAGCGCGAAACACAACAGCTCCGATCGTCAGCGCGGTGCTCCTCCTCCTCCGGAGCGGCTGCTTCACAGCGACTCCAGCGGCTCCCACCGGGGTGAGCGAGCCTGCGAGCGTGAGCACCCGGCAGGTCGCGGAATCGATGCCCGGTGAGTCGAGCCCGCACACTCCCCAAACCGCCTCACAGGATTCGGCGACCGAGCTCGCACCGCTGCACCGCTGCGCC
>Ga0316204_10007257_pt1 | contig 16400 bp, 8 predicted proteins | sample 6monrhotite_MG_2_FD_205661 | JGI IMG/M metagenome (GOLD analysis project Ga0316204, IMG submission 205661) | Microbial mat bacterial communities from mineral coupon in-situ incubated in ocean water Damariscotta River, Maine, United States -... | ecosystem: Environmental > Aquatic > Marine >... | reverse complement strand
TTGAAGGAGATCAAATTCAATTGCAATTACAAAAGGCGATTGCCACATTGCCCGAAAAGCAACAATTGATCTTTAAGATGAAATATTTTGATGATCATACCTTCGAACAATTATCAGAAATCTTAGAAACTTCCGTGGGCGGTCTAAAAAGTAGTTATCACATTGCGGTAAAAAAAGTAACCGCCTATATTAAAGGAAATGAAACTTTTTTATAAAACAGGAGTCATATAAATTGAAATGAACAAAGAAGACAAATACAAACATGGAATGAAGGTGCCAGAGGGCTACTTTGACAGTTTTGAGCAGCGATTAGCCTCAAAGCTTTCCGAAGCACAACTTCCTAAAGACACTGGATTTACAACACCAGATGATTATTTTGCTGCACTTGAAGAGACCCTCCTTCAGAAGGTGAAAGAAACGCCTGAAGTGAAGGTCATTCCATTGTACAAACGCAAAGCAGTACTATATGCTGTTTCTATTGCGGCTTGCTTGTTGGTTTCTATTTCGCTATTTTACCCTTCCGCAGAAAATGAAACAGCACCAAACCTAGCCGAATTGGAGGCCTATTATGAGGCAGGTAACATCAGCTATGATACCCAAGATATTGCCCTGTTATTAACGGAGACTGATTTAGAAGCCTTGCCTGTGGCGGGTGAGCATGTATCCCTAGAAAATTTAGAAAATTACCTTTTAGAGAATTTAGATGACAACACTTTACTCATAGAATAATGATGAAATATATTATAATCGTAACCTTACTATTCACAGCGACCACCTTTGCACAAAAAGGAGAGCGTATCAAAGCGCTGAAAACCGCGCACATTACCAACGCACTTGATCTAAGCGCTAGTGAGGCCGAAAAATTTTGGCCGGTGTACAACGCGCATGAAGAAAAAATGGCGACTCTTAGGCGTACCGAGAGAAGAGAAATGTTTGAAGTTGTGAAAACTGGTATTGACCAAATCACTGATGCCGAAGCAAACGCGCTTATCGAAAAAGGGATTCAGATGAAAACAACGGAGCTCGAATACCACAAGGAACTGGTGGCCAATTTAAGAGGAGTCATCCCTCCTACTAAGATTTTAAAACTGCGAAAGGCCGAAGAGGAATTTAAAAGAAAATTGTTGGAGCTCATGAAAAATAGGCGCGGTAATAGGAATAAACAACCATAAGTGCAACGCGCTCTATTCAAACCATTTGTGGAGTATGGGCTGATCTACCAATTCGTCCAATCCAGCTAATTCTTTTTGAAAGTAGGAATCTAAAAACTTCTTTGTTGCGGCATTCATGGGCAACGCCTTCTTAGCTTTTAACGGATTGACGATGCCATGGAGTCGAGTAGCCAACTTTGACATCATAGCACGCTTAGCGACCCTCCTAGGAGCTTTCAGTGGCAGTGATTTCAAATTAAAGGAGTTCCCATAGCTTCGGAACCAATGATTTTTCCACAATTGCGGTTTGGTGAACACTGGAAATTTTCCTGCATTCGCATGAGTCTCGAAAATAGCTGGGTCCAATTCATCACTAGCTACCCCGAGAAAATCACAAACTTCTAACAGGATCTCTTTAGGCTTTTCAATCAAATCTTCAAAGACTACGACCTTGATATTTTTCTTCGGAATAAAACGATAATAGGCTTCCAATTGGTCTTTGTACAAACTGCGTCGCAACACCAAATTTGGATGAAACTGAAGCACATCCTCAAACGAATGGGCAATAACTCCAGCACGCACCAAATGATGGTAATTGGAATACGCCCTCTTGGAAGGCTGACGCAGCATAAAAATGACCTTGATGTCTTGTTCCTGCATTCCAATTCGTTCCGCGGCAAATTTTGACGTTAGATAGGACGTAGAATCCTCTCCTCGTAACTTTCCTTCGCCTTCTTTAAATTTTGAACTGTACCAATCCCAGAGTAACTGCGGATTTCTATCCATATCTTGAGTGGTCCATTCTTGCGTTTTTTTATCAAAAAAGTTAAAGTCGTAATGCTCGATGATATTGTCAATATCAAAAAAACCAAGTTCCTCTTTTGGAATAAAAATATTTGGATGCTGTGCCAACATAGCGTGCATGGTCGAAGTACCCGACTTCATAGCACCCCCAATAATAAAATTTGGAAGTAGGATCCCTTCCGGTGCTTTCCAATGATGTAATTGTGCTTCGCTCAAATCAACTATTTAAATATAAGTTTCGAGATCCGATTGCGTCCACTCGCGAAAGCAATAGAATCGTTTACAAACTCCAATGCATAAAATCCTTCTTTGGATAATTCGACCCAACTATCGCCTTGGTCTGAACTATATGATATTCCAGGTGACCCAACCGCAACTAGTCCCTGTCCCTTTGTGCCAGGCACAAATGAAACACTAGAGCGATATCCAGGACCTTCCCCATTACTCAATAACTCCCAAGTTTTGCCACCGTCTTTCGTAATCGCTTTATTTCCTTCATTAAACTCCTTTTGCTCCCAGTTTCCACCGAAAATGACTCCTGTTTGTTCATCCAAAAAATCGATACTGTAAATGCCCGTCATCGTTCCGCCTTGCACTATGGGCGTTTCAAAAACTTCCCAAGTGATTCCTTTATCTGCTGAATGAAATACCCGTGATCTTTTACCACCACTGGCAATCCATACATGATCGTTAACTACTGCGATATTCGTGTTGCTCGCTGCGAAAGCGGCTTCTCCTTTATCTACTTTGGGCAACGCATCACATGTTATTTTTTCCCAATGATCTCCACCGTCTCTGGTAATCAAAACGGAAAGGCAATCTGCTGTTGGATCTCCCATCGCAATCCCTTCATTGTCATTCCAAAATGCAATCGCATCATAGAAGACCTTTTCACCCTTTTCGGAATAGACCTCATCTATGTAGGTAGCTTCTTTTCCATCAAACCCAATCTTATACAAGACACCCGGATTTGCGATGCTCAAGACAAATACGGCGTCTTTTGTTGCCGCAATGGAACGAAACTGCAATAGAGAATCTTCGTATTTAATGGTCGCAAGTTTAGGCGTATTTCCATCAATAAGACCAACTACACCGCGGTTAGCGGCAAACCAAACTTTAGACGTATCTATGGGGACAATCGCTCGTATGCTTAAGCTATCAACGAATACGTCGGCGATAACTACCTCATTAAAAGGTCCATGACTGTTGTCAACACAGGAGGCTACCATAGAAAATAAGAGCAGCGCAAAAAGTCGTTTCATAAAAGAATTTTGACAAATGTAATTAAAACAATTAATGAGAATACTACCTTTGCAGCCAATTTTCCTCCTATGAAACTACACCGAAATTTGGTATTTGCAACAATTGATTCGTTGCACTCCATCTTCAATGAAAAAAAGCAAGCAGACAAAGTGCTTAAAAACACCTTAAAGAGAGACAAAAGATGGGGGTCACGTGACCGCAGTTTTATTGCCGAAACTACCTATGACATTGTACGTTGGAAAAGACTTTATGCTGAAATTGCTGAGGTGAGAGAACCGTTCGATCGTCCAAATCTTTTTAGACTCTTTACCGTTTGGGCTACGCTAAAGGGAATTAGCATTCCAGACTGGCCTCAGTTTGAGGACACACCTACTCGAAAAATCAAAGGTCGCTTTGACGAATTATCGAAGGACAGAAAGGTTCGGGAATCTATTCCAGACTGGTTGGATGCCTTGGGAGAAAAAGAATTGGGCAAGAAATGGGACAAAGAATTAGCAGCTTTAAACAAGCAAGCGGAAGTGATATTGCGAGTAAATACGCTTAAAACGGATCTAAAAACACTTCAAGCAACGCTTTCAGAAGCAGGGATTGAGGCAGAACCCATTAGAGGTGTCCCAAGCGCATTGAGACTTCGTGAACGAGCGAACGTTTTCACCACAGAAGCTTTTAAAAATGGATGGTTTGAGGTACAAGATGCTTCCTCTCAAAAAGTAGCACAACTCCTCGATCCAAAGCCAGGAATGCGTGTTGTGGATGCATGTGCGGGTGCCGGTGGAAAAAGTTTACACATTGCCATGCTAATGGAAAATAAAGGACAGCTTATTTCCATGGACATTTATCAAAACAAACTTACTGAGCTCAAACGAAGAGCCAAAAGGAATGGCGCTCATAACATAGAGACACGCTTGATAGAATCGACCAAAGCCATAAAGAAATTAATGGGTAAGGCAGACAAGGTATTAATTGACGCTCCCTGTTCTGGTTTGGGAGTATTGCGCCGTAATCCTGGGACGAAATGGAAACTGCAACCAGAATTTCTGGAAGAAATAAAGGCAACGCAGCAGGAACTTCTTTCCTCTTATTCTAAAATGGTCAAAGATGGTGGCGATTTGTTGTATGCGACCTGCTCCATTTTACCCTCTGAAAATGAAAAACAGGTGAAAGCCTTTTTAGCGAGTGAAGCGGGCAAGGACTTTTCGTTACATTCTCAAGAGAAGTTGCAGGCGAGTACTTTTGGCTATGATGGTTTTTACATGGCGCTCATGCGCAAGAAAGCATAAACGTTTTTCATTATAAAATAAGAAAAGCGGGCATTTAGCCCGCTTTTCTTATTATTTACATCTGGGCTTATCTAACCAAGATCTTCTTAGAAGCTTTTTGAGATCCGTTTGAAATCTCTACGATATACACACCATTTGAGTTTGTGTTCATATCAACAGTCGCTTTGTAACCATTGGCACTATTAGTTAATTGTCCGTTGGCAACGGTTTGCCCTAATACATTCATCACACGATATGAAATAGCTCCAAAATCAAAATTGGTGGAGTAGTTAATTTCATACACTTTGTTCGAGATAGGGTATACCAATAATTGTCTTTCCGTAAAGTTATTATCATCAATCGATAAAGGATCTGAAGAGTATGACTTTGAAAATCCATCATTAGGTGTATACTCATCCCCTGAAAGATCTGTGCTAGCTTCTACCACATATACTTGACCTGGATTAGAGATATCAATGGTTTGTGCAAAGGTAAACGTATCTGAACTACCCGGAGCCAAAGTCCCTGTATAGGTCTCTGTTGCTACGGAAGTACCGTCAACGATTAACTCGACATCAAAATTTGATTGCGTATCTGTTCCGAAGTTAAAAAGAGAGACTTCCACCGTTTCTGAATTCGTATAAGGCCCTACTAAACCTGGCGTTACAAAATTGTACACTCCAACATCATCAGTGTTATCATCAATAAATTTAAAAGATGCAATTCGCGTGGTCCAGAAGTTATTGTTTGGAAAATATTCTGCCGTATGCCAGAAGGTACGGTTATCAATATCCAAAGTCATTTGAGCATAATCACCAAAACGGTTGGTGTTAGATTGAACGCCATTACTTTCTACAATAGAAGTTTCAGTCATGGTCATTTGCCCAAGTGGATCACTTTCCAAACGTCCTGTATATCGAATTCCAGCTCTTGTAGCTGCACTTCCAACGTTATATGCCAAAGCAATATTTCCTTCTTCATCAATGGAGTTACTTCCCATAAAACGACCATCGCCATCGGCAATAGACCATGTACCTTCTTGATACAGGCTCCATGGTCCAACTCCTGTATTTCTCAATTCAATCCAACGAATTCCTGAGATGGTACTCCCAATGTCTACGTTGAAGTTTATTATGAATGAATTGTGACTGGGGAAACTTCTATAATTGGCCATATAAGAGATAACCCCTCCAATGTTGTCAATTCTTTGACCGGTTCCTGGCTGAGCCACATCTCCAGATCCGAATGGAAAGAAGAAACTGTCAAAGGCTGCGATAGGAATCTCAACAGGTGTAGAAATAGAACTATTGGTATCCCAATCAATATCGATTTCCCATATTTTTAGGTGATCATCATCGATTCCATTCCAAGCATCATCTTGCAAATACACAATGTACCCAGGAACGTCAGCCGGGAACTGCTCTCCAAGAAGGTGTGCCGGCTCTGGGCTAAATACAGTTGCTGGGTTACGAACTACACCTGGTAGTGGGAAGCCCATAATTTGAGGGCTTGCGCCTCCAGCTAGCATCACATCTCTTTCCAAAGCGTAGGTAGTCTGTCCTGATTTATTCGCCGTTAAGAAATAGGCTTCTGGCCAAATAGAATAGTGTGGATAATCTGGGAAAGATGTTAGTGGAAAATTGTATAAGTGATACGTATCTGTAGGATCAGGCGAAGTACTTACTCCAATAATTAATGAATTGGTCGAAATTCTAAACTGACTCAAAAAATAACGATCAGCAAGACGGTCGTAAATGATTATTGGATCTCCGTTTCCTCCACCAATGTAGGCACCTAAATTAGTAGGGCCCGCTAGCAAAGTACCGGCTTTATCAAATATTTTTATAGAAACATTTACAGCTACCACATAATGGTTAGGTCCTACGGCTCCTGATGGATCTGGTGGAATAAATCCGCCACTTTCAGAAATAGCAATTCCGTCAAAGTTTTCGATTGGAGGTCCGGCTTGTCTATAGGTAGGCTCCGTTTGCATCAAAGGATCACCATTGGTTGGTGAAGTCATTTGAGTTGTGTTACCAGCAGTCCTCATAATGTTGATTTCGGTTGCATCTTCTGTAGTTCCGCTAAATTCATCAACAGTTGGAAAATCTCTTAGAGGAATAGTTTCTCCTAAATAGGTTCCTTCTGCAATGGATACTGGAGGAAATTCAGTTTGTGCATAACTTAGGGGAGCAAATACCAACCCTAGAATAAGTAAAGTAAATAGTTTTTTCATTTGATTATTTTTTTGATAACGCAAGATATTGATTATTACGCAGAATTATTGTTGAATTATAAGATTTTTAACGAGAAAAGGCGGCTAATAGCCGCCTTTTACAAACTATTTCAATTTTTTTTCTATTGCACTATAATACGAGTTGTTTTAAAGGAAGTAGCATCAATACCACCTACTTTAATTACATAAACCCCGCTAGAAGTCTGAGACATATCTAGTTCAATCTTATAGGTATGACTATTGAATTTAGCCAACTTTTTAGCTTTCAATTGTTGTCCTAAAATATTGTAAATAGCCGTATACACCTCACCGTCATAATTGGTAGTCAATGTAATTTCAAATTGATTATTTGGCAAGCTTAATACCACTAAATCTGAATTAGAGATCGCTTGGTCATTCACACCCAGGTCACCTATGTTGGCAGTATAATCCTCTGTTTCTCCAAACTGAGTTACTTCACAGGCATCCGGTGGTACTGGAGCGTTCCAGTTACTCTTTACTCTCATTCTGTGCATTCCAGGGGTAACGCCTGCTGGAATAACTAATTGAGCGGTTTCGGTATACGTACCCTGCCCTTGTCCATCAGCGATGATGTAATCGTTTACGACCAATTCATCTGGAGTAAAGGTAGAGTCATCATTATAATCAATCCAAACATTTACGTGCTGACTCCCCCATCCTGTGGTCATGGTTAAATCATAAGAATCACCATCGTCCAAGTTTGCTATCTGATCTGTGAAATCGCCATATCCTTCGCATCCTGAAGGGTTGTTAATTTCTGCGATCGCAACTAATTGGAAACCATCTCCCAATGAGCAGTCAATTACGGGCTGGCAGAGTAAATTCTCTACCACTTTCGTTGTTTCATCATTGGTACCTTCTTGATCGCCCGTTAGGGACGTTGAAGCTACAATCGTATAAGAACCTAAGGCGCTGAAATCTCCTTGCGTGGCAAAATTAAATACAACTTCTTCTTCAGCATTAATAGTTCCAGTAAATGATTCCACAACCGCAGCACCACCATTGATGGTGTACTGAACGTCAAAATTTGATTGCGGATTTGCTCCGAAATTTTTAATATTTACAGATACGGTTTCCACACCTAAGCCCGATCCAGATTCTGGTGCTGTAATTTCTAAGGCTCCAACATCATCGGCTAATAAGTGTGTTACTTCTTTCGTAAAGGCATCATTATTCACAAACTCATCACCGGTAAGATCTGTTTTGACTTCAATCGAATAGGTTTGCCCCGCGGTAGATAAATCCACAGTTTGGGCAAAGGTAAAGTTGGCAGTCTCATTGGCGTTGATGGTAGCCGTAAAAGTTTCGGTTGCAATCAAAGTTCCATCTACTCTTAATTCTAATGGAAAATTGGATTGTGCGGCTGTCCCAAAATTACGAATACTCACCTCTACTGTTTCCGCAGCAGTTAAAATACCATTGGAAGGTGTAATAATATTGTTGGCACCTACATCAATAGCGAATCCTCCAGACAACGTAAAAGATGCCACCCGAGAAACCCATTGATTGTTTGATGTAAAATATTCCGCAGTATGCCAGAACGTAAAGTTATCTGGATCCATGGTTAAGTGGGAGTAATCACCAAATCGATTCGAAATGGTCTGCACCCCTACTCCGTCAACAATAGTCGTCTCTGCAACAGTCATAGTCCCTAAGGCATCACCGTCAAAACGACCTGTGTATCTAATTCCAGGCTCTAAGGTGGCACTTGCAATGTTGAATCCCATACCAATATTACCGGCGGCATCCATAGCGGCGCTTCCCATATAACGGCTGTGTCCATCGGCAGGTGCATACGTCCCTTCTTGAAAGATAGACCAATCATTACCTGCATCATTTCTCAATTCGATCCAACGAATTCCAGAGGTGTCATTTCCATCTACATCCACATTAAAAGTAATTAACCAAGAGTTGTGTGTGCCAAAACTTCTATAATTGGCAGCATATGAAATCACCCCACCAATCATATCAATCTTCTGAGAAGTTCCTGGTTGATTTACGTCTCCTGAACCAAAGGGCGCAAAAGTAGCTTCAAAAGGTTGGGTTGGAATTTCCAAGGGTGCCGAAATAGTTGAATTCCCAACGGTTACCCAATCCATCTCAATCTCCCAAACTTTTAGGTGATCAAAGCCTACACCTCCCCATCCATCGTCTTGCAAATAGGTAATATATCCAGGAACATTTGCTGGAAACGAAGTTCCTGTTAGATTCGCTGGTTCTGGGCTAAACACCGTATTTGGGTTATTTACCACACCTGGTAGATTGAAACCTACAATTTGAGGATTGGCACCTCCGGCCAAAATTACATCCCTTTCCAACACATAGGTTGTATTTCCAGAAAACTTATTAGCCGTTAAATAATAGCCATCAGGCCAGATGGTGTAGTGTGGATAATCTGGAAAAGCATCTAATACAAATTGGTAGACGAAATAAGCTCCTGTAGGATCTGGTGTTTCTGAAACCCCAAGCACTAACGAGTTACTGGCAGCACCAAATTGGCTCACGAAATAGCGGTCTGCTAGCTGGTCGTACAAAATTATTGGGTCTCCACTGTTATTCCCAGAACCTAAGAACGTACCTAGATCTGTTGGCCCTGCCAAAACGGTTCCTGATTTATCAAATATTTTTATAGCTACGTTTACTGAATTTACGTAGTGATTTGGGCCTGCGGCGCCTGTTGGATCTGGCGGAAGAAAACCACCTGCTTCTCCACGTGTGATACCATCAAAGTTTTCTTCTAAGGCAAAGCTTGCAATCCCACCAACGTCTGTCTGACGCAATTGGTCTCCGTTCAAAGGCAATGCATTCTGGTTCACTTTAGCGTTGGCGCGAAGATTATTTTCAATAATTTTAATAGTATTGGTTTTATCTTCTTCGGAAGAATCCATCGTTGGAAAATCTCTCAACGGAATGGTCTTACCCATAAAGGTACCTTGGATCACCACATTAGGTGGAAAGGTCTCTTGTGCAAACAAGCTTACGCAGGCTAGGGCAGCAAAAGCGAAAAGTAATCCTCTTAATTTCATAATTTACAGTTTAGGTTTATAAAGAGCACAAGATAAAATATATTAAGAAACCTTATCTCAATTAAATCTCATCAAAAACTCATTTTGATGTAAAAAAAATGGCGACTCGAAAGTCGCCATTCTTACTAAATACTATATAATCCTGAATTATTTAACGATAATTCGAGCTGTTCTTACTGCCGTAGTTGTGTGACCTCCAATTCGGATTAAGTACACTCCACTAGACATTTTAGATAAATCTAAGTTTTGTCTGTAAACTCCATTGATTTTAGAAACCTTCTTTTCAAAACCAACTTCTTGACCTAGGATACTGTAAAGACCTAAGAAAACACCACCATCATAATCGGTAGTTAAAGAAACCTCAAACTGATTGTTCTCTAAAGAAACGATCTGTAAGTCAGACTCATCGATAGCGATATCATCTACACTCAACTCACCGATACTTGCCGTATAATCTTCGGTTTCACCACGATCACCTACCTCACAAGCATCAGCAGAAACTGGATTTTGCCAGCTACCTTTAACCCTCATTCTGTGATTTCCAAAGGGAACACCAGCTGGAACAGTTAGTGTCGCAGTTTCAGTAAAAGGACCTGTATTTTGTCCTGGTGCAATTTCGAAGTTAGGAACTACGATTTCATCCGAAGTAAAAAGACTGTCATCGTTAAAGTCAATCCAAACTTGAGTCCAGAAACGACCGTATCCTACTGTAAATGTAATATCGTAAGTTCCTCCTGGTGCCATAGTAGCAATTTCGTCAGTGAAATCTGCATACCCTTCACAACCAGATTCTTTGTTAATCTCACGAACTTGAACACGTTGGAAACGACGTCCAGCGTCACAATTAGGTGATGGCGTACAGAATTGATTCTCCACGGTTGCAGTTACTTCATCGTTCGCCGCTTGCTGATCTCCTGTTAAATCGGTAGATACCACAATAGTATACGTATCAACTGGAGATAGATCAGCTTGTGTGGCAAAATCAAATACAGATTCTTCTTCAGAGTTTAACGTTCCTGTGAATGTCTCTACCACAGCTGTACCACCATTTACGGTATACTGCACGTCAAAGTTAGACTGAGCAGTAGCTCCAAAGTTTCTGATGTTTGCTGAGATTGTTTCAACTCCAAGACCTTGTCCTGTTACGGGTGCAGTAATTTCAATGGCTCCAACATCATTTCCAAACAAGCTAGATACTTCTTTTGTAAAACTATCATTGTTTAAGAACTCGTCTCCTGCTAAATTACTGGTTACTTCAATCTCGTACGTTTGACCTGCAGTTGACAAATCAACTGTTTGAGCAAACGTAAAGTTGGCCGTACCATTGGCAGCAATAGTTCCTGTGAAATTCTCAGTTGCTACTAAAGTTCCATCTACTCGTAATTCAAGAGGGAAGTTTGTTTGAGATGCTTGACCAAAGTTACGGATGCTAATTTCTACATCTTCAGCATTGGTTAATAACCCATTATTTGGTGTTACGATATCAATGACTCCAACATCATCTGTAAATCCTCCTGATAAGCTAAATGCAGCTACTTGAGTTCTCCATTGGTTGTTTGAAGAAAAGTAATCTGCCGTGTACCAGAATGTAAAATTGTCTGGATCCAGGGTCATGTGCGCATAATCACCGTATCTGTTTGTGTTCGTGCGTACTCCTGGACCATCTATAATAGTGGTCTCAGCAACTGTCATTGTTCCTAGCGGATCTGCAGCGAAACGTCCTGTATATCGAAGTGATGGAGCTAAATTAACACTCCCCACTGTATACGCCATACCAATATTTCCAGCAGCATCCATCGCAGCACTACTCATCAAACGGCTATGACCATCTGCGATAGAATAGGTTCCTTCTTGAAAGATAGACCATGGATTCACTCCATCGTTTCTTAATTCAATCCAGCGGATTCCTCCGGTTTCGTTGTTATCAATAAATGTATTAAATGTAATTAACCAAGAGTTATGCGTTCCATAATCTCTGTAATTGGCATTGTAAGAAATAATTCCACCATGACCTGCCAAACGCTGGCTAGTTCCTGGCTGACGTAAAGCTCCATTTCCATTTCCGAAAAGTTCACCTGCATCAAATGGGTCCGTTGCTATTTCTAAGGGTGCAGAAATGTTTGAGTTCCCTGAGTTCACCCAATCAACATCAATTTCCCATACTTTTAAATGGTCAAAAGATACACCGCCCCAAGCATCATCTTGGAGGTATACGATATATCCAGGAAGACTTGTATCAATATCAAGACCTGTAAGATTTGCCGCTGCAGGACTTTTCACTTGGTTAGGGTTGACTACAACACCTGGTAAGTTGAAAATATAAATTTGTGGGCTAGCACCACCGGCCAACATCACATCTCTTTCCATAACAAAACCTTGAGTTGTTTGACCATTCAAGTTTACAGTACCGTAGTACCCATCATGCCAAACACCGTAGTGTGGATAATCCGGGAAACCACTAAAGGTATAATCCCATACGTTATAAGCTCCTGTTGGGTCACTAGTGTCGGAAACACCAATAGATAAAGAGTTACTACCTGCTCCAAACTCACTCACCACCCAGCGATCCGCTAGTTGATCGTAAAGTACAATCGGGTCACCATTATTAGATCCATTTCCTAAGAAATTAGACAAACTTACTGGCCCTACTAAAAGGTTTCCTGTCTTGTCAAAAATCTTCACCAATGAGTTCACAGAATGAACATAATGATCAGGACCTACAGCACCTGTTGGATCTGGAGGTAAAAAACCTGACTCAGATGAAGAGGCACCAATAAAGTTTTGATCAATAGGCTGTGCAACGATTGTTCCAGGTTCGGTTTGTAAATTCTGGATTACCGTAGTTGTATTGTTCGGCTCTGGGGTCGTATTTGATTCGTTAGGAATAACAATCATCGTTTTAAGATCTCCGTGCTCTCCTCTAACGAAGGTTGGAAAATCTCTTAACGGAATCGTTTTTCCTTTAAATGTTCCTGTGATAGTTTCCGTAGGTGGGAAAGAATCCTGAGCGAATAAAGAACCGCTCATAACAAAAACCATAATAAATAGTAATTTTTTAAAGTTCATGGTTACTTTTTTTAGATTTAATATTTACGTATTTTAAGAATCGCAAGATAAGTGAAATAAAACAAACCTTTTATTGGCATAATCTCCTATTAATCTCATTTTTATCTAATATGTCAAGCTATTACAACTTTGCTTTCCTTTTGAGACAAAATTGATTACCTTTGCCTCTTCAAAAGCTATAGCGTTAATCGCGTTAGCTCTCTTTAAAAATTGATTCTAATATAAATAGGGATGATTCACTTTTTTGGAGACGTAAAAAACACCGTTTTTGCGGTCCAGACGTCGAACGAAATTTCATTAGAAAACACAAAAAAATTACAATGGTTATTTGGTAACCAGCCCAAAATAGAGCAGTCCGCAATAGCGGATTTTTTTATTGGGCCACGTGCCGCTATGATAACGCCTTGGAGTACCAACGCCGTTGAAATTACCCAAAATATGGGGATTGGAGGAATTATTCGAATTGAAGAGTTTTACCAAATTGCTGAAAACTTTACAGACTTCGATCCAATGTTGTCCCAAAAATATCCAACGCTTAACCAGGATATTTTCACTATTGACATACAGCCCGAAGCCATATTAGAAATTGAAGATATTGCCGCATATAACCAGCAGGAAGGATTGGCTTTAAACGCCGAAGAAGTAACGTATTTAGAAAATCTATCTGTAAAACTGAATCGGAAATTAACAGACAGCGAAGTGTTCGGTTTTAGCCAAGTAAACAGTGAGCACTGCCGACATAAAATCTTTAACGGCACCTTTGTCATTGACGGGGAAGAAATGCCCAGTTCTCTGTTCAAACTTATAAAAAAGACCTCAAAAGAAAATCCACAAGGATTAATTTCAGCTTATAAGGATAACGTGGCCTTCGTGAAAGGACCCAACGCGATGCAATTCGCACCAAAAAGCGCGGATCAGCCCGATTTTTACGAAAAATCCACCTACGACAGTGTCATTTCTATCAAAGCCGAAACACATAACTTCCCAACTACAGTAGAGCCCTTTAATGGTGCTGCAACTGGAAGTGGTGGAGAAATAAGAGATCGCCTTGCCGGCGGAAAAGGATCATTACCATTAGCAGGAACTGCCGTGTATATGACATCCTATGCTAGATTAGAAGAAAATCGACCGTGGGAACATTCCATGCCTGCAAGACCTTGGTTGTACCAAACCCCAATTGATATTTTAATAAAGGCGAGTAATGGCGCTTCCGACTTCGGAAACAAATTTGGACAGCCACTCATTTGTGGCTCTGTCCTCACCTTCGAAATTGATGAGCACCTTTCAGGTACTTCGGATGCCAAACTGCGGAAGCTTGGGTTTGACAAGGTTATTATGATGGCAGGTGGAATTGGTTACGGAAAGGAATCACAAGCGCTAAAAGATATCCCAACAAAAGGAGACAAAGTAGTAATCCTTGGTGGAGAAAACTACCGAATTGGTATGGGAGGAGCTGCCGTGTCTTCGGCAGATACAGGAGAGTTTTCTAGTGGAATTGAGCTCAACGCCATCCAACGATCCAATCCAGAAATGCAAAAGCGTGCGGCCAATGCCATTAGGGCTTTAGTGGAAAGTGAAGAAAATCCCATCGTCTCCATTCACGATCACGGCGCCGGTGGCCACTTGAATTGTTTGAGTGAATTGGTAGAAGAAACCGGAGGGAAAATTGACCTTGACGCCTTACCCGTTGGAGACCCAACCTTATCAGCCAAAGAAATTATTGGGAACGAATCCCAAGAGCGTATGGGACTGGTTATTGGAGCTAAAGATATCCCAACCTTACAAAGAATTGCAGCGAGAGAACGAGCGCCGATGTATCAAGTAGGTGAGGTCACAGGAGATCATCGTTTTACGTTCGAGAGTAAAACTAATGGCGACAAACCCATGGATTTTGCCTTGGAAGACATGTTCGGGAGTTCTCCAGTAACACTGATGGAAGACCATAAGATAGTGCGAACCTATAGCACTCCTAATTACCAAGTAGCTGACCTTAAAAAATACCTTTCGGACGTATTGCGGCTAGAAGCCGTTGCTTGTAAAGATTGGCTTACTAATAAAGTAGATCGCTGTGTGGGCGGCTTAGTAGCTAAACAACAATGTACGGGCCCCTTGCAATTACCCTTAAATAATTGTGGTGTGATGGCCATCGATTTTAACGGCAAGAACGGAATTGCCACCGCGATTGGACATTCACCTATAAGTGCTTTGGTAGATGCCACTGCAGGTTCAAGGAATTCGATCACAGAATCACTTACTAACATCATTTGGGCGCCCATGGAACATGGTTTAAGCAGTGTTTCGCTGTCTGCCAATTGGATGTGGCCTTGTAATAATGAAGGGGAAGATGCCCGTTTGTACGAAGCGGTAAAAGGCATTAGCGATTTCGCGATTGATTTAGGTATTAATGTGCCTACCGGGAAAGATTCGCTTTCCATGAAACAGAAATATAAAAACGAAGAGGTAATCGCACCAGGTACCGTCATTATTACAGCAGCAGGACATTGTAAGGACATTACTAAGGTGGTAGAGCCGGTACTTCAGAAGGGAGCTGGTAGTATTTACTACATCAACATTTCCCAAGATGCTTATAAAATTGGTGGGTCTTCTTTTGCACAGACGCAAAGTGCGATTGGTTCAGAAGTTCCTACGGTCAAAGATGCTGATTACGTAAAAAATGTGTTCAACACAATTCAAGAACTAATTGTAAATGATTCCATAAGTGCTGGACATGATGTAGGTTCGGGAGGATTAATTACCACCCTTTTAGAGCTGTGTTTTTCAGACCCAACCGTAGGCGCTAACCTGGACCTTTCTGACCTGGGTGAAGAAGATTCGGTCAAACTTCTTTTTTCTGAAAACTGCGGAATTGTGTTTCAAGCGAAGGATAATTCCGAAGTAATAGAGAAATTGACGAGCAACCAAATCAAGTTTCATAAGATTGGTGAGGTCACTGAGACTCCGAAACTGCAGTTAAAAAATAATCAGGATGATTTCAGTTTTGATATTGCTGAAACAAGAGCACAATGGTACAAGACCTCGTTCCTGTTCGACCAAAAACAGACTGCAGCGAACTTGGCGAACGCGCGATTTGAAAATTATGCACAACAGCCGTTGCAGTATACTTTTCCCCTGCATTTTGACGGCACCTTGCCAGCTTCAGCTCATATCCCAAGAAGCGAACGGAAGTTAAAGGCAGCAATTATCCGAGAAAAGGGAAGCAATAGCGAACGTGAAATGGCACATGCGATGTATCTGGCGGGCTTCGACGTGAAGGATGTGCATATGACCGACTTGATTGAGGGTCGGGAGAATTTAGAGGATATTCAGTTTATCGGCGCCGTTGGAGGGTTTTCAAACAGCGATGTTTTAGGATCTGCTAAAGGCTGGGCGGGTGCTTTTCTCTACAATGAAAAAGCCAATACAGCATTAAAGAATTTCTTTGCACGAGAGGACACGCTTTCCGTCGGAATCTGTAACGGATGCCAGTTATTCCTTGAACTGGATTTAATCAATCCAGAACACGAAAAGTTATCTAAAATGCACCACAATGATTCTCACAAACACGAGAGCTCTT
>Ga0316204_10007256_pt1 | contig 16402 bp, 12 predicted proteins | sample 6monrhotite_MG_2_FD_205661 | JGI IMG/M metagenome (GOLD analysis project Ga0316204, IMG submission 205661) | Microbial mat bacterial communities from mineral coupon in-situ incubated in ocean water Damariscotta River, Maine, United States -... | ecosystem: Environmental > Aquatic > Marine >... | reverse complement strand
ACGTTAATAAACAGCATTGCTTAATTAAATAATTATGTCAAAACCTATCAAAAAAGAGACCCCTAGTATACGGGTTAAGTTTTTAAGCAAACTAAATGAAAAAACCTGGCTTCGACAACTACCTGCTCAAAAGCCTAACTGGAAAAATTGCGAATTCATTTTTGATAAAGATGCACGAGAATATGACTGGCTCGTTGTTTATGAGGATTTACCCAAAAAGAATCAGGAACGTTTCCCAGTCAACAATGAAATACTAGCGTGCGCCAAGGAAAATACAATTTTTCTAACCATGGAGCCTTCGACTATAAAGTCATATGGTAAACAGTATACCAATCAATATGAATATATTATTACCAGCCAGGAAGAATGGGCCTTACCTCATCGAAATAGGATTGAGCTACCTCCTAATTTACCTTGGTTTTATGGTTTAGGTAGTAAACATTTAATTTCATACGACACAATAAAAGCCGTTACTGAACCTTCTAAATCTCAAAACTTATCTACTGTATGCTCAGCTAAACAACAAAAAAATACACTACACTATTCGCGCTACCAATTCACACAAGAACTAAAGAAGCTAATTCCTGAGCTTGAAATTTACGGACGAGGTGTCCGTGATATGGATGACAAATCGGAATCATTAGACGATTATCGATATCACATCACGATAGAAAATTTTATTGGAAAAAATCATTGCACCGAAAAACTTTCAGATGCTTTTTTGGGATACTGCCTACCCTTATATTATGGATGCCCAAATGCCTCTGATTATTTCCCTGCTGAAAGTTTCATTCCCATTAATATTCACGATATTGAGTCGACTCGAGCAATCATTATCGCTGCAATTGAAAATAACGAATATGAGAAACGACTTCCTTACATCGCTGAAGCACGCCGCCGCGTTCTAGATGAATATAATATTTTTGCCGTCATATGCAATGAAATCAATAAACGTGAGACAGTAATTAAAAACAATGATAAGTCTTTCACAATATATTCACGCCGTGCGTTACGAAAAAAATACCCAATTGTTGCTATCTGCGATATCGTTGGAAAATGGCGCACAAAAATCCTTCACAAAATAAAAAAATGAAGACTATTCTCTGGTGGGGTCGATTTGACTCAAAGTATTCTCGAAATGGAGTTCTACGTAAACTTTTACGTGAACTTGGCTATCAAATCAATGATTTTCATCCCATTTTTAGCCGTTTCGCTGACCTCGAAGCTTCATTAAGAGGTCTTACTCCACCTGACTTTGTGTGGGTACCCTGCTTTAGACAAAGAGATGTTCTAGCTGCCTGTCGCTGGGCAAAAAATAAAAATATCCCACTTATATTTGACCCTTTAATCAGCGCTTGGGATAAACAAGTGTTCGAGCGTAATAAATTCGATAATAACAGTTATGCCGCAATAAAATTACTTAAACAAGAACAAAAACAATTTCGCTGTGCCGACACTATTATCGCCGACACAAAAGAACATGCTGCTTTTTTCAATACGGCTTTTATGGTGCCAACTGAAAACATTAAAGTTATACACGTTGGCGCGGACGAGTCTATATTTCAAACAGGTAAACAACATAAAGCCCAATCTAACCGGTTTGAAGTGTTATTTTATGGTAGCTTTATTAATCTTCAGGGCCCCTTAACTATTATTCATGCAGCTCGTTCATGTGAGGACAAAACCATCCAATGGCATCTACTAGGAAGAGGGCCACTATTAGATCAATGCAAAACGCTTGCTGAAGCTCAATCTAACATCGTATTTGAAGATTGGGTTGATTACAAAACATTACCATCACGCATTCATCAAGCAGACGTTCTGCTGGGTGTATTTGGTTCATCTGAAAAAGCCGGAAGAGTTATACCCAATAAAGTTTATCAATCAATGGCATGTGGACGGCCGGTAATCACTCGCCAAAGTTCTGCTTATCCACCTGTTATACGTAATGGCATGGAATCAGGCATTTTTCAAATTACTGAAAACGACCCGCAAGCTTTAGTAGATACTGTAATTAAACTAAAAAATATTCATGAAACCTTACCCGAATTAGGCAAACAATCACGCTTAAACTATGAAGAATATTTCTCTAACGATATTATTAAAGGTGAACTTCAGGATGCACTATCAGGCACATGAACAATACCAATTCCAAATCCACACTGATCCTGATTATTAACAAACTCTTCCGTTTTCACGCCTTCCTTTTTCAAGCGTTCCCAAAAATAATAAACCTGATTTATTTCCAAAGGCTGATTCTCAACTATATCGTGAAATGCAATAATTCCACCTGGGCGTACTAAATGATGATAATCACGATAATCAGCTTCAACACCTTTTTCAGTATGATCGCCATCGATAAATAACATATCAACCTGTTCGCTATTTAGCTCAGATTCTACTCGCTGAAGAAAAGATGATTCATGTGAATTACCCGATAATAACTTTATTTCACAAGCTGAACTTGGCGGAGTTAATGTTTGCAACAACTCGCCCTGGATACTCATATCTTGCATATCACATGAAATAACTTTTTTACTGGCCAAACTAGACCATATTAACAACGTACCACCGCGAGCAGTCCCGATTTCCAAAATTATTTTTGGTTTTATAGATTCGACAGCATGCGCAAGTGCAGAAATTTCAGATCTAATCTGTAATGTTTTTATACGAAAATAACCACTACCACCAAAATTCATCGCCCAGTCTATGCGCTCATCCAGGCTACGATTTACTGAATGATATTCAGCCATACGTTTAAAAGCAGTGCGACGATTAAAGGGGCGCCGTAAATTACGAAAGAACGTTTTATGTGTATAATTTTTCCACTTCTTAGCCAAAATATTACCTCAAATGTAGCTGCGCACGCTATTAACTAAATAAAACAAGTATATCTTATGTTGCTCTATAATTTCAGCCTATACTGACGTGTGACTGATTAAGCTTTCGTATAAATTTAATGTCTTTGTTAACATCTTATCCAAAGTGAAATTATGTTTTCGTGGATTTTCATGCATTCCCCCCAATAACTCGTTTACTTTATCCACCAAGCTAGATGATTGCTTGTCTACCGCACCAAAAGGGTAAACTTGATGCAACACTTCTCCTACACCCCCATGATCATACCCCACCACTGGCAAACCCAGACTTAATGCTTCTAAAGTCGTTCTGCCAAATGATTCTGGTTTGGTCGATAGTGATAAAGCAACATCTGATACAGCCAACACATCACGTATATCACGTCTATCCCCTGTAAAAAAAATTCGCTCTTGTAACCCTAGTGTTTTTACAAGTTCTTTTATTTCTTCTGCATAAGCTATTCGTTTTGGGTCTTCTCCACCCACAATCAAACCATAAACATCAACGCCTTTATCATGCAATTTTTTTACAAGCTGAATAAAATCGTTATGCCCTTTTAATCGGGTTAATCGTCCTGGTAATGTTATGACTTTTTTATTTTTTAACTGAGGATATTGCTCATACCACTTACTCAGCCATTCATGATCTGGCTTATAACCATAAGGAAATTCAGTATCGTCAACTCCGCGATAAATAACTTCTATATTTTCTTCTTTTATACGTGGGTAATTATCAAGCATATAATTTTTTACGGTATTCGATACGGCTATTACTTTTTCACCACGCATCATAATCGAGCTGTATTTTTTAACCGAATATAAACCATGAACAGTGGTGACAAAATGCGGACGATGGGCTACTTTCATGCTCTTCCATGCAAACCATGCTATCCAGGCTGGTAGTCGTGACCGGGCATGCAAAATATCAATATCGTTTTTTTTAAGATAGCTGCGTAAACGAAAAACATACCTTAATGTTGATAATGACTTTTTTCCTATGTCCCATTGGATGTGCTGCGCACCCATCTTCTCCAGCTCTGACACCAGCCTCCCGCCAGCTGACATAACAATTGAATGATGCCCTGCCTGACATAATGCTTTTGATACTTCAATGGTGCCCCGTTCAACTCCTCCTGAATCAAGAGAAGGCAACAACTGAAGCACTGTCATTTTACGATCAGTCATGTTGCAATAAATACTCTGCAATACGCTTTGATTCATTAATTGGCTGGTCATTTTTCAACATTTTGCCTTTAAGCATCCAGGCGTCAAACGATATAAGCCTTCTCTTCTCGATCAACTGATCAATACCTGCGCTCACTCGACTTTCTTGCTTACGTTGCACGGGTAAAATACCGCAGTCGCCTCCGGCAGTAAGTGCTTCGTATACCATTGACACACTGTCTTCTGTTATCCACACTGTAGCTGCACGCTGCAATTGTTGTGGTAGCCAGTCTTTTCCTGTGTCGGAAGCAATAATGACTTCCAGGTTCTCTGATGGTAATTTTTTTAACCTGCTAACAAAGGATTCTGGTGTTCGTCGTGATGTTGTTATTAGCCATTGTTTTTTGTCTTTTGCCAAAATAATTTCGATGCGTTCCAACATGGCGTCATCGAACCACTCGTAGTGACTCGATGGCCCACCAATTAGTATTAAACCGATATTTTGATCAAGCTGCTCGGAGGGTACAATTCGGTTCAGTACGCCAATAGTCGTAATAACATGATTACTGGCTGTAAATCCATCATGCTCGGGTACAACACAGTAATCAAATAACCAGGTAGGCCATGATGGTTTCATTAAAATAACAGCGCGTCCACCTACTGACCTTTTTGCTGCCAGTACAGACAAGTGAGTTGCATGACCTACCCCAATTATTAATAAAGGCGGCAAACGGTCTAACATGGGAAATGATTTTTTAATATAATATTTTATAGTTTGGAAAAAAGATTCAGGTTGTATATCAAATACCTTAACTTCAATCATATCAGACAGGGCTTGTATCAACCCCAAAGCCTGGTTTTCATGACCAGGCTTACCATCCGTGAAACGCCATATGACCAATGGGTTGTTATCAGTCAAGCGAGTTCCGTTAATCTTTTAAGGTGTACTCGGCGCCACAATAGGCACATTTAGCCGAACCTGTTTCTTCAACCGGGATAAATACTTTTGGATGAGAGTCCCATAATGTCATATTCGGCATAGGGCAATGTAAGGGCAAATCGGCACGCGTGACTTCGTACTTTTTACTTCCATTAGCTTGTCTGGGTTTGTCGTTTTGTATCGACATATTAAAACTCCTCGCAACAGCTATTAACTGTTTTATTCAATTTTTTATATTAATCAAACTAACGCTAACCATTCCGGGTATTCTTCACGTCTACCATGCACCTGGTCAAAATAAAGGGTTTGTAATTTTTCCGTGATCGGCCCTCGTTGGCCACTACCAATTTCACGATCATCCAGTATACGAATTGGTGTTACTTCAGCAGCGGTGCCTGTGAAGAATGCTTCGTCTGCAATATATACCTCATCACGGGTGATACGTTTTTCAATTACGTCAATACCCATGTCGTTCGCCAGTCGTTTAATAGTATTACGCGTAATACCATCCAGCGCAGAAGTTAGGTCAGGTGTATATAAAACACCATCTTTTACGATGAAAATATTTTCGCCGCTGCCTTCCATAACAAAGCCATTGGTATCCAGTAGCAATGCTTCATCACAACCCGATGCCATTGCTTCCTGTAAAGCCATCATTGAATTAATATAATGTCCGTTTGCTTTTGCACGGCACATACTGACATTGACATGATGACGAGTAAAGGAAGAGGTGCGTATTTTAATCCCTTTCTCGAGCGCGTCTTGGCCAAGGTAAGCGCCCCATTCCCATGCTGCAATAATCACGTGTGTAGCCAGATTGTCTGCGCGTAAACCCATACCCTCAGAACCATAAAAAACCATTGGCCTCATGTAGGCTGTTTCCAGACCATTTTCACGCACAGCTGCACGTGTAGCTTCATTGATTGTTTCTTTATCATAAGGGATCTTCATATTCATAATATGCGCTGAATTGAACAAACGATCAGTGTGTTCCTGCAGGCGAAAAATAGCCGTGCCTTTATCTGTTTTATAGGCGCGCACACCTTCGAATACACCCATGCCGTAATGCAGGGTATGTGTTAGTACATGGACGTTCGCATCCCGCCAGGGAATAAGCTCACCATCCATCCAAATTACGCCGTCACGGTCTGCCATTGACATAGACAGAACTCCTTATTCATTCTGATTGCTTAAAAAGTATATTGTACCGAATTTTATCGTTAACGGGCAGTCTCTAGATAAACAAAGGTATTTATCTAAATCGTAACATTCAAGCTTAAGCTATAACTAGTTTAATTAACTCACTGGATCCAACATCAACCGTTGCCATAACTCTTTAACTCGTTGACGTTGCTCAATAAATTCGTCATTCGAGACAATTGAGCCTTGATCGGTCAATACACGCCGATGGATTGCTGCGCGAAACGTTTTATAGGCGTCAGCTAGATTAATCACATCTTCTCCCTTCAATAGACCAAACTTTGCCAACACATACAATTGACGAAGATTATCTGTATGCTCAACCAGCTCAGGGAATTTGTGTGCCCAGCGTAAAATCAGATATTGAACCATGAATTCAATATCAGCTACTCCACCTGCGTCCTGTTTAAGGTGAAAACGCTGCTCACTTTTCGTCCCTAACTCTGACCGCATACGTTCGCGCATCTCTGTTACTTCCCGCTGTAATTTCGACGGATCACGCGGCTTACATAAGATATCCCGCCTGATTGTATTAAACTCATTTATCAGATCAGGGTCACCCACAATGGCGCGCGCCCTTACAAGGGCTTGATGCTCCCATGTCCAAGCATCGTTTTGCTGATATTCAGTAAACCACTCAATGTCACTCACTAACAAACCCGATGCACCACTGGGACGCAGTCGCATGTCCACTTCATATAATATCCCCGACATGGTCTGCGCATTAAGAATATGAATCATTCTCTGCCCTAGTCGTGCAAAGAACACATTATTTTCGATGACTTTTGAACCAGTGGTTTGTTGCTTGCTACCCTGACTATTGTGCAAAAAAACCAGATCCAGATCAGAACCATAACCCAGCTCTATACCACCCATTTTTCCGTAACCAATCACCGCGAAACCGGGTGTCACTTTTTTTCGCTTAACCGTGCATTGTGGTGCACCGTGTTTAACATAGAGATTTTTGAATGCTATATCTAACACCTGCTGCAAAACCACCTCAGCAATATCCGTTAAATGGTTACTCACATCTACCAATGACATGGCATTAGTCATATCTGCTGCAGCAACATGCAAAATATTAGATTGCTTAAAGTAACGTAAGCCCTCCATTTGTTGCTCAAGGTCTTCGTCATCCACATTTGACAACAAACTATCTAACTCGGCATGCAAGTCATCTTTTAGTAACGGCACAAACAATGAACGCGAATCCAGCAATTCATCCAATAACACCGGGTACAAAGTAATCTGCTCAGCAATCCAGGTGCTTTGTGAAAATAAACTAACCAATTGCGATAACGCCATCGGGTTTTCTGCCAATAAAGATAAATAAGTACTTCTGCCAGCAATAGCCTCAAGCAAATTAATGACACGTAATAAACATTGATCAGCATTATCAACACTCGTAACCGCACCGAGTACTAATGGCATTAATTTATCCATGCGTTCCTGACCCACATTGCTGCGACTGGTATATGCATGACCATTGCGCAGTCCTTTAACCAGACTCAAAACATAAGCAGCATCTTTATAACCTTGCTCAGACAGCTGCTCTTTAGCTTGAGTATCATCAAGTAAGCCTAACCATACCGCGACAAAGCTATCACTCGATGTTGCCTGATCGCTCACCTGCGGTGCTGCCATCACTTGTTCAAAGGCACTATGAACAAATTGCCGATGAACAGACAGCACTTCCAGAAATTTCTCCCACGAATCAAAACCCATGGAGAAAGACAAGCTTGTTCGCTCATCTATATTTTGAGGTAAGGCATGCGTTTGCTGCTCTGCATAGGCTTGCAGATGATTTTCCGTATTACGTAAAAAAGCATAAGCCTCTAGCAATTGATCTTTAACATAACCAGGTAAATAATTATTCTCAGCCAGACACTGCAAAACATCGACAATGCCGCGCACTTGTAATGCCGGCTCGCGTCCGCCACGAATTAATTGAAAAGCCTGCCCTATAAATTCGACTTCGCGAATTCCACCTTGGCCAAGCTTAATATTGCTCTCCATACCTTTTCGTTTTACTTGTCGCGCAATCATCGACTTCATATTACGCAACGATTCAAATGCACTGTAATCAAGATAGCGTCTGTAAGTAAATGGTCGTAAGCTTTTCAGTAGTGCACACCCGGCAACAAAATCGCCTGCTATAACGCGCGCTTTTATCATGGCATAACGTTCCCATTCACGCCCTTGATACTGATAGTATTCTTCCATCGAAGCAAAACTGATTGCCAGGCCACCGCTATCACCATACGGTCGTAAACGCATATCTACTCTGAACACAAAGCCTCGTGCTGTGCTCGCGCCAATAACATTGATCAAACTTTGGCCCAGCTGAGTGAAGAACTCCTCATGAGTCAAACCTTTTCGTTTACGTGTTTGCCCTTCTTCTGCATAGGCAAACATGAGATCTATGTCTGATGAAAAATTTAACTCGTAAGCTCCCAGCTTGCCCATACCCAACACAACAAGTTGCTGCGGTATTCCCGTAGCCGTTCTTGGTGTTCCCCACTTTTTAGTAGCCCATCCATGTAACTTGGCCAGCGCTAGATCAACACAAGCATCGGCCAACAATGACAAATCACGTAAAGTTTCAGAAAGTGGGCACCAACCAGCCAGATCTCGCCAAGCGATCCTGAATATTTCCTCATGACGAAAATCTCGAAGATGATCCATTAACGTTGATTCTTTTCTAACTTTAGCTATTTTCTTTTGTAACCGCTGACGATATTCCACCGGTCGATAGTCTCGGTGCAGGTCACCTCTCTTCAGCATATTAAGAAAATTTTCTGGCTGGCGAATACAGCTCTGCGAAATCATAGGGCTACATGCCCAAACCCTGAATAACACATTTTTAAATTCTTGCCCTGGGGAAAAACTTAATTTTGCTTGCTGCAAAGCTGACTGAAATGATTCCCAGTCACTATCCAATCTGAAGACAAGTTCTGATGGTGGTGTTTTTGTCATACATCTCTACATATTGTTTTTATTATTATTTCAATTGTCAATTTCAAGCTTCCCCGGCATTGGTAATCTTACTTCTCCGACACTAACCTAAAAACAACGGCTAGCTAGTATGAAGTAAATATCAATAAAAAAAAACTCTCCCATGTGACTCAGACACCCTTTTTACACGCAAATGGCTTAAGTCATACACGAAACGGCCGAAATATTAATACATACCTCAATATTCACTGCTTGGATTAGTAAATGCTAGTTTCAGCTTAACAAACGGAAAGACGTATGGAATTTAACGACTACCTTAAAATAATGGTAATGAAAGATGCATCAGACATCTATTTAACAACCGGAGCACCTCCTAGCGCCAAATTCGACGGCGTACTCAAACCCATTGAAAAAGCGTCATTAGCCGCAGGCCAAGTAAAAGATATCGCCTATGAAATAATGGATGATGAGCAAATCACTGCCTTTGAGGCCAAACCTGAAATGAACCTCGCGCTTTCCAAACCTGGCATCGGCAGATTCCGTGTCAACATATTCAAACAACGTAACCAGGTTGCCATGGTTATCCGTAATATCAAAACCGAAATTCCGCAAATGGATGAATTAGGTCTACCTGACATACTTTCAAAAATCATTATGTCTAAACGTGGACTCGTATTATTTGTCGGCGCAACAGGCTCGGGCAAATCAACTTCGCTGGCTTCTTTAATTGATTACCGAAACGCTAACTCCACAGGTCATATCATCACCATTGAAGACCCAATTGAGTTTGTTCATCAACATAAAAAAAGTATCGTCAATCAACGCGAAATAGGCATGGACACAGACTGTTACGAAGATGCCCTTAAAAATACATTACGACAAGCACCAGATGTTATCCTGATCGGTGAGATTCGTGACCGGGAAACCATGGAACATGCCATGGCTTTTGCAGAAACGGGGCATTTGGCCATTTCAACCTTGCATGCCAATAACTCTAATCAGGCTATGGACCGCATTATTAACTTCTTCCCAGAAGAACGTCGTAACCAATTGCTGCTTGATCTTTCTCTTAACTTACGTGGCTTCGTATCCCAACGCTTAATTCCAACTCCTGACGGCAAACGCTGTGCAGCGATTGAAGTGTTACTGGGTACACCTTTGGTATGCGACATGATTAAACGTGGCGATATTTCCGAGTTGAAAGAAATTATGGAAAAATCACGCAATCTGGGCATGCAAACGTTCGACCAAGCCCTGTTTGATTTATATAAAGAAGGGCGTATCACCGAAGAAGAAGCTGTGCGCAATGCTGACTCAGCTAATAATCTGCGGTTGAAAATCAGCCTATCTGAAGGACGATCAGCCGATATGGGTAACGAAAGCAACCTTTCGCTTAATCAGCCTAATGATGAACCAGAACAACCCGCAGCAAGCGGCATGAGCTTGACGCTGGAGTAATCAATGCAGGAGCGGCCAAAAGTCAGGCCAAAAAAAACCGCCTTTATGGCGGTTTTTTTTGTAATGGAGAAAGGGACTACATCATGCCGCCCATTCCACCCATACCGCCCATGCCGCCCATATCAGGCATTGCACCAGCAGCTGAACCATCATCAGCTTTTTCAGCAATCATGCATTCTGTAGTAATTAACAGGCCTGAAACTGATGCTGCATTTTGAAGCGCTGTTCGTGTTACTTTTGCAGGATCAAGGATACCCATTTCGATCATATCGCCATATTCACCAGTACCTGCGTTATAACCAAAATTACCTTCACCTTCTTCAACCTTATTAAGGATAACTGAAGCCTCATCACCTGCATTGCTCACGATCTGACGCAATGGCTCTTCCATTGAACGAGCCGCGATCTGAATACCAACGTCTTGATCATGGTTAGCGCCTTTCAAGCCTTCCAGTGAAGAAAGAACACGGATCAGAGCAACACCGCCGCCAGGAACGACACCTTCTTCAACAGCAGCACGAGTAGAGTGCAGTGCATCTTCAACACGCGCTTTCTTCTCTTTCATTTCAACTTCAGTTGCCGCGCCGACTTTAATAACCGCAACACCACCAGCCAATTTCGCTACACGCTCTTGCAGTTTTTCTCTGTCGTAATCTGATGAAGTTTCTTCAATCTGTGCACGGATCATTTCAACACGACCCTGGATCTCTTCAGCATTACCTGCACCATCAATCACCGTTGTTTCTTCTTTAGAAACTACGATGCGTTTAGCCGTACCTAAATCTTCCATCGTGGTTTTCTCAAGCGCCAAGCCAACTTCTTCAGATATAACAGTCGCACCCGTCAAAATAGCTATGTCTTGCAACATAGATTTACGACGATCACCGAAGCCAGGTGCCTTAACAGCACATACTTTAACGATTCCACGAATGCTGTTAACAACCAATGTCGCTAATGCTTCACCTTCAATGTCTTCAGCAATAATTAATAATGGTCGGCTTGCCTTGGCAACGCCTTCCAGCACGGGCAATAACTCGCGAACATTAGAAATTTTCTTATCGTGCAACAACACAAAGGGCTCTTCAAGTTCAGCACACATGTTCTGTTGATTATTCACGAAATAAGGAGACAGATAACCACGGTCAAATTGCATACCTTCAACCACGTCTAATTCATTTTCTAAACCAGAACCCTCTTCAACAGTGATAACACCTTCTTTACCTACTTTTTCCATCGCGTCAGCAATAATGCCGCCAATGTTAGTATCTGAGTTAGCTGAGATAGTACCTACTTGTGCAATTGCTTTATTATCAACACAAGGCTTGGACAAGTCTTTTAATGCTTCAAGAGCTGCACCCACTGCTTTATCAATACCGCGTTTCAGGTCCATCGGGTTCATACCCGCTGCAACCGACTTCATACCTTCACGCAAAATTGCTTGCGCTAATACAGTTGCCGTTGTTGTGCCGTCACCTGCTACATCAGAAGTTTGTGAAGCCACTTCTTTAACCATCTGTGCGCCCATGTTCTCGAACTTGTCTTCAAGCTCAATTTCTTTTGCTACCGATACACCGTCTTTAGTGACAGTAGGTGCGCCGAAACTTTTTTCCAGAACAACATTACGACCTTTAGGGCCAAGGGTTACTTTAACCGCATTAGCCAGTGTGTTAACGCCTTGCACCATACGTGAACGGGCGTCATCACCAAATTTTACATCTTTTGCACTCATCTTTAATTTCCTCGTTTCTTAAATTCCGTATTAGCCTTCGATAACAGCAACAATATCGTCTTCACGCATGACGAGTAATTCTTCGCCATCAACCTTGATGGTTGTACCTGCATACTTGCCAAAGAGGACTTGATCACCGACCTTTACGTCAAGTGCACGCACTTCTCCGCTTTCAAGGATCTTGCCATTGCCTGCTGCCATAATTTCACCTTTGTCAGGTTTTTCTGTAGCAGAATCAGGAATTACGATACCACCAGCTGATGTACGTTCTTCTTCCATACGTTTTACGACCACACGGTCATGTAAAGGGCGAATATTCATCGAAAAGTCTCCTCACTTCGAAGATTAACAAACTGTTTTAATTGAAAAAATTAAAAAGCACTAACACAGGGTTAGCACTCTTATGTACTGAGTGCTAATAATAGGGGCAAATTTCTGAGAGTCAAGGGCTAAGCGAAAATAGTCTTCATATTTCTCATTCCTTATTTAACTAAATAAAGACCCCAAACCCTTCACTAATACTTGAAGCGAATATAGAAAGATCAAGTAAGGGTTTAAGTTTTTAGCTACTTTACCGCTAATTAATATCGATAACCCACTAATCATAGAACATAACAATAATTGGAATAACAATGGCCCGTTTTTTACTCTTGATACCCTTATTACTTACACTTTTTCTCTCTAATGGGTGTGGCACAACCTCTGGCAGCAAGCGAACGGGATATTCCAAAGACGCAATGATGTATCAATGTATACAGCAGGGCATGACTTCAAAATGCAAAACCGCCAAACAAAAAGGCATAAGTGCACGCGAATACAGAAGTGGCGGCAGCACGGCTCTTGGGCTCTGTATTGACAAAAAAGGATGTTCGGTCGATGTTTTAAAATGGATATTAGCTAACGGTGGCAATAAAAGCCAAACTTGGTACTACAGCAAAAAAGGACGATGGGGGAGTCAAGATGCTATTCATGCATCCGTAAACAAAGACCGTATTAAATTCGTTCAATACTTATCTACCTTACCAGACTGGAAGCCAAATCAACTTTCACGCTTAGGCTGGACGCCTTTGTCCTATGTTAAAAGCTATGACATGTATCACTTGTTGATTAAGTCAGGTGCTGATTCCAATAAAATAAGCAAAAACTCAAAAACAGGTGCCTGGAAAAAATATAACCTGGTTTGGTATTTTGCCGCCCGTGATGAAAAACTGGCGCTAGAATTACTCAACACAAATAATTACGCTGCCAATTATAAAGGGAGCGGCAGGAGCACTCTCATTCGTGCCGCTAAAGCTGGACATGAAAAACTCGTTAAGGCCCTTATTAGAAAAGGCGCTAATATCTATGACAAAGAACCAAGAACTAATAAGAATTATAAAACCCTTCTAGCGAATGCAAAATCTAAAAAAGAAGCCGCCAAGCGTAAAAAATATGCCAGAGCTTACTATCGTACAATCAAGTTCTCAGGTGGAGAATACAAAGGTCAGGCACGTAAAACAGGGAAAACTTATCAACCTTATGGCAAAGGAACTTTCACCAATAGAAATAAAGTGAAAGTAGTAAGTAATGAATGGCAAAATTTTAGTTCTGCATATGGTGTATCCATTTCTCTACCAAGTTACTGGGGCACTATTTACAAATTCAAGGCAGACAGATTAAAAAACTACAATATCGCAGGGCAAGTTACTTACACAAAATACAATAAATCACTCGCGAAAAAAGGCGTGAAACCAGAGTTCCTAGCGTTTAATAATGTACGTCTAAGTCATGACATCAGAACATTAAAATCATACCAATTCAATTCCAGAGATATTGGAACCCCTAAATTACCTCCGGGCTACCTGGGGCTCATAGACAATCAAGAAAGAAAACAAGGTTGGGGACGTTTCGTTACGCCTGGCAATCAAGTGTATTTTGGTGGATTCAAAGATGATCTTTTCCACGGAAACGGCTCAAAATTTTATTATTCAAAAAACGATTCATTTAGCGGCAATTACTTCAAGAGTTTCAAAGTTGGCCCGGGCTCGCGTTTCACTAATGGATATTCGCGTCAAGCTCATTACAAGCTTGGACAGGAAGAAGGATGGGTGAAATATGGAAAAAACATATACAGAAAACAAAAAATGGGCAAAAACAGGAGTACCTTACATCCTATCGGCTGGAACGGTGTCATTGAAAATATTAAAAATGGCAAGGTAATAAAATCCTACGATTTCAGTAAAGCTGCCAACTATACGCTATGTGAAACTTCCAACCTGATGTGGAACAAAGTCATCCAGGTGCCAGGTAAAAGCTGTACACGTGCCAGAACAGGATTTTATCCATCAGGATCAAAACGACTAAAAAATCTTAAACTACGAGGCCCTGCACCTTACAAAATTATCAATGCTGACATTGAAAATCTATTTGGCAAAGCGACCACCACGGGTTATTACCGCAAGGGTGTCGGTCACCTTGTACTGCGAGACTTCCGAACACTAAAACCCTACTGGATGGGTGGTGTCAAAGATCATAAAAAACACGGGAAAGGTTTTTGTGAATACAATAAGCAACTCGAACCCTGTGAAATGAATGTTGGCGTACGCATTGATGACCTTCATAACTCACGTGTCCTCGCAGCCAAAATTAAAGCCGAACAAGAAAAGCAGCAAAAATGTACCCGTGGTTATAACAATGGAATTAGCAAAATCGATAAGCTTGCCAATTTTGGCCTGGGTAAGTGTGATCGTTATCTGAACGATCAGCAAAATGCCTTGAACACTGTCATTAGAAAAACAAACTGTGCCGCCTGTGGGCAAAGAGCATTTAAGCTTGCAGGTGGGAATGTAAGCGAATGCTTAAAGAAAAAACGTCGCAGCCTTCGTTATATGAGCAAGCCATCATCCTACATGCAAATCGGACCTCATTGTGTCAGCCGCCAGGAAGCGAGATCTCTTGATAGTGAATTCAGAACGTTAAAACGACAAGTAATACAGGACCTGACATCCATTGAATCAAGTAGCCAACGGTTGCGCGCCGAATATAAAAGAATCATCTGGCCAAAACTGGATGCGATCGAAAACCGGAAAAATGCGCGCATTATGGGCATGATCAACGCAGTGCAAAAATCCGCACGAGATATCATGCGTCAACGCCAGCGAGCGCATAATCAGCAAATGGGAAATATTCGCCAACGCCAACAAATCCAGCGAAAAGTAAAACAAAGACAGCAAGTATTTCAAAATAGAATGGCGACTCAGCAACGCAATAATCAATACACCAGAACCCGCACGGCCAGGTTACCCAAAACCAAACGTGACCCCTATGCTGCTCTAGAAGCATCTTGTAAAAAGCGAGGCCTTAAATTTCTTGGTGACCGTTGCGAGGTGAAAACACCAACAATCACCTTCCCGGGTCGAGCCTGTTATGACCCCAGTGGAAAAACCTGCAAAACCGGTGAGACCATTTACTACAATCGCAAAAACGGCCAATATGAGGCCTCTGTTACTCGCTCAGATCAATCCATTAAAAATGCCACTCATTCGGGCACATCCTCAGCTAACGGAACATCCAATAACGGCAATGGCAAATCCAAAAATGGGGAAACCGGATCAAATCATAGCAATAAAACTGTCGAGAAAGGCGCTATCAAAGTCGAATCAATTGCTTACTGTTGGCCCAACAAGAAAAAAACCAAATGGCTTTGTCATGGGCCTACACAACGTACGCTTATATTTGGCACATTGGATGGTGAACTTGACCTGGTTGGCTGCGGCAAAACAAATAAAAGCCGCCGCAAAACATTTAAAGATGGACATTTGTATTACTGCGAACTCAGCCTAGAAAGTTACAGTGATGATGTCGCCACTATCTACAATGTACCAAATAGCTATTTACAGGCGCGCAATCAATATCAATGTAAAAGAGGTAGGAGTTATTGCCGCGATAAAGTAGGCTCGTTTTCACCCTAATTAAACAGCCCGGTTGAGGTGTTGGCTTGAATAGTAGATAAATAGTGAAAAAATATCTCAGTAAAGTCGACACTCTCAACCATCCACTTAAATGGAACCCGACACCACTCCAAAGTTTTGATAAACTCTAGAATCTTAATTTCAAATA
>Ga0316204_10007255_pt1 | contig 16402 bp, 15 predicted proteins | sample 6monrhotite_MG_2_FD_205661 | JGI IMG/M metagenome (GOLD analysis project Ga0316204, IMG submission 205661) | Microbial mat bacterial communities from mineral coupon in-situ incubated in ocean water Damariscotta River, Maine, United States -... | ecosystem: Environmental > Aquatic > Marine >... | reverse complement strand
CAATCAAGGCATTTATCAATTGATTAATATTGGCCGAAGGAGTTAAGGGTTCATCACCTTGATAATTGACAACAATAGTCTCATCGTCCAATGATAACTTTTTAGCCACTTCAGCAATTCTATAGGTTCCAGTGGAATGATGTTTGGATGTCATCATCACTTCATAACCTGCAGATTCTACCAATGAGTAAATTCTCTGATCATCTGTCGCTACAATCATTTGTTTAGACTTGATATTAACAGCAGATTCTAATGCCCAAATAATCAGAGGTTTTCCTGCAATCTCTATTAATGGCTTACCAGGCAATCGAGTAGATTGATATCTTGCAGGTAAACATATAACAACATCTGATTTCATTTCATTAATCCTGATACTAGCTTCATCACTTCTATTTTAGTCTCCTCTTTAGGAACTAATTTCAAGACCACTACCCAAACATTTTCTATTTTTAACTCAATACATTTAACAGCATCTTTTTCGGTAATGAAGATTGGATCATTATTATCAAATTTAAAATGATCCTCGGTCAATTTCTCATGATCATTTAAAGGGTTTTTAACCACTGCTAACCCATACTCTGAGAGCATATTAAAAAAACTATCAGGATGTGCAATACCTGCGATAGCATTAATGTGCTGATTTCTAAATGACTCTATCGATCTTTGTTTTTTAATATTACCTAAGGCATAAACCATTAATGGCTGGTACTCAAAATAATGACTTTCTAATCGTTTACCCTTATAGACAACCATGTCAACTGAATCTAATCGACTAATTTCTTCTCTCAATGGTCCAGCCGGTAATAATTTTTCATTACCTAGACCAAACTTTGCATCAATTAAAGCCAATTCAAGATCCCTTTGCAACGCATAATGTTGCAAACCGTCATCTGAAATAATAATATCAACTCGATAATCTCTAATTAGTTTATTGGCTGCTTTGACTCTATTTTTTCCAACAAAAACAGGGGCTTCGGTATGTTTAGCAATTAACAGGGGTTCATCACCACTGGCTTTTGGTGAAGTCTGTGGAATCACCAATAAAGGCTCATGTTCTCTTTTTCCACCATAACCACGTGAAATAACACCCACTTTTTTACCACTGGCTATTAATTGATTGACCAACCAAATAACAAAAGGAGTCTTACCGACACCTCCAACAGAGATATTTCCGACAATTACGACAGGACATTTAACTTTATGTGTTTTGAAAAAGCCAATTGTATATAGCTTTTTTCTGAGTCCAGCAACCCATTTAAAGATTTTAGATAACAGCAGATACCTTAAGGGAATAGGCGCGCCTTTATACCAAATTTTATGTAATTGTAATTGTTTATTTTTTGACATTATGAATGTGAAGAAGCCTGTATTTGATGTAAATTTGCATATATTCCTTTTTTTGACAATAACTGGGCATGAGTGCCTTGTTCTGCTATCTTACCATCTTCCATTACCACTACCACATCTGCTTTCTCAATGGTTGACAAGCGGTGAGCAATGACTAAAGTTGTGCGACCTATCATGACTTTTTCTAGGGCCGATTGAATAAATTTTTCTGATTCCGAATCTAAAGCCGATGTGGCTTCATCTAATATCAACAACGGCGCATCTTTTAAAATGGCACGGGCAATGGCTATTCTTTGCCTTTGTCCACCAGATAATCGGGTGCCATTTTCACCAAGCATAGTATTGTAACCCTCTGGCAATTGCTGAATAAATTCATGTGCGTTTGCTTGTATTGCGGCATTTATTATACAATCATTATCATCAGTTTTATTGCTACCATAAGCTATATTATTTGCCACCGTGTCATTAAACAAGACAACATTCTGATCAACATATGCAATATGACTACGTAAACTGTCTAAACTATAGTCATTAATATCATGATCATTTATTAATAGTTCTCCACCTGTATGAGCATAAAATCTAGGTACAAGGCTGACCAAAGTACTCTTGCCGCCTCCAGATTGCCCTACAAATGCAATCGTTTGACCTTGATTGATTTGCAAATCAACATCAATTAATGCTTGAGTACCATCATTGTAAGTGAATGACAACTGATCGAATTTCAATGAAACATCTTTGGCATTTAATTCTTTTTTACCCAAGTCTTGTTCTGAGTCTTGGTCAAGTATAAAAAACACACTATCCGCTGCAGCCAAGGTTCTTTGCATGGTTGCACTGATATCAGTTAACCTTTTTAAAGGAGGGATTAATGCCAGCATTGCTGCAATGAATGACATGAACTTTCCAGCAGTCATGTCATCAATGGCCGCTGGACGTGTAGCAAAAAAAACTATAAGTGCCAATGCACAGGCTGCAATAAATTGAACTAAAGATGACGAGGCTGCGCGCATTGAAACAACCTTCATATTTAAATATCTATTTTGATCATTAACCTTATAAAAACGCTCGGACTCATTATCCTTTGCAGCAAAGATTCGAACGACTTTTTGACCTTTTACAACTTCTTCAACGACTTCACTTACTCCCGTCATTGAATTTTGAATTCTATGACCAATTTTTCTGAAGCGTTTATTCACATAAGAAATAATTAAAGCCACAATAGGCAACAATGAAAAAACAATCAGTGTTAAAGACATACTTTGATAAAACATTACTGATAAGAATGCCAATATTGTCAGCAAATCTCTGGCCAATATAATCACAGTATTGGCGATTCCCATCGACATCATTTCAATATCAAAAGTCATGCGAGAAATCAATCCTGCAGAAGATTGTTTATCAAAAAAATCAGTGGGTAACGACAAATATTTATTAAAAACCTGTTGTCTAATATCCGCAATTATTTTTCTACCCACCCAATTCATTCCGTAAGTACCAATATAGTGGCCAACACCTCGCAAGAAAAACATGCCAACAATAACCCATGGAATTATTTTGATGTAATATGCATTGTGTTTAGTAAAAACATCATCTAACATAGGTTCCAGCATTAAGGCAAATGCACCTTGTACCAGAGCATCTAGCATCACTCCCAAAACAGAAACAAATATGATTAATTTATAAACTGTGGCATATTTCCAGACACGAAAAAACGATGTTTTTTGCAATTCAGCTGACATTATTTATTGTTATTTGGTGTTGTTGCAATTGAAACACTTGTGAATTCTAAATCAGCCAATACATCCATTACAGTGACCACGTGTTTATGTGCTGCATTTGCATCGGCTCTTATGACTACCGAAGGCTTCTCTTTAGTTTTTATGAGACTTTTTAGACTATTAGCAATACTGTCATATTGAGAATTTAATAATTCATTATTATTCAAGTAGATTGCACCTTTCTGACTAATTGATATAACGATCTGTTGTTGTGCTTGATTCTGAACTTCCTTATTGGCTTCAGGCAATTCAATTTTTAATTTAGCTTGCTTTTCAAAAGTGGTCGTCACCATGAAAAATATCAATAACAAAAAAACCACATCGATTAATGATGTCATATTAAGTTTTGGTCCTTTTTTACTTTCGTTACTAAATTTCATAATCAGCTATTTTTACCATGATCAATCACATCGATTAATTCCATGACCTGTTTTTCTATAATAATGCCTTGATCAATAATTTTTGTTTGAAAATGCCTGTGAAATAACATGGCAGGAATTGCCACGACCAATCCTGCTGCTGTGGTGATTAATGCTTGTGAGATACCTGAAGCCAAATGTGCAGCATCACCAACTCCTTGTGCGTTGATTGCAGCAAACACTTTAATCATACCAATAACAGTCCCTAACAATCCTAACAATGGTGAAACTTCTGCTATCACAGACAACCAATTTAATGGTTTTTCCATATTATGGATAGCATGACGCCCTGCATCTTCAACGGTTTCAACAATAGCTTCTCGCGGTAATGCTCGATTCCTTAAAGCCGAGCTCATAACATATCCCAAGGGAGAATTTTTCTCTAATTTTTCAATGTGCTTTTCATCTAAATGCTTAGATTTAGACCAACTAATCACTTGGTCCTTCAATTCAGCAGGAATCACATCTTTTTCTCGTAACGACCAAAACCTTTCACCCACAATCATCATAGCCAAAGCCATTAGAATCAAGATGAAAATCATGACAATACCACCAGAAGAAACTATTTCAAGCATCTAAACTGCTCCAAAAATTTAATATCGAGATATTATAATAACTATTGTTTGGATTGTGTTAAAAATCACACTTTATTAAGCAATTATAAACCTTAAATGCATGAAGAATCACTCACCTGAACAACAATGTAATGTGACTATGCCTTTTCGTAACAATACTCACCCTCATTACATAAAAAGATTTAAATTAAATAATTAACATTAATATAATGATACAAATAATTGAAATATATAGATTTTTATGTAAACATGTAATGAAATTAATGTAAGAATTACCTTATCAATAGAGAATAAAAATGAATAAAAATTACTTTTTCATGTGTACAACATTGCTCTTTCTGTTCTTTGTGCAATCTAGCATGGCTCAAAATGAAACCGTTAGCACTTCTGTTGATGCCCAAGGCTGGCTTCCCGCCAATGTAAGAGATGATTCAACTGTTGCTATCACTACCTCTCAACCAAGAACAGGGCAAGTTAGTTCACAGGGTGATAGCTCTATTGAATTTTCAACAACTTTTGTAACGCCAGGGCAAGATAAAGCTGACTATCAACTCATTTGGCAAACTTCATTAACAGCCATTGACTTCCCCAGTAGAACTTTAAACAATTTAACAGATGTTTCCTATGAATATTACCGTGATAGCAGCTCCTCTATTTCAGCCAATCTTCATACGCCATTAAGATTGTATTGGCTCAATGATTCCAACACACCCGCTGACCCAACTGATGATACCTTTGGCATTTTTATTTATGAAGCGGTTTACCAACCAGGATTTGTCAGTCCTATTGCTACAGATTCATGGATAAGTGAAAATATATTTTCTTCAGAATTTTGGGTCTTTTGCTCAGATTGCGACCCATCTCCAGGCATGTCCAGCGGTGTCGTACAAAACTATGATTTAACCCTATCTGACTGGGCATCAGGACAACAAACGGGCGTAGGTGGCGATCCAATACCTCCAGATTTAAGTAACGGCACAACATACATCATCGGTATGAATACAGGTGTCGGATCAGGCTGGGGTGCAGATTCACTGATGCATGTGGATAATATCCGCATCGCATTCGGTGCAGGCGACGATCAAGTCTTCAACTTCGAAGACGATCTATCAGCATTTCCACCACCTATTCCAGTACCTACTCTTAGTCTTTATGGACATTTACTATTGTTATTATTATTTGGTTTACTTATGTTTAGAAAAAGAAAAATCCGTCTTTAGTCTTCTGAATATAAAAGCTTATTTGATTTGTCCATCTTCTTCTAATCCATTGTAAATGCATACATGCATTTACAATGGATTTCACCATACTATATTTGTGTTACAGCCTGCGAAATAGCAGATGAATTAAAGCCATGGATGACTTTATTACCAATCACTAAAACAGGCACGCCTTTTCCACCTACATTTTTATAAGCAGCTTTATTAGCCTTTTTTCTATTAATATCTTTTTCACAATAGGGAATTTCTTTGGCCTTAAGAAAAGCTCTGGCGCGTTTGCAATAAGGACATGAAGCTGTACTGAATAATATAACATCACAGCTAGAATCAATTTCTTGTGCAGTCCACCCAATTTGCGCTGTCTTATTATTGTTTTCGTGAGGATTTTTATAATATTCCGTCGCTTTATATTCATACTTGTAAATAAAGTACCCGCAAGCCACAAAAACTATAAATAACAATGCGTCTTTCATAAATGAGTCCTATTCAAGGCTTTGAACATTTTTAACACAGAAATGGAACAGTTAAATTAAACTTCCAAATTTTGTTTAGAAAGATTAGATTTTTCTTCCTAATGGTTGGAAATCCACACAGAGAATATGCGTCCATAGCACTTACTTGACCATTCATATTTAAAACTCCCAATTTTGATTTAGAATGTATAGATTTTGCCTCCTAAGAGTTGGATTTGCGCACGCAGGATGAGGAGCGTATAGGATATACGTGACCATCCGAGTACTCAATTAATCCAAATATATTAATAACTCTTCAGATTGGCTTATAAATTCTTCAGTTCAAGGCTTAAAATGTGGAGTTGATAAGCATCAATGAACATTTTTAACGCAGAAATGGAGGATTTATAAGCCAATATGTGAGTTATTTACCAGTGGACGCCTTGCATTAAGCTGGCAAAAGCCACTTGCTCAGGAGAAGACTGGCGCCCAGACGAAGCTTTACCTTGAGAAGCTGCTGAGTCCGGAAACATGTTAAACGCTGTATTCATAATTACTTCCATAGACTTTGGTGCTAACGAGTGACTCACTTGCATAAATATACCTAGTCGTGTAGCTATGCGTTGTGGCCTTCGAATAATAGCATCCTTGACCATATCGGCAGCTTCTTCTGGAGAAATTGTCGGTACGTTATCGTACATTTTGGTTGGTGCAATCATTGGTGTACGCACCAATGGCATATTAATGGTAGTAAAAGCAATATTGGTATCATTAAATTCTGCCGCTGCACATCTTGAAAAAGCATCCAATGCTGCTTTTGATGACACATATGCTGAGAATCGAGGAGCATTAGTTAATACACCTATTGATGAAATATTTATCACCTGGCCTTTTCTTTGCTCTGTCATTCCAGGTAAAAAGCCCATAATCAATCTCAAACAACCAAAATAATTTAATTGCATGGTGCGTTCAAAATCATGAAAACGGTCATAACTTAATGCAATTGATCGACGTATTGAACGGCCTGCATTATTAACTAAAATATCGATACCACCTAAATCACTGTTCACATCTTTGATTAATTTATCCGCAGAATCCATATCAGATAAATCACAAGTATACAGTGAAGTTTTTGATCCTTCTTGCTTCATCACCTTCTGTGTTTCTAGTAGTTTATCCATACCACGTGCGACCATTACTACATGAGCACCAGCTCGTCCTAACATGATTGCTGTGGCTTGTCCGATGCCCGATGAAGCGCCTGTGACCATCACTCTTTTGCCTTCAACTCGCCCGCGTAAACTTTTATCAATAAATAATTCAGGATCTAGATTGCGTTCCCAATAATCCCATAATTTCCAAGCATAATCTCTTAAATTAGGTACTTTAATACCAGTGCCTTTTAATAGTTTAGCCGTTTCACGGTTATCAAAACGGGTAGGATAATTAATAAAACTTAAGACACCAGGAGGAATACCCAAACCTTCCATTACTTGCTTTCTAATGCGTTTAACGGGTGACAACATCATCATGCCCTGTTTAACAGCATTAGGAATAAAATTAAATATGCGTGCATCAACTCTCATAGTCATCAATGGTGCATGCGCTGCACGTGAAAATATATTCAGTACCTGGCCAATTTTACGTGGTTTTGGATCAGTTAAGTGAAAACATTTACCATGCTGTCCTCTAGAATGCGCGATATGATCCATGGCATCAACTACATAGTCAACCGGCACCATATTTAAACGACCACCTTCAAGACCCAGTGTTGGCATCCATGATGGTAGCATCTTACGCATCTTTTGTATCAGTTTAAAGAAATAATAAGGACCATCAATTTTGTCAATCTCACCTGTTTCAGAATGTCCTAATACCATGGCTGGACGGTAAATTTGAAAAGGGACTTTACATTCTCTGCGAACCACTCCTTCTGATTCATGCTTGGTTTTAAAGTATGGATTATCCAACCCTTCAGCTTCATCAAACATATCTTCTCTAAACACACCATTATACAAACCTGCTGCCGCTATTGATGAAGTATGGTGAAAACACTTAGCCTGAATTGCATCTGCGAATTCAATAGCGCTTCTTGTTCCACCCACATTGGCTGATTCTTGCTCTTGCATTGATGCACTCAAGTCATAAATAGCCGCCAAATGAAACATGTGATTTATTTTTCCTTTTAACTCATCACGGTTCTTTTTACTCACACCTAAATTCTTTTTTGTCAAATCTCCTGTAATACAAATAACTCGGCCTTTAGGGGCATTTATTTTCTCTAATAATGCATTCATTTTTTTCTTAGAGCCTGATCTGACTAAAACGTATATTTTACCTTTTCGTTGAAATAGCTTAGGAAGAAGATGTGAACCTATGAACCCAGTTGCTCCAGTTACAAAATATGAAATATTGATTACCCTTTTTTTTTAATGATTGACGATTATCATTATACATGTCAAAATCTATTTTTTAAGCGTTATTTTGAGAAATTAAAAATGAGTGATATAGAACAACTATTTGAGAAAGCCCAAAAAGATATTAAAACATTAACAGAAAAACCTGGTGATGACGACATGTTATCATTGTATTCTTTATTCAAACAAGCAACAGATGGCGATGTAACCGGTGATAGACCTGGTTTTTTTGATTTCGTCGGTGGTGCTAAATTTGATGCCAGAGAAAAGCTAAAAGGCATGAGCAGTGAAGAAGCCATGCAAAAGTACATTGATACCGTCACTGGCCTAATGGGCTAAACAATCATTCTTCTAAAAATGAAAATGTACAATGAAAACTAAGGACAGAATCATTCAAACAGCTCTTCAATTATTCAATGAAGAAGGTGAGCCCAATGTGACAACCAATCATATAGCAGATGAAATGGATATTTCACCTGGAAATCTGTATTATCACTTCCGTTCAAAAGATGATATTATTTGGCAAATTTTTCTTAATTATGAAAAAAAAATTAAACATGTGTTATCTCAAAAGGAAGTCAATCATGCTTCAATGGAAGATATGTGGTTTTATTTACATATGATATTTGAAGTCATTGGTGAATACCGTTTTTTATACAGAAACTTAATACAGTTAATGAATCGGATTGAATTTTTAAAGAGACATTTCAGACATATACTGGCACTTAAATCTCAAACAGCTTTAGCTATTATGACACGCTTAGCTGATGACAATTTACTCAATGCTGATGAATCAACCATAGCTTCATTAGCTGACCAAATAGCCTTAACGGCCACATTTTGGTTGAATTATTCAATCGCAATTTATGATGATGACTTTGATGAAGAAAAAAAATTATCCCATGGCATTTTTCATGTGATGCGCTTGGTCGCCCCATTCTTAACTGAAAAAGATAAAACTCTGCTTGATGAACTTTCAGCCCAATATTTATAAATAAAACCTTCTACTTAAATATTTATATAAAAACACATTAAAATATAACTAAAAAAACAAAAATGAATAAAAAATTTATGCAAAAAGCCATTGAGCTTTCGATTGATAATGTCAAACAAAACAAAGGCGGTCCTTTTGGGGCTGTTGTAGTTAAAAGCGGTGAAATAATTGCCACTGGAGCCAATTGTGTGACCCGTGACAATGATCCAACTGCCCATGCAGAAGTCACAGCGATACGTAATGCCTGCAAATTATTAGGCAGTTTTCAACTAGATGACTGCGAAATCTATACCTCTTGTGAGCCTTGCCCTATGTGTTTAGGAGCAATATACTGGGCCAGACCAAAAGTTGTATATTATGGCAATACCAAAGCAGATGCAGCAAATATAGATTTTGACGATCAATTCATTTATGACGAACTTGACCTACCATTAAATGGGCGCAAACTTAAAATGATTGAATTTATGCGCAAAGAAGCAAACGAAGCCTTTACATTATGGAAACATAACACAACAAAAATCGAGTACTAATATGAGAAAAACTGCACTATTAATTTTACTTGTCTCAAACGTTAGTTTTGCAGATACCATCTTGGGTGTTTATGCAGGCGTTCAGTCCTGGGTTCATGATAACTCAGGAGATTTCTCTATTAATGATGGAATTTACGATACAGGAGGAGAAATAAATCAAAGCTCGAAAAATAACCTTTCTATCTATCTCTCTGTTGAGCATCCTATACCATTTTTACCTAATATAAAATTAAGGCAAAGCCATTTAGAAATAAACAGGTTTCATAGACAAACTGGAGGATGTATAGCCCTTTCTCCTATTCCTTGCTTGCCAACTACATCACTTGACTTAAGCCATCTTGATGCCACACTTTATTATGAAATATTAGATAATTGGGCCAATCTAGATCTTGGATTAAGTCTTATCTATTTTAACGGTGATATTGATTTTGAAAGAGGACAAGCTGATAATACATATATCAAATATGATAAATTAGTACCTGCCCTTTATGGCAAGGCCATGTTTGAGCTTCCTATCACCGATTTAAGCGCTAGTCTGACAGCCAATGTCGGAAATTTTTCTAGTAACTCTGTAATAGACTTTGAAGTCGCTGCGCAATATAAAATTGGTTTAGGTTTTAATGTTGAAGCAGGTTACAGACAACAAACTATTGATTTTGAAGACATTGCAGGCTCTCAAACTTACTCAAAATCAAAGGGTGTTTTTGCCGCACTTAATTTTCATTTTTAATAAATCTTATCAAAAATAAGTTTATTGCACTGAGATTTGATGTAAATTGAAAATTTTGATGTAAAATTGATATTTACAAAATTTATATTACTGAGTGACTGATTATGAAAAACAATATTATTAGAACATTAATTGTTGCGATGTGTTTAATCACATCACATACTTATGCTGCTGACATAGCCGCAGGAAAAATTAAATCTGTTACCTGTACTGCTTGTCATGGTGCCAATGGTATTTCAGTTGCACCAATGTGGCCTAACTTAGCGGGTCAAAAAGCCATGTATTTATCAACACAGATTAAAGCCTTTCGTGATGGCATAAGAAAAGATCCATCCATGTCACCAATGGTTTCTGGCCTAACAGATGAAGATGCTGATAATTTAGCAGCATATTATGCCAGTTTGAAATAAAAACCAAAATGAATAACTTTCTAAAAATCTCAATATTAATTGAGATTTTTTTTGTTCATTAAAAACAACTTGTCTTTATATAATCTAGTTTTTTATCAACAACTTGCTAATTCCAATATAATTTCATAACATTATATGACTCTCCAATCTCTCTAAATTATGACAGCTATCATATGTGGAATCGAATCCACACACCTCAAACAAACTGAAATTAAAATATTAAACCATCCATTAGTTTGCGGGGTTATTCTATTTAAAAGAAATTTTGAACACTACAACCAATTAAAAAGCTTAATCAGTGATATTAAGAGTCGATTTGGCCAAGACTTTATCATAAGTGTCGATCAAGAAGGTGGGAGAGTCAGGCGATTTGACCTACCATTTACAAGATTACCTGCCTTATCTGAATTAGACAAGGCCTATCAAATAGATGAAGGATTAGGCAAAGCTATGGCACATACCCATGCTTGGTTAATGGCCAGTGAACTACTTTCAATCAACATTGATATGAGTTTTGCACCTGTATTAGATGTTGACAATGGCAGCAATGTCATTGGAGATAGAGCATTTGCAACTAAACCAAAGCAAGTGATTGAATTAGCTAACTTTTATTGTCAAGCCATGCATGATGCTGGAATGAAAACAACCGCTAAACATTTTCCTGGACATGGAACAGTTGTAGCTGATTCTCATTTTGATTTACCCATTGATGACCGCAGTTTTTTTGATATAGAACAATTTGATCTTCAACCTTTTATTCAATTAATTAAAGCCAATCAAATAGATGCTATCATGATGTCACATGTCATTTATTCACAAGTATGTGAAGATGCTGCTGGCTATTCAAAATTTTGGTGCCAAGATGTGTTACGTAAAAAGTATGGATTTAAAGGTATTATTATTTCTGATGATTTGGGCATGAAAGCTGCTGATTGTGTAGGAGATGTCCATGCAAGATATAACGCTTGCGTTAAATCAGGTTGTGATATTGCACTGGCATGCACAATGGAACTAAGCACAGAATTATTACAAAAATTATCAGAAAATACTAAAATCAGGAGGTTTCCACAGTTAATAGGCAAATCAACACTTCCAAAAAGCAAGAGTTTTTGGCAAAATAGCACTTGGCAATCCATACGCAAGAGTATGGTTGGAATTCAAGCAGCAATTTATAAGGCAGAAAAGTAATATGAATAACTATCCCCATCTCCTAAAACCCTTAGATCTAGGCTTTACTACCATTAAAAATAGAGTCTTAATGGGTTCAATGCATACGGGGTTAGAAGATCGAGCAAAAAATTATCAAAAATTAGCCACATATTTTGCAGAACGCGCTGAAGGACAAGTCGGCCTTATCGTGACTGGCGGTATTGCACCCAATATCCGCGCATGGACAGCCCCACTAGGAGGATTTTTAAAATACAAATTCCAAACCAAAAGACATAAATTAGTTACAAATGCAGTTCATCAAGCCGATGGTAAAATATGCATGCAAATTTTACATACTGGTCGATATGGTTATCATCCTTTTATAGTTTCTCCATCGGGAATCAAATCCCCTATCACTCCTTTCAAACCCAAATTAATGACAGCAAGAGATGTTGAAAATCAAATTAAAGCCTTTGTAAATACAGCACAACTTGCACAATCTGCTGGTTATGATGGCGTTGAGATAATGGGATCAGAAGGGTATTTGATTAATCAATTCTTGGTCAAAAAAACCAATCATAGAAAAGATAAATGGGGCAGTAATTACGAAGACCGAACTCGTTTTGCTAAAGAAATTGTTGAACGAACACGACAAGCCGTAGGTTCTGACTTTATCATTATATTCAGATTATCTATGCTTGATTTAGTATCACAAGGCAGTACTTGGGATGAAGTAACCAAATTAGCCATAGAGTTAGAACAATTAGGTGTAACCATTCTCAATACTGGTATCGGTTGGCATGAAGCACGGATTCCTACTATTGCCACTTGTGTACCTGCTGGTGCTTTTACTTGGGTCACAGAAAAAATGCGGCCTCATGTTAGCATCCCATTGGTAACTACCAATAGAATTAATACACCAGAAGTAGCTGAAAAGATACTGTCAGATAATCAAATTGACATGGTATCTATGGCTAGACCTTTGTTAGCGGATGCTCAATTTGTTAAAAAAGCCATAAACAATAAGTCAGATGAGATAAATACCTGTATCGGCTGTAATCAAGCCTGTTTGGATCATGTTTTTAAAAATAAACGCGCCACCTGCTTAGTCAATCCATTGGCTTGTTATGAAACTGACTATATCATCAAAGCAACAAAACAAGTTAAATCTTGTGCTGTTATTGGTGGAGGGCCTGCAGGCATGTCATGTGCCAAAACATTAGCAGAACGTGGCCACAATGTGACATTATTTGAAGCCAGCGACAAACTAGGTGGACAATTTAATTTAGCGGCCAATATCCCTGGAAAAGATGAGTTCTTTCACACCATACGCTATTTCAAAACGCAATTTTCTAAACACAATGTCAACGTTCAACTAAATACACAAGTCAATTCGAATGATTTATCAGCATTTGATGAAATCATTGTAGCTACAGGGGTAAAACCACGTGTTCCAAACATTCCAGGGATTGATCATGAAAAAGTTATTATTTATAACGAGCTGATAAAGAAAGAAAAATTTGCTGGAAAAAGCGTAGCAATTATTGGTGCTGGAGGTATTGGATTTGATATTGCTGAATTTCTTTCTGAAGATGATTCTATACATGGTACAGATAAAGATGTTTATAAAAATCCACAAGCCTTTTGCCAAGAATGGGGCATCGATATGAATATCGAAGCTGAAGGTGGCCTTATCAAAGCACAGCATGCTAAAAGTCCGAGAGAAATTTTTCTATTACAAAGAAAAACAGGCAAGCTTGGAAAAGGCCTAGGCAAAACCACTGGGTGGATTCATCGACTGGCTTTACAAAAACGTGGTATAAAAAATCTAGCAGGCTGTAGCTATAATAAAATTGATGATCAAGGTTTACACATCACTCGTAAAGAGCACCAAGAAATATTAAAAGTCGACAATATCGTTATTTGCGCAGGTCAAGAGTCGGTTAATGAATTGTATGAAAAACTAAAAGATAATCATTCATGTCATCTAATTGGAGGCGCGCACTTTGCTGGTGAGCTAGATGCAAAAAGAGCCATCAAGCAAGGGGTATTGTTAGCTGCTAAAATATAATAATTCTAAATTGTGTGGAATTAGCCCACTTCGATTTACTCAGATAAATTCTGTTAAAACTAATTTTTAGAATCACAGGTTTGCTGGTATTTTTTAGGTGATATCCCATAATTTGCTTTAAAACATTGTGAGAAATGAGACAATGAATTAAAGCCACAATCATCACAAGTAATACTAACTTGAAATCCATCTTTAAGCATTTCAGCAGCTTTTTGTAAACGGTATTCTCTAAGAAATTCCATTGGATTTTTATCAATTAAAGCTTTTAACTTTCTTTGCAGTTGTTTTTCACTCATCGCCATATCACTGGCAAATTGAGTTCTTTGATAATTTGGGTTAATATATTTTTTAGCAATGATAGCATTAAGTTTATTAACAAAATCTTGGTCTTTTTTACATAGAAATGTGTTTTTGGATGTTTTCTTGCCCGCTGTTATTAAAGCTCCTGCTTTCTTTTTAAGAATATTTCTAATGATAAGAACATTATCTAACTGCAATAATAGTTCTTGAGCATCAAAAGGTTTAGTTAAATAGGCATCAACATGTTCACGCCAACCTTTAATACGACTTTCTTTATCATGAAGAGCTGTCAATAAAATCAGAGGAATATGAGAAGTTCTTGAGTCTGTACGTAGCACCCTACTGACTTTGAATCCATCCATTTCAGGCATCATGACATCACAAATAATGATATCTGGTACATGCTTTATGGCCAGCGCAATACCGGCTTTACCTCGATCTGCTAATAGGCAATGAAAATGCCTTTTCAGACAATTTGAAATATGGAGTCGCATATCATCATTGTCCTCAATAATTAAAATTGTATTATTACTTTTTTGTCCAACAGTATTAATCATAGTTTGTTTATTTGTTAATTCTAAGCTAACATTTTTTGCTAATTGATTAACAAGCCTATATTTTTCTTTTTTATTGGGTTCAATATTATCTCCACTAACCGTGTGAAATATAACTCTAAATAAACTGCCACAGCCTAATTCACTTTCTATTTCTATGCGACCATTATTGATCTTTATCATTTCTTCAACAACAGATAAACCTAAACCAACACCATCAATATTTGCATGAGAATCTAAACGTTCAAACCGATTGAAAATATTTAATTTCTGCTTTTGATCGAGTCCACACCCTGTGTCTTTTACTTCAATAAATATCTGCTCATCACGTGTGAATGAATTAACCGACACCTCTCCTCCAGATGGAGTATATTTTATGGCATTTGAAATGAGATTACCCAATACAGTATCTATGGTATTAGGTACTGCATCAATGGTAGCTTTATTATTATTGATTAGTTTTAATTGAATATGTTTTTCAAGAGCTACAGGTTGAAAAATTTCAATTATTGAGAGTATTTGATGGTGTATTAATTGTGGTATGTGTTGAACTTTTTCTTCGCCAGTTATTTTTGCCAGTAGTAACAATTGTTCTATCATTGTTAATAAGCGATTAGCATTTCTGTTAACCATTTTTAGAGACTGAATATCTTCAGAGTGCAGTTTTGCATTCATAAGCTTATGAATAGGTCCCAAAATCAATGTGAGTGGCGTTCTAAATTCATGAGAAACATTGGCAAACATTTCATTTTTTTTAGCTAACAAATCTTCTACAGTTCGCTTTTGAATTTCTAATTCAGAAGTCCTTTCCTTAACTTGAATCCTTAAATTATTGGTCATTCTAATATTTTCACGGTTCTTTCGCTGTAAGTACCAATACAATACAAAAATAAAAGCACAAACATAAAGTGTGTAAGCCCACCAAGTCAACCAAGGAGCTGGTAGCACTTTAATTTTTAAAGACTTACCTTGCTTATTCCATATACCATAGCTATTTAAAGCTTTTACTTCAAAACTATAGTTTCCGGGTCTTAAATTTGAGTAGGTTACTTGATTATGATCTGCATCGACAAGAACCCACTCTTCTTCAAAACCTATCAATTTATACCGCAACTGATTTTCAGATGGGTTAGCATAATCTAGTGCTGAAAACTCAAAACCAATTATATAGTCCAAATAACCAATAACTATTTCATCTAAATTATTTATTGCGTCACTAAGTATAAATCCAGAGGCATATTGATGACCAATCTTTACATCTTTATTTAATAATTTCATATTATCTATGACTACTGGAGGTGGTGTATTATTTAAAACAATATCATTGGGGTTAAAATATACAAAACCAGTAGTCGTTCCAAAGTAAAGTTCTTGCTCTTTTGATTTATAAATCGAATTTGGTAAATAAAGATTAGTGCGATTACCAGCAATATTTTTAAAAACATTAATTTGG
>Ga0316204_10007252_pt1 | contig 16407 bp, 12 predicted proteins | sample 6monrhotite_MG_2_FD_205661 | JGI IMG/M metagenome (GOLD analysis project Ga0316204, IMG submission 205661) | Microbial mat bacterial communities from mineral coupon in-situ incubated in ocean water Damariscotta River, Maine, United States -... | ecosystem: Environmental > Aquatic > Marine >... | reverse complement strand
CATCAACAAAGTCGATGGAGACGGTGTGAGGCTCGGTATCACGGCGCCGAGGCAGGTACCCGTGTATCGTAAGGAAATTCACGACCTTATCAGTAAGAGCAATCGCGACGCAGCGATGGCTTCGGGTAAAGTCGAGGAAGATATCCTTAACGCAAAAAAGGCGCTTACCCGGGCACCTTTCCAAGGATAGCACCCCAAGCAATCTCTCTAGATGAGCCAAAACCAGACAGCGCGGAGGCCTTTTCTGGGAGTTGTCTTTTCCTCCTGTAAGACGTACGGGCGTTTGTACAAAAACAAAGTAGGAGATGCCTACGTGGGCACATGCCCTAAATGCGGTAAGCCGGTTCGTGTAGCTATTGGCTCGGGCGGAACGAGTGAGCGTTTTTTTGAAGTACTCTGCCGCTAGATCGCCCCTTGGATTACGCTTGGGATACGCATAAGCGCATAGCGCATGGAAGCAAGTATGAGTGGGTACTCCTCCTCGTCTTCCCCAAAGAGGACCTTCCAGCCTGAAAGTTTTACCCAATCTTCTTTTTCGGGGGGAGGGACATCTTCAATGCCGCGTATATTAATGGAGCGGGCCATGGCATCGGCAACTTGTACTGCAGCGGCCGATTTGGGGAAATTTTCTGCACCCTCAGGATCATTGTGATACTGGGTAGCCTCGATGATCTCATCGGCCATATTATGTCGTTTTAAATAGTAGGCGCCAATCATGGCATGATCCCAACCAATGAGCTCTCGCTCGCGTTCGCAGACCTCTTGGGGGGAGTTTGCCTTGATGTGCAAGACTTCTCTAAGTGCATCCGGGAAGGCTGAGGCCATGACAATCTTGCCGATATTGTGAACGAGGCCCATGATATAATCCGTGTCGTCCTCGTAGGGGATGTTGGCAATGGAGAGCACTTCGCGCGTGATGATAGCCGTGGCAATGCTGTGTTTCCAGATTTCCTTCCAGTCTTCTTCGCTGAGGACGCCCGAGAGGTTGCTCATGTCTTCGATGACAGGCGTAGCCAGTGCAAACTCGCGGATTTGCTTGAGACCCAGATAGAGCACGGCTTCTTCAATATTGTTAACGGTTTGCTCTAAGGAGAAAAAGACCGAATTAACAATTTTTAGTAGTCGTGCGGTAAGGGAGGGGTCTCTGCGGATAACTTCAGCAATTTGTGAGCCAACGCTATGTTCTGCTCGAATAAGCTGAGAGAGGGCATTGTTTATACTTCGCAGAGAGGCAAGCTTGGGCGTTTCATCAATTGCTTTTGAGAGCTGAGCTGCGGAAGCGGATGGTTCTGGGGTAGGCGCAAGGGTATCCATGTTCGCGCATACTACTGCTTAATGGCCTAGTCTTCAAGTTCTATGTCGAAGGTGGGCCAGAAACGTTGGAAGTGGGTGGGAGCGCTTACATCCCGCTGAAAGGGTTGATGTCTGCTCTTGGTGCGCCCTCAAGCATTCCATCGAGAAAGTCTATCGCATTTCGGTAGTGTTGCTGGGATCCTGGATCGAGTTGAGGAATAGGCGGAGGTTCGAGTAATCTTACAATCTCCTGATTTACTTCGTAGTGAGTTCTTGCATGGTCCTGTGGCGTTCTCCCGTTCTGATCTTGAGCATCCCTGTCGGCGTTGTATTCGATTAGTAGATTGACGATTTCCGCGGAGCCCCCTCTTGCTGCGAAGTGTAAGGGCATGAGTCTTCCAATGTTAATTGCATTCGGGTTAGCGCCTCGTCGTAATAAAAGTCTAACAACGTCTACGCGCCCCGCTTCCACTGCGGCGTGAAGAGGGGTGTCATCATAAAAGGTTAGCGCTTCAATGTCGAAGCCTTCATCCTCTAGGAAATATTGAACAACGCGTGTATATCCACGTGCGGCAGCAAGGTGCAGCATGGTTCTTCTTGCATTTGAATAGCGTATATCGATGTTGGCTCCATTCTCTAGAGCCAGTTCTATGAAAATGCAACTGCCTACTTGGACGGCTATGAATAGTTGGTTGTCGGGATCTAGTTCGGTGAAAGCTCTTAGTGTGGGTGCCCATTCTTGCTGAGGATTAGGACTCAATCGATCGACGTCTTGGATCATGTGCGATTCACTCTTCAGGATATGGGTTAGTCTCCCGAGCTCTTGAGGAGGGGCGTTTCTTATGAGGAGGTTCATTCGCTCGCTTAAAGTATCTTGGTTTTCGGGGGGTGGATTTACTGCGATGAGACATCCTCCAATAAGTGTGAATGCTAGTAGGGATGGAAATAGTTTATTGATACTTTTCACTGACGGACGTGCCTGTTTAAATACGTGTTACGAGAGGCTATTCGGTTAGGCGAAAGAGGGTTTGCCTAACAGGTTATTTTTTAGCCTCTCCAGGTTTTTCGATATTTGATTATCATCGACAGTGCCTTATGTCACGAAAAAACAAACAGCATTTTTAGGCGCTTCCATCCCTGCAGAACCTTTTAGCGGGCGGTTCATCTTCGGTTGGGGGAGGAGTGGCACCTATTAAGTCTTCTATGCTGAGCTGTTGGTAAATAGAATCTCTCAAAGGATTTATGCTGGGAGGTTCTTCGCTTGGGGTGGGTAGTTCAGGCAGGTGGAGGCCTGTATTCTCTGCCCAGAGTGGAGGTGCCGGCAGGGCAGGGTTTGTGGGGTCCTCCTCTATTTGTTTGAACACTCGAGGGAGAATGAATTGGTTCCGGGGTGGTGGGACTTCTTGTGGTTGGGTTAGGCATCTTACCACTTCAGGGTTTCCTCGCCTTATTGCCCAGTAAAGAGGTGTTCTGTTATGCCTATCTCTGGAGTTTATCTCTGCGCCATATCGCAAGAGGAGCTCAATAACCGGGATGTTTCCTCCTATGATTGCAAAGCCTAGGGGTGTTTGGCCGTACTCGTTTCTTGCATTGGGTTTGGCCTTTTCTTGGAGGAGGAGAAGGGTTATGTCATAGTCTCCGCGTCCGGCTGCTAAGTGAAGCGGGGTTTGCCCTAAATGGTCTTGGCTGTGAATGTTTTCTGGGGCCTGGGTTAGTTCTCCTAAAACCTCTTGGAATGTTCCTGTTGCTGCAGCTTTGTGTAAGGGAGGCCAGCTGGGGGGCGTTTCTATTGTGACTGTTTGCTCTGTTTCTTGTTCGGGCTCATCGAATACCTCTGGGTTGAGTTCTCTTAGCGTTTCTTCAAAGAATGTTTCAGATAGCTCGTTTTTAGTTTCAAATGGATTATTGCCATCCTCCCAAGGCCAATCATCATCGCCTGCAAGAGAAGGGGGACTGGTGAGGAGGATTATCGAGCATAGGGCGACTGACTTAGTGCAGAAACCAGAGGGTTTTTTCATAGACTATTTTCTCCTATAATTGGCTAAATCTTAATATGCCAGAACGTGTTGTAGGGGGCTGGGCTCGGATCAGTTTATCAATAAACGCTTTTCTGACAAGAAAACCTTCAGGCCGGTGCAAAAACGAGTTTTGACTCTGACAGGCCAATATTCGAACTTATTGAGGCCTTGCGCCTTATTGTAGGAAGTTTTGCGAAATGAATGCTCATTTAGGCGATTCCGAGTCCTCAAAAGCGCCTCGGGTGGGGCTTCTTTGGCGTTGTTCTTTGATATAGGCTGTGATACTGAGTTGAGAGATGACATCGAATCAAGATTCTGGAGTACTCTGCGGCATGTGGGCTTGCCCTGACGGGATTGTTCACCTTTCCCGGCGCTGGAAGGATGGTAGGCAGGAAGAATCGTTCGAAAATTTTAAGCCCTTTGTCTGGGCCAATGAGCCTGCAGGGGCAGCTATAGAACTGAAAGGCGAGGGGGAGCTTAAGTTCCTCAATGCCTTTGAGTCGATGGAGGATTACCGCGAGTTTTTAAAAATTCGAGAGCCTGGGCTTCAAAAGTCAGTCATTTCGCAGGTGGAGCATCAGTACCTCTTAGCCAATGGAGAGCGCCTGTTTGATGGGTTTTTTCTTTCGGATCTTAAGCGCTGCCAGTGCGATATTGAGACGCGTTGCGCCAAAAAGGGAGGTTTTAGCAATCCCAATCGCGCAAAAGACCGCGTGTTGGCTATTGGACTTCAGTTTGGTGAAGAGCAGGAGATTCTTCTTTTAGAGGAGGAGAATGATGAGGGCGAACGTGCATTACTCGAGCGTTTTAATGCGGTCCTTAAAGAGCGTGACCCTGATACCATCGAGGGACATAATTTCTTTAAGTTCGACCTTAATTACTTAAGGGTTCGCTGCAAAAAGCTCGGTGTTCCGGCGCATTGGGGGCGCTTTGGTCAAGAGGCGCGCTTCCGTAATAGCCGTATTCGCGTTGCTGAGCGTTGGATTGATTTCCCTCGCTGCGATCTTCCTGGGCGCTGCGTTTTTGACACTTATCTCATGGTGCAGTTTTACGACTTGGTTCGCAGGGATATGCCGTCATATCGCCTCAAGGATATCGCGCGCTATTTTGGCCTGAGTAATGATGACAACCGAACCTATCTCGATGGCGATAAAATTGATACTGCCTTTGACGAGGACAGGGAGCAGTTCATCGCATACTTAAAGGATGACTTGCGCGAAACCAAAGGTATCGCAGATATTCTTTTGCCTACGTATTTTGCTCAAGCATCGAACTTCCCCATGACTCTTCAGGAGATCACACTTCGGGGAGCGGCTACAAAGCTCGATTTGCTTTTCCTGGAGAAATATTACGAGGCTAAACACGCGTTGCCTCAGCCCACTCAAGTACACGGGTTTGAGGGCGGATTTTCGAAAAGTTTTGAGTCTGGCGTATTTGAGCATGTTTTGCACTTTGACGTTGCATCCCTTTATCCAAGCCTCTTGCTTTCGATTGATCGCTGCCCTGCGGGTGATTCGCTCGAAATGTTTATACCGCTCCTTAAGGAGCTTAAGGAGTACCGTCTCCGCTACAAGAAGCTTGCGAAAGAGACAACTGATGCAGATTTGCGTGCAGAGTACGATGCACGCCAAGCGAGTTTTAAGGTCATTATTAATTCCTTCTATGGCTACCTCGGGTTTAATGGAGCCCGCTTCTCGGACAGTGATTTAGCGGCAGAAATTACGGCCAAGGGGAGGGCGCTCCTTATTTCGCTCATTCAGGGCTTTTCGGAGAATGGTTGTACGGTGCTCGAGGCCGATACGGACGGGATCTATTTGTCCTCAGAAAAGCATTTCTCAGATCCGGATGCGTTGCTTAAGAAGATTGAGTCGATACTCCCTAAAGGCATTGAGCTTGAGTTTGATGGCAAGTACGCATCGATGTTTTGTTACAAAGCAAAGAATTATGCCCTTTATGACGGGAAAACGCTGACGATTCGTGGGTCTGCGCTTCGTTCTCGTGGAATCGAGCCCTATTTAAAAGAGCTCACAGGTTGTCTACTTAATCACCTTTTGGGCGTTACAGATCAAGATCCTGTTGCGCTTGCTAAGGAGTACCGAAGTGCTATTGAGGCACAAACCATGCCGGTTGAGCGTTTGGCAAAAAGCGAGTTTTTGAGCCAAAACCCTGAAAAATACAAAGACGCCGTTGAGATCAGTGCTAAACCGCGCAGGGCTTCACTTGAGGTTGCGTTGACCATGAGCCCTATGCCTCGGATGGGCGAACGAGTCCAGTATTTCATTGCTCCAGGCGAAAAGGCCCGTGATTCAGACTGGAAAAGGGCCAGGGCCCTAGACTTGTTTGACGCCTCCAGTATGCCCTATGACAGTGGCTATTATTGTAAAAAACTAGATGACTGGCTAAAGCGCTACAGTTCATTTATTGACGTAGATACGCAGCAAACCTTGCTTTTTGAGTGACACTTGGGGTGTCCTCTTTTATTTTAGAAACACATAATGACTTTAAAAGAACGTTTAATTGAACTTCTGCACCGGCATGACTATGTACCCCAAGGGTACAAAGAGCTCGCTTCCACCCTTGAGCTTAATTACCGCGATAAGCTAAAGCTCAAGAAAGTCTGCAAAGAGCTTCTCGATGAGGGCGCTATTGTTTGCATCAAAAAGGACCGTTTTTGCGTGCCTAAAGACGCTGATTTGGCGAGTGGGCCAGTTAAGTTTCGCGCCAGTGGCTCTGCCACTGTTGAGGTTGTTCCCGAAGATGGGGGCCCCTCGGATATTTTCCATATTCGCGCCGAAGACACGCACACTGCCTTTCACGGGGACCAGGTGCTTGTGCGCATTAAGGCCAATTCACGTTCTCAGCGTCGTCAAGATGGTACGAACGAAGCTTTTCGGTATGCTCGGATTATCCGCATTCTTAAGCGTCGCCGAGAAACGTTTGTAGGCACGCTTCGCAGAAAGCGCAACTTTTTCTACGTCATTCCGGACGACCCACGCTTTGGGCAAGATTTTCTAGTGTCTCCCCCAGAGCCTCTTAAATGCGGGAAAACTCCTGAAGAAGGCGACAAGGTCGTCGTTCGTTTGCTCGACTGGGAGCAGCGCCACCTTAATCCCGTTGCCGAGATCGAAAGTCTTTTGGGCGAAACGCACACGCCCATGGCCGAGTATTTGGGTATTTTGCACAAATATGGCCTTGATCCCGAGTTCCCTGATGCGGTGATGCGCGAGGCAGAAAAGATCGCTCCTACAGTTAGCAAGCGCGACCTAAAAGGCCGCCAAGATTGCCGCAAAACCCTTACACTCACGATTGACCCTGTTGATGCAAAAGACTTTGATGATGCACTTTCGCTAGAGACAACTCCTGAAGGCGATTTGATTATCGGGGTGCACGTGGCCGATGTCAGTGCTTACGTAAAGCACAATTCAAAGCTTGATCGCGAAGCTCAAAAGCGTTGCAACTCAACCTATTTGGTTGGATCTGTGATTCCTATGCTTCCCCACAAACTCTCAAGTGGTATTTGTAGCTTAGTTGAGGGCCAAGACCGTTTAACGAAGACGGTATTTTTCACATTTTCCAAAAAAGGTGTTCTCAAGGATCATTCTTTTGCAAACACGGTTATTTGCAGTGATAAGCGTTTCACTTACGAGGAGGCCCATGCCTTGCTCGAGCATGACGACCTCACTGAAGCCCGCAATGTTCCGCATCCTAAAAAGCACCAAACAGGGCACCCTGGGCGTGCACTCACGGATGTGCCTGATCAGGAGCTTAAGCAGTACCAGGCAGCTATTCGTTCTCTTTGGGAAATTGCAGGGCGTATGCGCGCAGTTCGGATGCGTGAAGGGAGCCTCGATTTTGATATGCCCGAGGTGAAAATCCTTTTGGATGAAGAGGGCTATGCGGATCGTATTTTAAATTGTGCTTATGATGAAAGTCATCAACTGATTGAAGAGTTCATGCTTGCTGCCAATGAGGCTGTGGCAAAGACCCTCAATGGGTTTAATCTTCCGTATATTTCGCGTGTTCACGACAAGCCTGACGCTGGAAGGCTTAATGAGTTGCGTGATACCTTGATGGATTATGGAATAAAAACGGGAGATCTCTCTAACAAGAAAGAGGTTACTAAGCTCCTCAAAATGCTTAAAACGCATCCACAGGGCTACACGCTTAAGATTGAGTTTTTGCGTAGCCTAAAGCAGGCTTGCTATCGTGCAGAGGCTGATGGCCACTACGGTTTGCACAAGGCTTTTTATGCGCACTTTACGTCACCTATTCGTCGCTATAGTGACCTTATTGTGCACCGAATTCTTGACCATTATTTGGTGAAGTCTGCACACGACACAGCTCAGGCTAGTCATCCTCATGTATATACCAAGGCGAACTTGGTTAGCATGAGTGAGCAAATTAGCCTTTCAGAACGTAATAGTACTGAGGCGGAGCGCGACTCAACAAAGATCAAGCTTTTGGAGTTCTTTGATCGGGAGCTCTTGAAGGAAAAGAAAACATCCTTCCCTGCAGTTATTACCGATATTCGTAATCACGGAATGTTCATCGAACTGACAGATTCGATGGCCTTCGGTATGGTGCATTTGTCTACGCTTACGGATGATCTTTATTTCGTGCGTGAAGGCGGGGCGTGCCTTGTCGGGCGTCGATCGCATCGAAAGTTCTGCACAGGCCAAACGGTGAATGTCATGGTTGAGCGGGTAGACCGCTTTAAACGCCAGATGGACTTTAGACTTTCAGAGTTTAGTGGCCAAACTAAAAAGCGTGGAAAAGGGAAGCCTGGAAATCGATCAAGGAGTGCTCCAAAGAATGGATCAAAGCATCCATCAAAGAGAGCTTCGACGGGTACTGTAACAAGTACCCGGAAGGGCGCCGCGAAGGGCATGTCGAAGAGCGCACCAAAGAGTGCTTCAAAGGATGCGCCTAAGAATGTTCCAAAAAAACGGCCAAAGAAACGAAACCGTTAAAAGTATCGTTTTCAGTGCCTGGAGTGGGGTACTATGATCTTGAAGTCATGGGGGGATTCTGGCAGTATTGGGCTTGGTAGCTAATTGCTTTCCCCCTGTTTATGAGCTCAAATTCCCCTAGTTTGAAGAAAATTCTGATTCTTGATGACGAAGCAGAACATGCGGACATGATCCAGCAGTTCCTCGAGAGCTACCGCTTTACTGCAGAGGCAACGACTTTGCCTCAGACAGCTCTTTCGCTTTTAGGGGAAGCGGATTACGACCTTGTTATTACCGACTATAAAATGCCGGAAATGGACGGGATGGAGTTTTTGGAGCGTGCTCGGGCGTTGCATCCTCATTTGCCTGTAATCGTTGTTTCAGGGGTAATGAATATGCCTGAGCTTTTAAAGGTCGCAAGTAAGCGCGTGAATTATGTGCTCAAGAAACCGATTGAGGTTGAGGAACTCGTTTCTGCTGTGCGCGAATTTGTGGATCCTGTCCCCGATGACGTTCCTATGGCAGTTTGTCATTTGGAGGGAGCATCTTCTTCGCTAAAACCGTTTGAAGCTTTTGCGGGAGCGTGTTTTGCTTCGCGTTGTTTTTTTAAGAATCTTCTAGAAGCATTTCAGCATACGCGTACTTTGTTTGTCGAGACATATCCTGGGGTCGAACGGCACCTCGTTATGCAGGAGCTGGGTTTTCAGCTTGGAAATAAAGACTACAAAACGTTTCCTTCCATTAAGGCTGGAAATCTTGATAAGGCTTCTACTCAAATAGTGCTTGAGGAGTGCTTGGCAGTAGGGGAGGTTTTTCCTTTTGTTAGTGTTGAGGGGATTGAGGAGTGTTCGCAGGAAGACCTTCTTTTTCTGGATCACTTTCTTAATGAACGTCCAGAGCATCTTAAGGATTTAAATTTTGTTTATTGGATAGATACGGAATTCTTATCTGAAAAATATCACGAACTCCCAAAAGTTTTGTTAAGCAAGGTGAAGCATTTTCAGGTGTTTTTGCCCCGGCTTTCAGAGAGGCTTCCGGATGTTTCAAGTTATGCGTCTTCGTTTTTTGAAGAACAGGAAAACCTCGTTGAGTGGACTTCGGAAGCGCTTGGCTTTTTGCTTAATAACCCATGGACGCTCAATTACGAAGCGCTTATGGGGGTTTTGGAGGGGTGGGCCAAGAATGGGCTTCCTCAGGAAAGTGAGTATGGGCGTTCCTCGTTGAGTGAGGCGCTTATCAGAAAGCAAAAAAAATGCGTCGAACTGGAAATGGCACTTTCTAAAACAACGGTTCCTGAGGCTCTTGATAAGCTAGGAGTAGAGTCTTCAGAGTACGCACAGACACAGGATTCTGGCGAATTAGCTCTCATTTATCCCGAATTGTTGAAAGCTTAATTAAGGTAAAGATTTATTATGGCATTAGCTCAATTACAGATAGATATTGTAAACCAAATTAGCGAGTTTGGTTGGCTAAGTGAGGAGCAGGCCAAATCCATCTCTGAGAATCCAAAGACACTGACTGAGCATGACCTCAATAATATGCTCATTGAGGATTTTGAAGTCACTAAATTTCAAATTCTAGTAGCTAAGGCAAAGACCTTTGATATTAGCCCGTTTTCCGTAGAAAATTACCGCTTTGATGAGGTGCTTTTTAAGGATATTAGCAAAGAGCTGTGCTCTAAGCTGAAGATCTTGCCTGTTAGCAGTATTGGTGACTGTCTGGTTGTTGCGGTTGCGAATCCTTTTCAGCACATAAAGAAGCATATCGCTAAGGAGACGTCAAAGCATGTGCATACGTTGCTTGCTTTTGAGGATGATATTAAGCGCTATCTGGAGTCTGATAATGAAGAGTTTCTTAAAGATGACGAGTATCAGGACGTTGTTGATGAGATCGATGTTGATTTTGGCCTTGAAGCTGAAGTAGGCGATGAAGACGAGTATGAAAGTGAAGACTCAGCTCCGGTTATCCGGCTTGCTACGAGGATCATTGAAGATGCTTATTTCTGCGGTGGGAGTGATATCCATATTGAGCCAATGGAGGCAGGGTGTCGTGTTCGTGTTCGCATTGATGGGCTTTGTCAGGAAAAACTGACACTGCCTCCTAAGGTGTCTGCAGCGCTTGTTGCGCGTTATAAGATTATGGCTAACTTGGATATTGCTGAGCGACGTTTGCCTCAAGATGGACGGGTCGTTTTTGGTCAGTTTACTCGTAAGAAGATTAATATCGACTTGCGCGTATCTACAGCACCGCTCAATCACGGAGAGGGTATAGTAATGCGTATATTGGATAAAACTAAAAGTACGCTTCCACTTCCTGCTCTTGGATTTGAGCCTTCAAACCTAGAGCTTTACCGGGAGTATATTGAGCGACCCTATGGGATGATTCTTCACTGCGGGCCTACGGGTTCGGGTAAGTCGATGACGCTTTATTCTGCGCTTAATGAGATCAATAAGCCAGATGTGTGTATTCGTACGGCAGAAGACCCTATTGAGTATACGCTTCCAGGGCTTTGCCAGATGCAGATGCATAGGAAGATTGGCCTTACGTTTGCGAGCGCTTTGCGTGCGTTTTTAAGACAAGACCCGGATGTTATTCTTGTTGGAGAAATTCGGGACAAGGAAACGGCTGATATTGCGATTGAAGCAGCTCTTACGGGACACTTGCTCTTTAGTACACTACATACGAACGATGCTCCAAGTTCCGTTGCGCGTCTTACCGATATGGGTATCGAGCCCTTTATGATTTCAGGGTCCTTACTTATGGTCTGTGCACAACGCCTCATGAGACGAGTGTGCAAAAACTGCCGTGAACCTTATATGCCTGACACACGCGAATCCGAGATATTGAGAGACTCCATTGAATGGGTAGGCTCTATTTATAAGGCAAAGAAAACAGGGTGCCCCGCTTGTAATGGGTTAGGGTATAAAGGGCGTGTGGGTATCCATGAGCTTATGCATACGTCTGAATCTTTGGTGAAAGCTGTTAATATGGGCTTCGATACGGCTCGTATTAAACGCATATCCATGGAGGACGGGATGCACACGCTTCACCAAGATAGTATGCAAAAGATACGTGCAGGTATTTCTACGATTGAAGAAGCTATTGCTACGGTCCCATCGGATGCGGAAGAGATTCTTGCTCTCAGGGAGGATCAGAAGTCTTACAATTAAAGCGTCCTACAACCGCTTAAGGACAGAAACTACTCGCTTGAGGCTGGCGGAAGCGAGTTTTGGGATGAAGTATTCTGATGCAGCTCGTTTGTTGATTTCGCTTAGCGTGGGGTACGATACAATGCATTGTGCAAGAGCCTTAACGCCTAAGCCCTCTTGGATGGCAAGTGTCCAGGGGGAGATGAGTTCACCGGCATGATTTCCAACAATGCTTGCGCCGAGAATTTTGCCTTTGGGAGTGACAAGGATTTTAATAAATCCTTCGGGGCGGCCCTCGCAGAGGGCTCTATCATTGCGCTCAAAAGAGGATGTGAATGTTTCGAATTTTATGTTTTGGGCCTCGGCCTCGTGCTCAGTTAGGCCGACTTGGGCAAGCTCTGGGTCTGTGTAGGTGACGCGGGGAAGCGCAGTGTAGGAAACCTTAGCGGGAAGCTTGAAGAGTGCGTTGCGCAAAACGATGCCTGCATGGTAGCCAGCAGCGTGAGTGAATTGTGGGCCTCCTATAACATCGCCAATTGCGTATACGTGCTTGTTTGACGTGCGCAAACGAGCATTGACGGTGATTCCTCGGGATGTGTGTAGAATGTTTCCAGCCTCAAGGTTGAGCGGTTTCATGTGTGGCTTTTGCCCAGCAGAAACAAGTAAGTGGGAGCCGGTTACCGTCTTGGTGACACCATCTTGGATAAAGGTGATTCGTGTTTCGCCGTTTGTATGTTCTGCCTTTTGGATTTGAGTGTTTTCTAGAAGCGTGACCCCTTCCTTTTTGAGTTGCTCAATGATGGGGGCAACAAGTTCCGGGTCTTCTTTGTGAAGGATGTGGCTGCGCTGCAAGAGTGTTACCTCTGAGCCGAGGCGCCTGAAGGCTTGCCCCATCTCGCATCCGATAGGCCCACCTCCCAGGATGATGAGGTGTTTGGGCAGTTCGTTGATACTGAAGATCGTTGCGTTGGTGAGGTAGGGCGTGTTTTCGAGGCCTTCGATTGCGGGGATGTTTGCCTGGGAGCCTGTCGCTATGATAAATGTACGGGCTTTAATTTGATGGTCTCCGGCCTGCACAGTTTGGGGATCGATAAAAGTGCCCTTTTCCTTAATTACATGAACACCTAGGCTTTCGAAACGCTCTGCGGAGTCGTGAGGCTCGATGGTTTTTATGACGCCATTGAGGTGGCTTGATACGGATTCAAAATTAATGGTTGGCGTATGGTTCTCAATTCCAACTTCTTTGGCTGTCCTCATGGATTCTGCTCTGTGAGCGCTTGCAATGAGCGCCTTGGAGGGGACGCAGCCATAATTGAGGCAGTCTCCGCCCATTTTGTCTGCTTCAAGGAGAACAACAGAGGCGCCCATTTGAGCGGCTCCTGCAGCAACGCTGAGCCCTCCGGAGCCAGCGCCGATGATACATAAGTCAGGTTTGAGTAGGGGCATGATATTGGGGGTGTCGGGTGAATTCGTAGATGCGAATGCTTGCTGTTAGAAAGACCAATCCTGTGAAGCTCCAGGCAAGCACGGGAAACCATGCTGGTTTTAGGGCTATAAGGATGAAAAATGCAAAGGCCTCAGCGCGTTCCATGAGTCCTACGCTGTAGTGGAAGCCTTTCTCTCCGGAGTGTGCTTCGAAAATGCCAACGACAAGGAATGTGGTTACACAAAGAAGTATGCTTCCAAGCATGAATAATGCGGCAAAGGAGCGGGTGTCGGGGGCAATTAGATAAATACCCACAATGACCGAAAATTCGACTAAACGGTCTGCTACGATGTCGAGTGTGGCTCCGGCGGGGGATGAAGTTTTGCGTTGGCGGGCGAGTGAGCCATCGAGCGTGTCCAGGTAGCCAGATAAAAGAAGGATGATGCACGCAAAGGGGGCATTGCCAAAATAAATGAGCGGGGCAAAGGCCATGCCTGCCAGGCAACCGGCAAGGGTTACTCGTTTGGGAGTGATGAAGGTGACGCTGTCAATTTGCTTGATGACGGGATCGACAAAAACTTTTTGGTAAGTGGGGCGGAGGTAGGATTCTATCATGTTTAAGCTTTTTTTAGCTTCTTATATACGATGGGGATCAACGAAAGTGCTGCTAAGCAAAGGATTGGGATGAGTACCGGAGGCTCCAGGATAATGCCAAGATTGGGCGTCTTGTCTTGATCGAGGATTGCGCCGAGGCCATTGCCAGCAAGTACATAAACAAAGGAGCCAGGAATGATGCCAATAAAAGTCGCGATTGCAAAGGGTTTGAGCCGCATGTTTAGGAGTGCAGGGACGATGTTGACGACCCAAAAAGGGAAGACGGGAACGAGCCGTACAAAAAGAAGATAGCTGAACGCGTTTTCCTTGAACCCTTTTTCCATCTTACTGAACCACGGGGCTGCCTTGCCTTTGAGCCAGCTTCCGAGAGATGTCTGGACGGCGATGAAGATCATGCACGCTCCTAGGGTCGCGCTGATGACAACACAGAGTGTTCCCCAAATCGGCCCAAGTAGGAAGCCTCCCGCAAGGGTGAAAAATACGGCTCCAGGGATGGAGAATGAGACGACAAGGAGGTATATTCCCATGAAGCCTAAAAGGGTCCAGAGTAGGTGGTCCTTCCTCCACTGAAGGAGGGTCTCCCTATTGTCCTTTAGGGACTGGAAGTTGAAAAGGGAACCGAGATCAAAATAAAAGTAACTTGCCAGGCCTAGAATTAGGACAACAAGGGGTAGCCAGCGAATGAGGATATTTTTCTTATTCGCCTTGGTCGGCGGCGTAGGCGGGGGTGCCATCAAAGGTGCATAGATGTTCGGTTTTTATGAAATCGAGCCCTTGTTTTTCAACGTTGGACAGGAGTTCTAGGATGTTTTTGTGGGTGATAGACCCTGTTCCTAAGTAGCGACAACGCCAGTGATCTGAACAGAAGGTTTCGGGGAGGCCATTGGGGTAAACCTTGACGCCGCGATTTGAGATGACGCCGAGCTTGAGGGCTTCAGTGTTAAAGGATTCGGCTAGTTTTCCCAGTGCATTTGCATCGCGGCCTGCGTCGTTCCAGTGGAGGAATACGTCTACACCGACGAGCTCTTTATTTGCAGGAACAGTAGGCTCGGGCTCTGAAAGATTCATTTGGGCATTTTGCTTGTAGTGAGCAGCTTTGAGATGGGAGGGCTTTTGGCCTAGGCGCTTGATTACAGCGTCGCCAAACTCTTTTGTGCCGACAAGTGCTTTGCTCGTTTTTTTAGAGTAAATATCCTCGGTGTGGATGCCGTCTTCGATGGTGCAAAGAACTGCGTTGTGTACTTTTTCTGCAATGTCAGACTGGCCCATGTGAACGAGCATCATGACTGAGCCCATTAGTAGGGCAGAAGGATTAGCGATGTTTTTTCCTGCAATGGTTGGAGCTGAACCGTGGATAGCCTCAAACATGGCGCATGAGCTCCCTACATTGGAAGAACCGGCTAAGCCAACAGAACCTGCTATTTGGGCTGTGACGTCGGAGAGAATATCACCGTAAAGATTGAGAGTAACAATAACGTCGAACAATTCGGGCTCATCGGCAACACGGGCCATTCCAATGTCGATAATGATGCGATCGTGTTCGATGTCGGGGTATTCTTTGGCAATTTCAAAGAAACGTTTAGCGAAGAGTCCGTCAGTGATTTTCATGATGTTGTCCTTCACCATGCATGTGACTTTCTTGCGGCCGTTGACGCGTGCGTACTCAAAGGCGTAGCGGATGATGCGGTCTGAGCCAGGTCTTGATATGAGTTTTAGGCACTGAGCGACTTCATCGGTTTGTTGGTGTTCAATGCCGGCGTAGGTGTCCTCTTCGTTTTCGCGGACAACGACTACGTTCATGTTGGGATGAAGGGTCTTGACGTAGGGGGCGTAGCTGACACAGGGGCGTACATTCGCGTATAGACCGAGCGTTTTACGGACAGTTACGTTGAGGCTCTTGTAGCCACCTCCCTGGGGGGTGGTGATTGGGGCTTTGAGGAAAATTTTTGTGCGGCGGAGGGACTCCCATGCTGAGGGCTCAATGCCAGAATTAATGCCGCGTGTATAGACTTTTTCGCCGATCTCAATTTCTTCGATATCAAGACGAGCTTGGGCTGCTTCGAGGACGCGTAGAGTGACGTCCATGATTTCGGGACCAATTCCGTCCCCGCGAGCGATAGTAATTGCTGTATTCTTCATAGGTTAGGTGCGCTTTACGTTCTTATATGATGCATTGATGCAGCATCTGGAGCAAGCTATCAATTTGAGGAGGTTTTTGGGGAAGGACGGGGATTATCAATATAGTGAAAGCGTTTATTGGTCAAAATAAAGGAGCATGCACGTTTTTATTTTGCATTCTCATTAGCGATCTCTAAACGAGACTCATGATGAATTGCTTGCCCGTGTTTGGTTTATTTGGGGGAGAAGTCCCCGCGATGCTCAATTTGACCATCGTCTTATTTTACACGGCTTTGCTCGTTGTTGTGACTTCCGTAATCACTATGCGTTCGCGCGACCCAGATCCTATGCTTGGGGGCCGGAATATGCCATGGTGGCTTGTCGGGGCTTCGATTATTGGCACAAACTTAAGCAATCTTTCGTTTCTGACGTTTCCAACCATTGGGTTTGTACTCGATAAGGGTGTTATTTTAGCGAACTTGATGGATATTCTGGCGGGGCTTATTGTTTGCTTTTTCTTTGTCGTGTTTCTTAGGAAAACGCGGGATGCCTCCATTTATACACTGTTACGTGATCGGTTTGGTATGGGAATGTCGCTCTATGTATCGGGGGCGTTTATTGTTTTTAAGATCCTCTATGCAGGCATTATGCTTTGTCTAGTAGGGAAGGCGCTTCACTTTATTACAGGAGTTGAGGTAGGTAGTATTATTCTGACCTGCGGGACGCTCGTGATCTTCTATACTTACATGACCGGAATTGAAGGGGTTATGTGGACGGACCTTTTTCAGACGGTGTTGCTAGTTTTTGCGAGTATTTTAGCCCTCATGTTTATTAGTGGG
>Ga0316204_10007251_pt1 | contig 16408 bp, 9 predicted proteins | sample 6monrhotite_MG_2_FD_205661 | JGI IMG/M metagenome (GOLD analysis project Ga0316204, IMG submission 205661) | Microbial mat bacterial communities from mineral coupon in-situ incubated in ocean water Damariscotta River, Maine, United States -... | ecosystem: Environmental > Aquatic > Marine >... | reverse complement strand
TAGAAAAGCTAAAGCAATTATACTTGAGCAGAAATGATATTGAATCCATTCCTGAAGCAATTGGAGAATTAAGAAGCTTAGAAATTCTTGACCTTTGGGATAACAACATCAAAAAAATTAACCCCTCTATTGCCAATTTAACCCAACTCAAAAAAGCAGATTTGAGAGGAATGATTTTTTCTGATGAGCTAAAAGCAAATCTCAAAAAATGGCTCCCAACTACTAAATTTGAATTATCTGCTGGTTGTGACTGCGGAATTTAAAGTTTAATTTGTTGGTCCTTCATAGCTAGGGGCATTGCAATTCACTGGATCTTCTCTTAAAAACATAATTTTTAACCCTATAATAATCGGTTGATACTTTGCACTAAAAAATGTGAACACAGGGTTAAAATCTCCTGTAGGATATGCTGTTATTAAAGGAGTCTCTATTGTGGGAACAAATAAAAATTTCTCGCTCTCTAAAAACCCTAATCCTAACTGAAGGTGAATTTGCACTGTAGACTGTTCTATAAATTTCTCATTTTGTAATGGGTAATTACTAGATCGTTTGTAACTATCTCCAATCTTATAATTATAATTAACTCCGATCGCAGTGCTCAAAAACGAATACTTCCCCATTTGCTTAACGTTAACTGCTCTAATAGAAGCAACAATTAATTGTGCGTCGAATTTATTATCTGACTTGAAAAGCGTTGACCCCTGAGGTGTGGTCAAAGCCCCTTCATGTTCTGCTGCTCCTTTAAACACTCTATAAGAAGCCCCTCCTTCTACAAAATGTATTAAGCGAGGTTTTTCGAAAGAATGAAACCACCCTAACTCAAGCCCATATCCCCATTTCCCTCTACCAATCACTTCATAATCATAGGTAGTATCTATTAGCGTATAACTTCCCGTTTCCTTATTTCCAATTGAAACTGTAGCGTGTGGTGCAACATAAAAACCCCCATTTTTAAACAGCCTCTTCAAAGGAAAAATATCCTTGCTAATTTGAGCTGAAAGATCAAATGAACAAATCAAATAAGCCAAAAGGACTATATATACTCTATTCATTCGCTGCCATTTCTAAGATTTCATCCTCAACTTCTTTAGTATCCCAATTTAATTCAATATTGGGCTTAGCCATAATATAGTCCATAATTTTTTCTTGTCTTTTCCCATTCGCCATTGCCTCTGAATAAGAAATATGGCTAAACGTAACTTGGGAATACAATGGCATCCATTTATCTGGATATTTCTCAAATATTTTTTTCTCAATCTTCTTCCTCAATAAAAATTTAGCATCCCCAACCAAATCTCTCATTTCAACAAAATTCTGAAGCGCTAAATCAGAAATTGCATCTGCATCTTTTTTCCGTTGATCAGAAAAGGCCTTAAACGAATCTCTCCAATTCTGATTGTTCGCATCGAAAATGGCATCAAAAACAGTACAATCTTCAAAGCCAGAATTCATCCCCTGTCCGTAAAACGGAACAATAGCATGTGAAGCATCTCCCATCATCAAAATTTTATCTTCAAAATTCCATGGAGAACATTTAATAGTTACCAAAGATGAAGTAGGGTTAGCAAAATATTCATCAATTAGGTTAGGCATTAATTCCACTGCATCTGGAAAAATTTTACTAAAAAAACTACTCACTTGTTCTCTAGTTTGTAGTGCTTTAAATGAATTCTCTCCTTCAAAAGGGAAAAACAAGGTACAGGTAAAACTACCATCTTCATTCGCTAAAGCAATCATCATAAACTCTCCTCGAGGCCAAATGTGAAGTGCGTTTTTATCAATTTTAAACCCACCACCATCTGCCGCAGGAATGCTTAATTCCTTATAGCCATGTGGTAAATACTTCTGTTCATAATTGAATCGATCTGTTCTTTGCATTCGATTTCGAATAGCTGAAAAAGCTCCATCAGTTGCAAAAGTTCTATCTGGGTTAATGGTAAGTTTATTCCCATCTTCAAGGTTTTCAAAATGAATTGCATTCGTGCTCAAATCAACATCGCTACATTTATGGTTAAAATGAAATTGCACATTCTCATATGCTTCAGCACAATCCATTAATGTTCGATTTAATCCACCTCTACTCACGGAGTATATGGCCTCCCCTTCTTTTCCATAAGGCTGATAAGTCACATTTCCCTGATCATCATGCATTCTCCTCCCATTCATTGGAATAGCAACTTTTTCAATTTCAACCCGAATCCCTGCTTTTTCTAATGCTTTCCACCCTCTATTGGATAGTGCTAAGTTTATGGATTTTCCAGCTGAAATATCTTGCTTCCTCATATCATCTCTTCTCTCATACACATCCACTTGATACCCCCTTTTTGCCATATATATGGCCTGAAGAGATCCTACGAGCCCTGCCCCAATAATTGCAACTTTTTCCATTCTATTTTAATAAAGATGATTTGATAATCTGACCAAATTCGTATGCATCGGTATATGAATTATACATAGGAACTGGTGCCACTCGAATAACATTTGGCTCTCTCCAATCAGCTACTATTCCTTGTTCAGCCATTTTATTGAATAGTTCCTTCCCCCTTCCATGTGTTAAAATTGAGAGTTGCGACCCTCTATCTTTAGGAGTAATGATTTCAAAATTTACTCCTTCGCTCTCAGCAGAAATCTCCCCCAATACAAACTCTAAGTATGCTGTTAACTGCTTCTGTTTACGCAATAACCTATCTAAACCTGCCTTTAAGTGCAGCTCAATTGCTACTTTGTGAACTGCCATTGCTAAAACAGGAGCATTACTCAATTGCCATCCATCAGCACCGTATGCCGCTTTGAACCCTTTTTCCATTTTAAACCTCCCTTCAGATGGGGTTCCCCACCAGCCTGCAAAACGAGGCAAATCTTGATTATCAGCATGTCGCTCATGTACAAAAATACCTGCCACACTTCCTGGACCAGAATTCAAGTATTTATAAGAGCACCAAGCAGCAAAATCGACATTCCATTCGTTTAATTTCAGCTGGACATTCCCTGCTGCATGCGCTAAATCAAAGCCTACTACAGCACCAACTTTATGCCCTGCTTCTGTAATTGCTTGCATTGGGAAAACCTGTCCTGTATAATAATTTACACCTCCAATCATTACCAATGCTAACTCTTCCCCAACTTCTTCAATTTTTTTGAAAATATCTTCCTCTCTAACCTCATATTCCCCTTCCCTAGGAAAAAGTTCTACTATAGCTTCTTTAGGATCTAAACCATGAAATTTTACTTGAGTTTCCAATGCATATTGATCAGAAGGAAATGCCTTTCCTTCACATAGAATTTTTATCCTTTTTCCTTCTGGTCTATAAAAAGAAACCATTAGGTAGTGTAGGTTTCCTGTTAAGCCCCCCATTGGCGCTACCTCAGCAGGTTTCGCTCCTACTATTTTGGAAAGTGTATCCTTGAAAAACTCATGATAAGAATACCAAGGGTTTTTCGCTTCAAAATGTCCATCAACACCAAACTCCCCCCAATCATCTAATTCCTGCTGAATTGCCTCCTTAGCTCCTTTCGGCTGCAAGCCTAGCGAATTTCCAGTAAAGTAAATTTTATTTTTCCCATTGTGCTGAGGAAAGATAAATTGATCTCTAAAGCTTTTCAATTCATCTTTTTCATCTAATTCAAGAGCAAATGCCTTGTTATTCTGATATGTCATTTTGCAAATATAAGTTCTAAAGATACTATGCTAAATAAAGAATAATCCATCTAAAAAGCAGCAATACAGCAATAAAAAACTAAAGGCATGCACAATGTACTTTCTATTGCCAATGAATAAAACAGCTCATGCCGCTTAGTGTTTATCCTGAGAATCCAAAAAATAGAATAGATCAAACTCAATCCATAACTAAGCAAAAACAACAATTGGTTTGTATCTGACTTAATAAGAATTGTAAATAAAATGAAGGATAAGATATAAATGAAAATAGATAAGTTTTTGCTTTTTTTAATCCCTATCCTTTGGGGAAGTGTCTTCAATCCATCAAGCCGATCTTCTTCAACATCTCTAACATCAAACGGCAATGTTTCTGCAAAAACAAAAAGTGCTACTACTACAGCAAACAACTGCCCTTCCCATCCAAACAATGCCTCAAAAGAGGTGCTTTCCAATAAGGGAAGTAATACTGTTACTCCTCCCCAAACAAAAGAAATAATAAAAATTTTCAGGAAAGGCAAACTTCTCAAAGAAGGTAATCTACTCACTTCAAGTATATAAAATATTGACAAGAATCCTAGAGGAAAGATCAGTACTAGAACAGTTTTTGGCAAATTGTAACAATAATAAGTCGCCAGGCCAAAAGATCCAAAAATCAGACAGTAAATCAGCCTTTGATGGCCATCCAACCATTTCTCCTTTTCAGAGTTAATTTTCTGAGGATTGTGACTTCTTCCTACTTTTCGGTGAAAATTATAAGCAAATAAGGTGGCAAAAAAAACAAACCCTAATGTATTTTTTTCGGGCAATTTCCCAAAAAAAAGCAAATAACTATATGATGTTAATGCTATTGCGCAAATCGAAATAAATACATTGGTATATACTAGATAACGTATCAAATAAAGCCAAAATTATTCTAGAGCCTTAAATAGAGCAAATGATGCTAATGTCCCAAGGAGGTTATATTTTAGCGCCCCAAAAACCTTTTTCCCTTTAGCCACTTTTTTGTATCCCTCCCTGTAAGGTCCATTAGTTAGAAGGTCTTTATTTAAAGCATTTTTCTTGATTTTAACTCCTGTTGCTAGGACTATACCCGAATACACTACTGGCATTGCAAATAGAACAGGGCTTTCATCATTCGCTAATAAATAACCAACTCCTACACCTGCTGCTAACCCAATATAATTTGTTGCCCTTGAATGATAATATTGATCAGCCTGACGTAATCCTCTCATATAAAGCCTCATATCGCCCACACTGTATTTAGTCTCTCCTTCTTCTGGTTTATAAATCACAGTCTCCTCTTTCCCTTTTAGTTTGTATGAGAATATTGTATTAAAGTCTCTACTTCTATAGGCTGTTTTCCCCCTATATTGTTCTGAGTAATTAAGTCCTATGCCTGAAAAGTTCACAAACTTAATTTCTAAAACATTCCCATTTAGAAGCCAAAGTGAATCTTGGGCCTTAAGTTCCGCACTATAAAAACAGCCTATTACAATCAGAGAAAGTAGGGCTTGTATAATTTTTCTCATGGTTTATAGATTAAAGGCCTAAAGTAGTAAAAACTTTCTGTAGACTAGAATTGTTTCCTTCAACATATTCGAACAAAAAAGAAGAGTTTAAATTATATTTGTAGACCAAATTTAGCAGAGAATGACTTCAGCACCTTTTAGTTCACGACACATCGGTTTAAATGAAACTGACATAAAAAACATGCTTGCCCAAATTGGAGAAGAAAGCATTGATAGTTTAATTGAAAAAACAATCCCAGCTTCCATTAGGCTTAAAAGTCCTTTACAATTGGAAGACCCAATGAGTGAATATCAATACATCAATCACTTAAAGGGAATTGCTCGAAAAAACAAAGTCTACAAAAGTTATATAGGATTAGGCTATTACAACACGAAGGTGCCTGCCGTAATTCAAAGAAACATTTTAGAAAACCCAGGTTGGTATACTGCTTATACTCCTTATCAAGCTGAAATTGCTCAGGGCAGATTAGAGGCTTTGTTGAATTTTCAGACCATGGTTACTGACCTTACAGCTATGGATATTGCCAACGCTTCTTTGTTAGATGAACCTACTGCTGCTGCCGAAGCCATGGCTTTAATGCTCAATGTGCGCAATAAAGAACTCAAGAAAGCCGATGTAAAAAAATTATTTGTAGCCAACGACTGCTTCCCTCAAACCATAGATTTGCTTCAAACTAGAAGCGAACCTTTAGGAATAGAATTAATCATTGGTGATGCTTCAACTTATGATTTTTCAGATGATATTTTTGGAGCCGTATTACAGTACCCATCTATTAATGGAGAAGTAAGGAATTATAAAAATTTTGTCGCCCAAGCTCATGAAAAAGGCGCATTAGTAACAGTTACTGCCGACTTATTAAGTTTAGCGTTGCTGACCCCTCCTGGAGAATGGGGTGCTGATATTGTTTGTGGAACAACTCAGCGTTTTGGAATCCCTTTGGGATATGGAGGACCGCATGCTGCTTATTTTGCTACCAGAGATGAATACAAAAGGAATATTCCAGGCCGAATAATTGGGTTATCTGTAGATGCTGATGGCAAGCCTGCTTTGAGAATGGCATTACAAACAAGAGAACAACATATAAAAAGAGATAGAGCAACCTCAAATATATGTACTGCCCAAGTTTTGTTAGCTGTTATGGCTGGAATGTATGCCGTATATCATGGCAAAGATGGCATTCGAAATATTGCTAGTGGAATCCATCAATATACAGTTCAATTGGCTAATTCTTTAGAAGGATTAGGGTATACTGTATTGAATAAAAATTACTTTGATACGCTAAACATTGAGGTTGAAAATAATATGGCAGGGGAATTAATACAAATGGCTGAGCAAGCTGGTATTAATCTTCGCAAGATAGATGATTCGCAGATAGCAATTAGCTTAAACGAAACTGTTGAGTTGAGTGATTTAAATGAATTAATTCATGTATTTGCTTCTATTAAGAAAAAAGAAGTAGCCCTTATTACGAATGTTGGCAAGACTAGTCCATTAACCGCTGACGTATCTCGAACAAGTGATTATTTAACTCACCCTATTTTTAATAGTTATCATTCTGAAACGGAAATGATGCGATATATTAAAAGGTTAGAGAATAAAGACTTCTCTTTAATGCATGGAATGATTCCTCTGGGTTCATGTACGATGAAATTAAATGCTGCAACTGAACTATTGCCTTTAACATGGCCTGAATTTGCCAATATTCATCCCTTTGTTCCTGAAGAACAAGCAAAAGGTTACCATGAAATGCTAAACTCTTTAGAAAGATGCCTTTCTGAAATCACTGGCTTTCATACTACTTCTTTACAGCCCAATTCTGGAGCTCAAGGAGAATATGCTGGACTTATGGTAATCAGAGCTTATCACAAAAGCCGAGGAGATCATCATCGAAAAATAGCACTCATCCCTTCTTCAGCTCATGGTACTAACCCTGCTAGTGCTGTTATGGCTGGAATGAAAGTAGTTGTTACAAAATGTGACGAATTAGGTAATATAGACTTAGATGATTTAAAGACTAAAGCAGAGGAGCACTCGGATAATTTAGCCGCATTGATGATTACCTATCCTTCAACCCATGGAGTTTTTGAAGAGCAGGTAATTGAAATTACTGATATTATCCATAAAAACGGAGGTCAAGTATACATGGATGGAGCCAATATGAACGCTCAAGTAGGCTTAACTAATCCTGCTAGAATTGGAGCCGATGTATGCCACTTGAACTTACATAAAACATTCGCTATCCCTCATGGTGGGGGTGGACCTGGAATGGGACCTATAGGGGTTGCAGAGCATTTAGCCCCTTTTCTTCCTTCTAATCCAATTGTAAAAACGGGCGGAAATAAGGCAATTACAGCTATTTCTTCTGCTCCATTCGGAAGCGCTTTGGTTCTATTGATTTCATATGCCTACATTAAAATGTTAGGAGAACAAGGACTTACAAGCTCTACTAAAGCATCAATTCTAGGAGCTAATTATTTAAAGAAAAAACTTGAAGCCGACTACCCCATATTATATCAAGGAAAGAATAACACTGTTGCGCATGAAATGATTGTAGATTGCAGGCAGTTTAAACAATCTGCAGGAATTGAAGTTACTGATATTGCCAAAAGACTTATTGATTATGGATTCCATGCCCCAACAGTTTCTTTTCCAGTTGGCGGCACTTTGATGATTGAGCCCACCGAAAGCGAAAGTTTAGTTGAACTTGATCGCTTTGTAAATGCCATGATCTCTATTCGAGATGAAATCAGAGAAATTGAAGAAGGTGCTGTAGAGCAAGAAAATAATGTCCTCAAAAACGCCCCCCATCCAGAATATTTGTGCGTTGCTGACAATTGGGAGTTTAATTATTCTCGAAAGAAAGCAGCATACCCAACAGATTCATTAATTGGCAACAAATTCTGGGCTTCAGTGAGAAGAATAGATGATGCTTATGGCGATCGAAACTTGATATGCAGCTGTCCTTCAATTCAAGAGTACGAAGAAGCTGTACTAGCTTAAAGAACAGCCTTTTATTGAAACATCTTGTCTTTTAGCTAAATAGTTTGTCCATTATTTGACATTATTTAACATGAGATGAGCATTTCTATTAAGAAATAGTTAATTTTATAGGTTCAATAATTGTTTAACTAAAATATAGATTATGAAAAAGAATTACTTACTTGTATGTCTGCTATTGATTGCAAGCGTAAGTTTCTCACAACAAAAGTCTTCATCGATTTCGATTGAACAAGAACAAGACTTAATGTTTGATTATAATGCCGCTGGGCACAAAACAATAAAAGGGGTTGATCCTGAGATAACGAAAGATAAGTTCAATAACAAAGCTTTCAGAGATACCTTACACTACGAAGATTTTGACGGTGGCCTTAATGGATGGACGGTTACTGATTTAGAAAATAATGGAGAAGTATGGGAATGGAGTACTACATATAGAACTGGAAATGCAACTGCTGGCATTAGTAGAATACAATCTACAACCGGCTCTAATGGATTCTTATCCTTACCTTCTGATTTCTATAATTCCCCTCGTCCTGCTAACTTTCCTAATTTAACGGATGAGATGAATACTTTTGTAACATCTCCTGCTATTAAGTTGAATAAGCAAGCTAAAAGTGTCTTTATTGAATTTCAACAGTATCATGCTAGATGTTGTTTCTTTGCTGATATGCATATTATGGAAATTAGTGCAGATAGTATAACATGGGACACTACAGACGTTGATGAAGATGTTGCAATTGGTTTCACCAATGGCCCTGGAGTTGCTACAGTAACTTATAACATCAGTAACTTTGCGGCTAACACGGATACAATATATATCCGATTTAGAGCAACGAGAAATGTGCTTTGGTTTTGGATGATTGATGATGTTACTGTTCTTGAAGGACCTAAAAATGATTTAGAAATTAGCAATTCAAAGATTCGTTTCTATGATCGTGATTATGGCATTGCACCGATATACGGTGGTGTACCTTTCGATATATTTCCTCCTTTAGAATTCCAATCAACAATTTTTAACAATGGATCAGATACTGCACGTAATGCAAACATGGAAGTTGATGTTACTAGGACTAACAATTTAAATGGGACTTTTGTAAATCAGCATGTATACAATGCAACTGAGTTTGTTACAAATAATGCACTCCCTTCTTTTAATGACAATCCAAATGCAGAAGTATTAATAGAAGATGATCTTACGTATTCTCCTCTATTACAAGGAAGGCATAGGGTTAACTTTGAAGTTAGTAGTGACTCTACTGAGCAAATCTCTGGAGACGAGACAGACTCTCTAACTTTCTTTACTACAGATACTACTTATTTTATTGATGATGGTGCTTTTACTATTGCCAATGGTATTAGCCCAGTTACGATTGCTCAAGGCCCTAGTGTAGGTGGGTTTGATGGAGATGCTCTTGGGACAATGTATATTATTGATTCTAGTAGATCTCAAGGGAAAGTAATCCCTACATCTATTTCATTCTATGTAAGTTCCAATACAGTTAATGATGGTATTTCTATTTCTCCTTCTATTTGGTATTTTGAAGAGGATACAAATGTTATTGAGAATGCTTGGTTACCTGAAGACTTTAACAATACATCTGGAAAGGGCCTATTAGTGTTTGGTGATATTTATCAAGTTCAAATATCAGACACAAACTCTTTTTTAACCTTACCTTTAGATACTGCAGGATTTGCTGGTTTAGATCCAGGACAATATATGGTTGGCTGGGAAGTAATTTCAGGTAGTACAATTGCAAGAGATGTATACTTTGAAGTTGCTGATGATCAAACTACAGCTAATCGTCAACCGACTTTTACGAGTTTACTGTACCATTCAAATACTACTCCTAAGAATGTAATTTTCAATAGTGCTCAAACTCAATTTCAACCTGTGATTAGGTTGAACATTGCTACACTTCCGATACAAACTTCTGTTGAGGATCCTAGCAATTCAAGAAGTGAAATTTTTGATGTGGTTCCAAATCCAAGTTCGGGACAAATTAAAATCAACATTGCAGTTGAAACTACAGCAATCTACAACTTAAGCGTTACAAACATGTTAGGCCAAGTTGTTTATTCTGATGTATTACCTGTAAATGGAGCAGTTACTGAACGAATTGACCTATCTTCTGTAGGAAAAGGTGTTTACTTTTTAACTTTAGAAAACACTAACGAAAGACTTCAGAAGAAAATAATCTTGAAGTAATTTTAACTTTGATTTAATACATTAAAAGCCATCCGTAATAAATACGGATGGCTTTTTGTTTTTATACGGATATTTACTAGATACTAACTTATATTTTGAACTCATGAAAAAGAATTATTTATTGATCTGCTTTACTTTGCTAATGGGGACTGTTTTCTCACAAAGCAGTGACACTTTTCTACAAGACCAAAAAAATATTGGCCTTTCTGCAAAGTCTAGCAAACATGTTGCTGATTATATATCTAAAAATAAAAACAAATATTCCAATAAAGCTTTAGGAGATACTTTAGTTTATTTCGACTTTGATGGAGGACTTCCTGCTGGTTGGGAAATAACTAATGAGAACAACAATACCTTTGCATGGCAATGGGATACCATTTATAGAGCTGGAACTAGAACTGGAAACACACCAGTTATTGCTTCAACTACTGCAGACAATGGATTCCTCTCTCTTCCTTCAGATTTTTACAATTCTCCGAATGTAATTAGTACAATGAATACTTTTGTAACTTCAGGGCCAATTGCCATTAGCCCTAGAAAAAGTGTCTTCGTTTCTTTCCAACAATACCTTTCTAAATGCTGCTTATTTGCCAGTGATTATCTCCTTGAGGTAAGTATTGACAGTATTAACTGGGACACAGCTGATGCTGTAGATAGAGGCAATCCTTTTAACTTCGCTAATGCTCCAATTAATAATCCTGTAGAATTCGTTACAATTAACGTTAGCGAAACGGTAGCAAATTCAGATACTATGTTTCTACGTTTCCGAGCAAATCGTAACATACGATACTTCTGGATGTTAGATGACGTCGCTATAGTAGAGGGACCAAGGAATGACATCGAAATAACCGCTGCAGACTTATTGTTTAACCCTGATAACTATCAAATAAGCCCGCTTTACGATCAAATACCCTATGACTTATTTCCTCCTATTACTTTTTCAGGGGTAATACTCAATAACGGATGGGATACTGCCTATTCAGCTAAAATGGAAATTGATGTTACTAGAATAAATAACTTGAATGGGACTTTTGTAAATGAACACCGCTACTCTCAATCTGAATTTGTAGCAAATACTGACCTTGACCCATTCCCAGCTACTGATACTCTATTGGAAAATGATTTAACTTTTTCTCCCTTGACACAAGGTGATTTTAGAGTTGACTTTAGAGTAGTTGCTGACAGTGCTGAGCAGATCTCTGGCGATGAATCACAAATCAGAACTTTTACTACTACTGATTCTGTCTATGCTAGAGACGATGGAGATTTTGATATTGCTAATGGTATTGGACCCACAGCAATTTTCACGAATCGAAGTAATGGTGGAAATGATGGTGATGCCTGTGGAACTACCTATATAGTCGAATCAAGATCTCAAGGAAATAAGGTTATCCCAACCTCAATCTCCTTTTATGTTACAAATGATACAGGCAATATTGGAATAACTATTTCTCCTTCAGTATGGGTATTTTATGAAGACACCCTTAATGTAAGAGATGCTTGGTTGCCTGAAGATTTTAACAATACATCTGGAAAAGGCTTAGTGATTTTTGGAGATTTATATACAGTTCAAGCTAGTGACACCAATACTTTCTTAACCTTACCTCTAGATACTGCCGGGTTTGGCGGTTTAGATTCTGGAGCTTATGTAGTTGGTTGGGAAGTGCTTTCAGGTAGTAATGCAAGCAATGAAATATTCTTTGAAGTAGTGGATGACATTAGTACTTCCTTGGTACAGCCAAATGCTTCTAGTCTTATTTTTCATTCAAATTCAAGTCCAAAATTAGTTATTGCTACTAGCAACACTACTAAATTTCAGCCTGTTATTCGATTAAATATAGCTGGACTTCCTATCCAAACTTCTGTTGACGATCTTAATAATTCAAAAAGTGAGGTTTTTGATGTTGTTCCAAACCCAAACAATGGCCAATTCAAGATCAATATTGCCGTTGAGAAATCAGCAATTTATAATTTAACCGTTAGAAATATGTTGGGGCAAACTGTTTATACTGACGTATTAACAGTTAATGGAGCTCATACTGAAAGAATAGATTTATCATCAATAGGCAAAGGAATTTATTTCCTAACGTTAGAAAATGCTACAGAGAGACTTGAACAAAAAATTATTCTAAAATAAATACCCCTATCTTTAATCTCTATAATATAAAAAGCCATCATTAATGATGGCTTTTTACTTATCAAACAAACTTCTAAATTTTTATAATTTAAGAATTTGATTACTTTTATGAATTAACAACTGTTAACAACAAAAATAGCTATGAAAAAAAATTACTTATTAATGTGCTTACTATTAGTGGCAAGCATAGGTTTCTCACAAACAAAATCACCAACTCTTAAGGTTGAACCTCAGGAAGGAACAATGTTTAATTACAATGGCTCTGGGAATGATGAAATTCAGGGAGTTTATACAGAAAATAAAAAGGCAAAACGTCACGCCAAAGTTTATGAAGACACTCTTGCTTATGAAGATTTTGACGGTGGACTAAATGGATGGAAAGTTACTGACGTAAATAATAATGGTAATGTTTGGGAATGGAACACTGTCTATAGAACAGGGAATGGAACAGGTGGATTTTCTGCAATTCAATCAACGACAGGCTCAAATGGATTTCTTTCGTTACCTATTGATTTTTACAACTCCCCTCGACCTGCAAACTTCCCAAATAACATATCTGATAGAATGAACACTTTCGTTACTTCTCCAGCTATTAAATTAAAAAAGAAAGCAAAGAGTGTATTTATTTCATTTGAACAGTATCATGCAAGATGTTGCTTTTTTACTGATATGATGTTATTAAAAGTAAGTAAGGATAGTGTGAATTGGATAACTATTGATGTTGATGAAGATGTTCCATTAAGTTTTGCGAACCAAGGTGCTGCTAATATTACTCCTGTTAGATATAATATTAGTGAAGCTGCTGCTGATGCTGATAGTTTATACATTAGATTTCAAGATACTCTAGCTGTTCTGTGGTTTTGGATGATTGATGATGTAACCATTATTGAAGGCCCTAAAAATGATTTAGTATTTAACGACCCTAAGGTGCGTTTCTTTGATAGTGATTATGGTATTGCTCCTACATATGGAACCATTCCTTACGATATATTTCCTCCTCTAGAATTTCAAGGAACTATTTTTAACAATGGATCAGATTCTTCCCGTAATGCGAAAATGGAAGTAGATGTAACCCGGGTAAATAACCTAAATGGCACTTTTGTCAATGAACATCTCTATTCTCAATCAGAATTTGTAACAAATAATGTTTTAGCCCCCTTTACAGATTCACTCAATTCGGAGGTATTAATAGAGAATGATTTAGCATTCTCCCCCTTATCGCAAGGAGACTTTAGAGTAAATTACCGTATAAGTTCAGACTCTACTGAACAAATTACTGGGAATGAAGAAGATTCTGCCTTTTTTACTACTTCTGATACCGTTTTTGCTCTTGATGATGGTGCCTTTACAATTGGAAATGGAACAGGACCAGTATCCATCTCCCAAGGTCCTAGTGTTGGTGGCTTTGATGGAGATGCTTGTGGAGTATTGTACATCATTGATTCGAGTAGATCACAAGGCAAAGTGATTCCAACATCCATATCATTTTATGTGAGTACTGATGAATCTAACGATGGTATTTCTATCTCTCCATCAGTTTGGTTTTTTAAAGAAGACACTAATATTATTGAAAATGCTTGGTTGCCGGAAGACTTTAACAACACTACTGGCAGAGGTTTGTTATTGTTCGGTGATATTTACCAAGTGCAAATGTCTGATACAAACACTTTCTTAACCTTATCATTAGATACTGCTGGATTTACTGGATTAGGGCCTGGACAGTACATGGTTGGCTGGGAAGTAATTTCTGGAAGTACAGCAGCTAGGGACGTATACTTTGAAGTAGCAAACGATCAAACTACTGCTGCTCGTCAGCCTGCTTTCACAAGTCTGCTATACCATGCGAACAGTACACCAAAAAATGTAATATTTAACAATGCACAGACTCAATTTCAGCCTGTAATCCGATTGAATATTGCTACTCTCCCTATACAAACATCTGTTGAGGATCCGAGCAACTCTAAAAGTGAGATTTTTGAAGTAGTTCCAAATCCTAGTTCTGGTCAAATTAAAATCAACATTGCAGTTGAAACAACTGCAATTTATAATTTAAGTGTTAGAAATATGCTAGGACAAGTTGTTTATTCTGACGTATTACCAGTTAATGGTGCAGTTACTGAAAGAATTGATTTATCGTCTTTAAGCAAAGGGGCCTATTTCTTAACTTTAGAAAACACCAATGAAAAACTTCAACAAAAGATAATTTTGAAGTAAAACAATTATCAAATCTATTAAAAGCACCAAACTGAGTTTGGTGCTTTTTTTTTGATAAAAAAAGATAAGACTATATCAACCTTTTTATAAGATTTGTATAAAACTCATTTAAAAAGAATATTACCGCAACTATGAAGAATACCTCTTGATTGAAAAATTACTCCTTAAAATAACAGTCAATTGCAATTACCTTTAATAGAAATAAACTGTTATGAAAAAAAACTACCTATTAATATGCTTTCTTTTTATTGCAAGCATAAGCTTCTCACAAAACAAGTCTTCAATTGAAGTTGAGTCTCAGGAAGATGCTACGTTTAACTACAATGGCTTTGGTAACGATCGAATTCAAGGGGTTTACTCTGAAAAGAAAAAAAATAAGCACCAAGGCAAAGCTTTTCTTGATACCTTATATTACGAGGATTTTGATTCCATTTCTGCAGCTAAATGGACAAATTTTAACGTTAACAATAATAGCAATAATTGGGAATGGACTAAAACGTATAGGCCTGGAGACGGAACCGGTGGTTTTTCTGCCATTCAATCTACAACTGCTTCGAATGGATTCCTTTCATTACCTATAGACTTTTACAATTCCCCTCGTCCAGCAAACTTTCCTGATAATATCTCTGATAGAATGAATGTTTGGATTACATCGCCTGCACTTAAATTAAATAAGAAAGCTGAAAGTGTATATATCTCCTACCAACAATACCATGCAAGATGTTGTTTCTTTGCCCCAATGATGCTATTAAAAGTAAGTAGTGATAGTATTAATTGGGTTACTATTGATGTTGATGAAGATGTTCCACTAAGTCAAGCCAACATGGCTGCTAATGCTATCACGCCAGTAACTTACAATATTAGTGAAGCTGCTGCTGGTGCAGACGAAATATATATTAGATTTCAAGATACAATGAGTGTCCTATGGTTTTGGATGATTGATGATGTAACTATTCTTGAAGGCCCTAAAAATGACTTAGAGTTTAGCGATCCAAAAATACGTTTCTTTGATAATGACTATGGAATAGCACCCACATACGGAGCAATTCCTTATGATATTTTCCCCCCATTGGAATTTCAAGGAGTACTTACTAATGCAGGATCTGATACGGCTAGAAATGCTACCATGGATATAGATGTAACTCGTGTAAACAATGAAAATGGAGTTTTTGTCAACGAGCACCTCTATTCTCAATCCGAACTAGTTAATAATAATGATCTGGCATCATTTACTGATTCTGGGAATGTAGAATTAGTTATTGAAGATGATGTCCCCTTCTTGTCTCTTAACAAAGGTGATTTTAGGGTAAACTATGTTATAAGCTCAGATTCAGCAGAACAAATTACTGGTGACGAATCCGATTCACTTGTATTCACCACATCCGATACCATTTATCGCCTTGATGACGAAGCATTTACCATAGGCAATGGTATTGGCCCATTTTCAATTAACCAAGGCCCTAGTATTGGTGGGTTTGATGGTGATGCATGTGGATCAGTATTTATTATTGATTCAACTTTAAGTAAGAGCAATAATAAAATAATTCCTACTTCAATTTCTTTTTATGTTAGTTCGGATGTAGCAAATAATGGCATCTCAATTTCTCCATCGTTATGGGGCTTTAATGAAAATGTTCCTACAATTGAGGATGCATGGTTACCA
>Ga0316204_10007249_pt1 | contig 16410 bp, 12 predicted proteins | sample 6monrhotite_MG_2_FD_205661 | JGI IMG/M metagenome (GOLD analysis project Ga0316204, IMG submission 205661) | Microbial mat bacterial communities from mineral coupon in-situ incubated in ocean water Damariscotta River, Maine, United States -... | ecosystem: Environmental > Aquatic > Marine >... | reverse complement strand
TAGGCACCTGTGCCTTCATCGACGCCGAACATGCGCTCGACCCGGTTTATGCCAAGAAACTGGGCGTTAATATCAATGATTTGCTGATCTCGCAGCCCGATGGTGGCGAACAGGCTCTCGAAATCGCCGACACCCTGGTTCGGTCCAGCGCCGTCGACGTGCTGGTCGTCGACAGTGTCGCCGCCCTGGTGCCCCGGGCCGAACTGGAAGGCGAAATGGGTGATCATCACGTTGGCTTGCAGGCTCGCCTGATGAGCCAGGCCTTGCGCAAGTTGACGGCTTCGGTCGCCAAATCCAATACCATGATCATCTTCATTAACCAGATTCGTATGAAGATCGGTGTTATGTTTGGCAATCCCGAAACCACCACGGGCGGTAATGCGCTCAAGTTCTATTCGTCAATCCGTCTGGAAATTCGCCGCATTGGCGCGATCAAGGACCGGGACGAAGTGGTCGGCAACCAGACCCGGGTAAAAGTCGTGAAAAACAAGCTGGCTCCGCCGTTCAAGATGGTCGAATTCGATATCATGTATGGCGAAGGTTTCTCGAAACTCGGCGAATTGATCGATTTAGGTGTTAAGGCTGAAATCGTCGAAAAATCGGGATCATGGTTCTCATATGGTTCTCAACGTATTGGCCAGGGCCGTGAAAATGCCAAGACTTACCTTAAGGAACACCCGGAAATGGCCGACGAAATCGAAGCCAGAATCCGCGCTAATGCCGCTCCTGTGGCTGAAGCCATGATGGAAGACCCCGAAGCCGGTAAGTCCGACGATGATGATGCGGGAATATTGCCAGAAGCAGGCAAATAGGGCTCCTTCCAACCCTTTTTATCGAGACCCCCAAAATGGGGGCCGGGACCCCGAACCCCGCCCCCCTGAAACGCGGCCTTCCGTACCAATTGGAACGGGGCCGCGTTTTCTTTGTTTGCGGTTTCTGGACAGGTCTGGTGTAAGTCTTTAAAACCGTTTCTTTCCTGATAGCCAGAGCCTGGATTTGCGCCATGAAAACCGTTAACGACATACGTAAAGCCTTCACCGACTATTTCGTCGCCAATGGCCACACCGCCGTATCTTCCAGCTCCCTGGTGCCGCTCAACGATCCCACGTTGATGTTCACCAATGCGGGCATGGTGCAGTTCAAGAATGTCTTTACTGGTGCCGAACAGCGTGATTATTCCCGCGCCGTGACCTCGCAGAAATGCGTGCGCGCCGGGGGCAAGCATAATGACCTTGAAAACGTTGGATATACGGCGCGCCACCACACGTTTTTCGAAATGCTCGGCAACTTCTCGTTTGGTGATTATTTCAAGGATGTCGCTATCGAGCTGGCCTGGAACCTGATCACCCGTGAATACGGGTTGCCCAAGGATAAGTTGCTGGTCACCGTTTACGGTGATGACGATCAGGCGTTTGATCTTTGGAAGAAGATCGCCGGATTGTCCGAAGATCGCATCATCCGCATCAATACTTCTGACAACTTCTGGGCGATGGGTGAAACTGGTCCCTGCGGCCCGTGTTCGGAAATTTTCTATGATCACGGCGATCATATCCCCGGTGGCCCACCGGGTAGCCCTGATGAGGATGGTGACCGCTTTATAGAGATCTGGAATCTGGTGTTCATGCAGTATGAACAGATTACCAAAGATCAGCGGGTCGATCTGCCCAAGCCGTCAATCGATACCGGCATGGGTCTGGAACGCATCGCCGCCGTCATGCAGGGAACCCACGATAACTACGAAACAGATATGATGCAGGCGTTGATCCATAAATCGGCGGAAGCTTCCTCTACCGATGCCAACGGCGAATTCAAGGTATCTCACAGGGTCATCGCCGATCACCTGCGCGCGACCTCGTTCCTGATCGCAGATGGTGTGTTGCCGTCCAATGAAGGTCGCGGCTATGTGCTCAGGCGCATCATGCGCCGGGCCATGCGTCATGCCCATCTGATTGGATCCGAAGACCCCATGGTTTTCAAGTTGGTGCCCGCACTTGTCGCCCAGATGGGACAGGCTTTTCCTGAGCTGGGTCGTGCCGAAGCGTTAATCACGGAAACCCTGAAGTTGGAAGAAACCCGTTTCAAGAAGACCCTTGATCGGGGTTTGAAACTGCTGGATGACGAAAGCAGCAACCTTGTTGAAGGCGGCGTTCTGGATGGTGAAACGGCGTTCAAGTTGTATGACACATACGGTTTTCCGCTGGATTTGACCCAGGATGCCCTGCGCGCACGATCCATGAGCGTCGATGTCGATACCTTCAACGCTGCTATGGAGCGCCAGCGCGCGGATGCCCGTGCCGCGTGGTCGGGTTCCGGGGATGCCGCCACCGAAACCATTTGGTTGGAATTGCGCGACAAACTGGGTGCCACAGAATTCTTTGGCTACGAAACGGAACATGCAGAAGGCAAAGTCTTGGCAATGGTCAGGGACGGGGTTGTAATCGAGCAAGCCGAAACCGGCGATACGGTTTCGGTGATTGTCAATCAAAGCCCGTTTTATGGCGAATCTGGCGGTCAGATGGGCGACACCGGCATCATCTTCACCGAAGGTACCCGCCTGGTGGTTAACGATACCCAAAAGAAACTGGGCGATTTGCATGTTCATATTGGCGTTATCGAAAGCGGTAAACTTAAAGTCGGCGACGACGTATCCTTAAGTGTCGATCAAACCCGGCGGTCGGCCTTGCGGGCCAATCATTCTGCGACCCATCTTCTGCACGAAGCCCTGCGCCGTCAGTTGGGCGATCATGTAACCCAGAAAGGTTCGCTGGTCGCTCCCGGTCGATTGCGTTTCGACATCAGCCACCCAAAACCGATCGAGGCTGGCGAGCTTTCCGATGTGGAGCAGTCGGTGAACAGCCAGATCAGGACGAATTCCAGTGTTACAACATTGTTGATGACGCCCGATGAGGCCATTGCCGCCGGTGCCATGGCGCTATTTGGTGAAAAGTATGGTGATGAAGTCCGTGTTGTTTCAATGGGCAGCGATGGCAAAACGACATATTCTACGGAATTGTGTGGCGGCACCCACGTGTCGCGCACCGGCGATATCGGCCTGGTGCGGGTGGTTGGCGAAAGTGCAGTCGCCGCCGGTGTAAGGCGCATTGAGGCGTTGACGGGTAAGGCGGCCCTTGACCATCTTGAACACCAGGAATTGGCCTTGCAACAAACGGCGGCCCTGTTGAAAAGCAAGCCCGACGATGTACCCGAACGGGTCGCCGGGCTGATTGAAGATCGCAAGCGGCTGGAGCGGGAACTGGCTGATATGCGCAAGAAGCTGGCAGCAAGTGGTGGTGGCGATGGACACGCCACAGAAGCCCGTGATGTTGGCGGTATTACGTACTCGCCCCGATTGCTTGATGACATGCCAGCGAAGGACTTGAAAGGGCTGGCCGATGATATCAAGACGCAGATCAAATCCGGCGTCGTGGCCCTGGTGGCAGTGAACGACGGCAAAGTATCACTTGTTGTAGGCGTCACCCCAGACCTGACAGGCAAGCTTAGCGCCGTTGATCTGGTCCGCGTCGGTTCTGAAGCCGTAGGCGGCAAGGGGGGCGGTGGACGGCCTGATATGGCTCAGGCGGGAGGTCCCGATGGGGCAAACGCCAAAGCCGCCCTGGATGCCATCGAGGCGGCGTTGGCAGGCTAACCCCGCATCCGTAAAATGCGTTGTTTATTGTTTGCACGGGGCATATATGCCAATCTCGTTTGGTCGTCAGGCCTTTGTGTGCGCTGGATAATTTCAATATGGACATTTTGCGGTATTTCAAGGGCGACTGGCGTTCGCCACAAGCGCTGCTGATCCTGACGTCCATCGCCATGCCGCTGTCCATGTCGACCTGGATGGCGCTGATCAACAATTTCGCCATCGAACGGGCTGGATTTACGGGCGTCGAATGGGGCTTCTTGCAAAGCCTGCGTGAAATTCCTGGTTTTCTCTCCTTTGGCGTGGTGCTGGTCCTGTTGTTGATACGCGAACAAAGACTGGCGCTGGTATCGTTGTTGCTGTTGGGGATAGGGACCGCTTTTACCGGCATGTTTCCAACCGTAATCGGCCTGTATGCGACGACGGTTCTGATGTCTATCGGTTTTCATTATTTTGAAACCGTTCGTCAATCCCTTGCCTTGCAATGGATCGGCAAGAAGGAAGCACCGCACTTTCTGGGCCAAATTATGGCTACCGGATCATTTGCCAGCCTGATTGCATTCGCCCTGATCTGGCTGGTGCTTGATATTGGTGGTTTTTCCATGGAACTGGTGCTGTTCGTGGGGGGCGTTGTTACCGTTGCGATTGCCATCTTTTGCTGGTTTGCGTTTCCGACGTTTCCTGAAAAGGTTGTGCAGCACAAGACGTTATTTTTGCGAAGGCGCTATTGGCTGTATTATCTGATCACCTTTATGGCCGGTGCGCGGCGTCAAATATTCGTCGTATTTGCAGGCTTTTTGATGGTTGAAAAGTTTGGTTTTGGTGCCGCTGATATTGCGTTGATGTTCCTGGCAAACGGGGCGCTCAATATTTTTGTCGCACCGAAAATCGGTAAGTTGATCGCCCGTTGGGGCGAACGAAGGGTGCTGAGCCTGGAATATGGCGGGTTGATTTGCGTCTTTACGGCCTATGCTTTTGTTGAAACGGCATGGATCGCCGTTGCGCTGTACCTGGTTGATCATCTGTTTTTCGCCATGTCTATCGCCATCAAGACTTATTTCCAAAAAATAGCGGATCCCGCAGATATGGCATCCCAGGCCGGTGTGGCTTTTTCAATCAATCATGTGGCCGCGGTTATCATGCCTGCGGCACTTGGTTTCTTGTGGCTGATTTCGCCCGCCTACGTCTTTTTGGTTGGCGCGGCGATCGCGGTGACGTCGCTGGGCTTGGTTCGTTTGATCCCGGAAATTCCCAGTCCTGAAAACGTCGCATTGTTCGGTCGCTATAAAACAGCTGTTAGCGCCGTCGAATAAATTCCGGTTCCGTTTATTGTGCTATCGTTTATCGTGGCGGAAGGACCGGGGAGGATTTTTCGACGATGGAGCGCCTATTTGAATTGGTGCCCGAACTTGCAAGGGTTCAGGGCTTGATCGAGCAACTGTTGACCTGGCTGACGGCTAACGTCTTTGTGCTTGGTCCGTTGTTGCAGATCCTCGCTGTTGGTCTTGCCTTCCTGATCGCCCGTCTGGTTGCCCCTCGCATCGAAAAGTTGCTCTCTGGTGCAACCCCTCCCAAAGAATATGAGCGCTACTTCCAAAACGTCGTGCGCATTCTTAATCCTCAAATCTTGCCGGTTATCTGGATCGTATTGCAATGGTTTACGGTCATTGCTGCAGATCAGGCCGGTTGGTCGAGCCACGTGATCGGCAGTGTCGTCAGCCTGCTGACGGCGTGGATCATCATTCGCCTGGCATCTTCCATGGTCGCCAACCCATCGTGGTCCCGGGCCATTGCCGTAATTGCCTGGACCATCGCCGCCTTGAACATCATAGGCTGGTTAGACCCGGCAACGGCGGTGCTTGAAAGCATGGCGATCCAGTTTGGCGAGGTCAGGGTCTCGGTACTGGGAATTGGCAAGGCAGCGTTGGCGCTAGCTTTCCTGCTGTGGTTGGCGGCCTTTACCACGACCGCATTGGAACGGCGCATGGCCCGGATGACGGCGATGTCGCCTTCCGCGCGCGTGCTGGTTGGAAAATTCCTGAAAATAGTCCTGTTCACCATCGCTTTTGTGCTGGCCCTGAACAGTATCGGCATTGATTTGACGGCATTGGCGGTATTCAGTGGTGCGGTCGGCCTTGGGCTTGGTTTTGGCTTGCAAAAGGTCGCGGCGAATCTGATCAGCGGATTTATTCTGCTGCTCGATAAATCTGTCAAGCCGGGGGATGTGATTGCCATCGGCGAGACCTACGGCTGGATCAATTCGCTCAGCGCCCGGTATGTCTCGGTTATTACCCGCGATGGAACTGAGCATCTGATTCCCAACGAAGAACTGATCTCTCAGCGGGTGGAAAACTGGTCCCATTCCAACTTGTTGGTGCGTCAACGCCTGCCCCTGGGGGTGGCTTATACATCGGACCTGCGCAAAGCCATCGCACTGGTGGTCGAGGCAGCAATGGCCGAAGACCGGGTTTTGACGGACCCTGAACCCAGGTGTCTGGTAAAGGGGTTTGGCGATAATGCAGTAGACCTGGAGCTACGTTTCTGGCTCAAAGATCCCGAGAATGGCCTGGCCAATATTAAAAACAATATTCTGCTTCGGGTGTGGGACCTGTTTGCTGATAACGACATCACGTTTCCCTTCCCGCAACGTCAGTTACACATCGACCAAGTTGTACCGGTACGGATCGAGGAGCCCTGAAAGAACCTGGGCGCGTTACTTGACGTCGGCGGCGACACGCAGGGTGATGATTTTGTCGGGATCGTCGACCAGGCCGTTGGCAGACTGATCGCCACGTTTGATCTGCGACACATGGCCCATGCCTTCAACAACCTGTCCCCACACCGTGTATTGCCCGTCCAGATGGCGGGCGCGGGCGAAAACGATGAAAAATTGCGAATCGGCGCTGTTTGGATTGGACGATCGGGCCATGGAAAGGGTGCCGCGAACATGGGGTTCGTCGGAGAATTCGGCATTTAATTTGGTGCCGGACCCACCGGTTCCGGTGCCCGTGGGGTCGCCGGTCTGGGCCATGAAGCCTTCGATGACCCGGTGAAAAACAATCCCGTCATAGAATTTTTCGCGGACCAGTTCCTTGATCCGTTTAACGTGGTTGGGGGCCAGATCGGGCCTGAGGGCGATCACGACTTGACCGTCTTTCAGTTCCATTAGCAGGGTGTTTTGGGGGTCGGTTTCGGCGTTGGCATCGGTCATGGAGAATACAATCAATAGGGTTGCGAAAACTGCGCCGTATCGGCGCAAAAAGTGAACAGGCGATATCATGGAAGACCTCGTGTTGGAAGTGTCATGAACAGTTTAATCGAACAGGGCGTCGATGGCCGCCTGATCCAGGCCCTTGCCGTCGAGTTGTGGCCCGGCGAGAAGCTTTTCGTCTTCTGTTTTTTCCTTGCCATCGACGGTAACGCTATCAAGTTCGCTTTTACCCCAAATTTTGATCAGGGCGGTGACGCGTTCTTCCACGTACGTAACCGATTTCACGACCTTGCTGACACGCTGACCGGTAATGTCCTGGAATGAACAGGCTTCCAGAATGTCGTTGCTGTTGGTTGTGATATTGGCCAAAAGCTTGGCGTGGATCGGGTTGGTTACGACATCACGAAGCACATCGATCGAACTTAGCGTCTTTTCCGTCGCGGCCATGATGGTGTTTGTCGCCTTTTCGGTGGCTTTGACGATGGCGTCAAGCTGTTCACCCATACTGCCGATTTCCAGTTCCTCATCGGCGGGTCGGCTAATGGCGGCGATTTCCTGCCGGACACGCTGAAGGTAACCGAACAGTCCGGCCAGCTCCGCTTTTAGTAGTTCATTTTCTTTTTCTTGAGACATGGTGACCTTTCGATTCCCCGACCATTGGTGTCAGGATGGAACAACTAAAAAGCGGTAATCTGGTATATATAACTTCCAAGAGGACTTACAATACCCTCACTTTGAATGAATTTTCAACCTGCCTACGCCTTGTGAACATTATTCATCACGATCATTGGGAATGGACCCCAGCAGAGCTTTAGCGGCCAATTCCTGAAGCTGACGTTTTTCATTCAAGGTCAAATCATCAAGAATGGCTGATTTCGATTGATGTATGGCCATAGCCTGGGCAATCAGTTCCTGCCGATCGGGGCTCGGTTTTTGTTCCGTCGCTTCTTTGGCGGGGGCAATACGTGCGCCGGAATTGTCACTGTCCGCCGTTTTTCGACCTCCCCGCAGGGCATGCAGTTTTTCCTTGGCCTGTTTGTCCATAACCAGCGACAGCATGGCGTTAGATAGCAACTTCTTGATCATGTTGGTTTCAATTTCGCAAATTGACGATAGTGAATATCTGTTATGCTACCCTATAAGAAGTTTCCAGATCATTTAAGTAGAGACATTAAATGCAAAGACGAGAAGAGTTCCTTCGTTCCCTGTTCGCCGCCGCCGTTGCTGCCGCGGACCCCGCCCTGGCCGTGCCGCCGCATCTGCCAAAAGCACCGCGCGGTAAAACCGGGCGGACCATAGTGATTGGTGCAGGAAAAGCCGCAGCAGCCATGGCGCGGGCCGTTGAGGGCCATTACCAAGGCGATGTTTCGGGATTGGTGATCACCCGTTACGATCATGCACTGCCGGGGGCCGCCGGGCCCATTGAAGTCATTGAGGCATCGCACCCCGTTCCGGATTTAACCGGGCTTGAAGCCGCGGGTCGTATCCTTGAAATGGTCAGTAACCTGGGGCCCGATGATCTGGTCTTGTGCCTGATTTCGGGCGGTGGTTCGGCTTTGCTTAGCCTGCCCCTGCCCGGTCTTGGGTTCGAAGACAAACGACAGTTGAATTCGGTGTTGTTGAAGTCAGGGGCGACAATTTCTGAAATGAATTGCGTGCGCAAACACTTGTCAGCAATCAAAGGCGGGCGGTTGGCGGTCGCCGCTTACCCGGCCCAAGTCCTGACGTTGGCTATTTCAGATGTGCCCGGTGACGATCCGGCGGTGATTGCTTCGGGCCCGACAGTTGCCGATCCAACCACATTGGCGGATGCCCGGTCGGTGTTGAAGAAATATGGCATTGAGCCCGCCGGTTCAGTTGCCGGGATTCTGACAGATGAGACTAGCGAAACCCCGAAGCCGGGTGATCCCAGGCTTGGCAATTCCCGCACGATATTGATCGCGACGCCGCAGATGGCCTTGGAAGCGGCGGCGGTTGTGGCCAGGAAGGCCGGTATAACGCCGCTTATTCTGGGTGACAGCATCGAAGGAGAGGCCCGCGAGGCGGCCACCGTCTTTGCAGGCATCGCACGCCAGGTGGCGCTTCACAACCAGCCGGTGCGCCGCCCGTGTGTGTTGCTTTCGGGCGGGGAGACGACGGTAAGTGTGCGCGGCAACGGTCGCGGTGGTCGAAATGCTGAATTCCAACTGGCCCTTGCGCTTGCGCTTGGTGGGCTGGAAGGTGTGTCGGCGATAGCCTGCGATACGGACGGCATCGATGGCAGCGAAGACAACGCCGGGTGCGTAATCTCTCCTGATACTTTGGATCGGGCGCGGGGGCAGGGACTGGACGGGGTGGCGTTACTTGCCAACAATGATGCTTATGGATTTTTCCAGGGTCTTGGTGATCTGGTCATGACCGGTCCGACCCTGACCAATGTGAATGATTTTCGGGCAATCCTTGTGCAATAAATTGTTAATGTAAATCTGTATACTAGGGGTTGTAGGCGGGCCTTTTTTGCCTGCGATCCAGACAAGAGTATGAAATCATGCGACGCAGAAGAAATGCCAAAATCATCGCGACCCTTGGTCCCGGAACGTCGACCAAGGAACAGATAACGCGACTGTTCATGGCCGGTGCAGATGTTTTCAGGCTTAATTTCAGTCATGGCAGCCATGACGATCACAAGCAGGTCTACAACATTCTGCGTGAACTGGAAGATGAGTTAGGCCGCCCCTTGTGTGCGTTGCTCGACTTGCAAGGCCCAAAACTGCGGCTTGGGGATTTTGAAGACGGCAAGGCGATGGTGCATACGGGAAACCCGTTTCGGCTGCAACTTGCGAATGTGGCGGGTAACGAAGTGGGGGCATCACTTCCTCATCCAGAAATTTTTGCCGCCCTGCAACCGGAAATGAGCCTGTTGCTGGATGACGGAAAGGTCGAATTGCGCGTTCAACGCTGTGGCGATGACTATGCTGAAACAATGGTGGTAACCGGCGGCATGTTGTCAAACAACAAGGGGGTCAACGTCCCAAGTGCCATTCTGGACCTGTCGCCGATCACGGAAAAAGATCACAAGGATCTGGCCTTTGGCCTGGATTTGGGTGTCGACTGGGTGGCGTTGTCGTTTGTGCAGCGCCCGGAAGATATCGTCGAGGCCAAGCGCCTGATCGATGGTCGGGCCAGGGTGCTGGCGAAGCTGGAAAAACCTTCGGCTATCGAACAACTGGATGAAATCGTCGAACTGTCCGATGCCCTGATGGTGGCGCGCGGTGACCTGGGCGTGGAATTGCCACCCGAAGATGTACCGGCGGTGCAAAAACAAATCATTTATTCCAGTCGCCGGGCCGGTAAGCCGGTGGTGGTGGCAACCCAGATGCTGGAATCCATGATCAACGCGCCGACGCCCACACGGGCCGAGGCGTCAGATGTGGCGACCGCCATTTACGATGGTGCCGATGCCGTTATGCTGTCGGGCGAAACGGCGGTCGGCAAGTTCCCCATCGAGGCTGTATCGATGATGGACCGGATCATTAAACGGGTCGAGGTCGACCCGCTGTACCGTAAAATCACAGACGCCGAGCGTCGGGCTCCTGAACGTACGGCATCTGATGCCATTTCGGCGGCGGCACGCCAAACGGCGGCAACCATTTCCACGGCAGCAATCGTTACTTTCAGTTCGACCGGTTCGACAACCCTGCGGGCGGCTCGGGAACGTCCCATTGTGCCGATCATGGGGTTGACGCCGAACCGGGCAACCTATCGCCAGATGGCCCTGACCTGGGGCGTGCATTCGTTGATGACGGCGGATTTGACCAGCTTTTCTGAAATGGTCAATATTGCTGTCGATGCCGCCAAGAAAGAAGAGTTCGCGGGTTCCGGAGATTCCGTGGTCATTACCGCCGGTGTGCCATTTGGAACATCGGGTGCCACCAATATTCTACGGATTGCCGTGATCGATTAGGCGCCTGGAATTGTTCGCTACCGGAATTTCAATATGTTTGGCGATTTAGCGTCCATTATTGCCCCTGTCTTTATTTGTGCGGGTATTGGTTTTATCTGGCAAAAACAGGGTCGGCCCTACGATACCGATCTGATCACCACTTTGATCACCAACATCGGCACGCCGTGTCTGGTGTTTTTCACTCTCCATGAGGCCAATCTGAAAGTCGCAGATTTCGGCATCATGGCGCTGGCGACAATTCTGGCTATTACCGGTTTTGCGGCAGTTGGCGGCGTTGTCCTGCGATTGTCGGGGTTGTCGTTTCGTGCTTACGCTCCATCCATCATGTTTTCCAATTCAGGAAACATGGGGCTGCCCCTGTGCCTGCTGGCTTTTGGAGAGGCTGGGCTGGCGCTGGCTATTGTCTTTTTTGCGGTATCGGCAATTCAGCAATTCACCGTTGGTATCGTCATCTCATCGGGTTCCATGTCATTTGAAAAGTTGCTTAAGGTTCCGATTATTTACGCCGTGGCGCTGGCTTTACTAATTATGGCGCTGGACCTGAAGGCACCTGAAGCCATTGTCAATACGGCACAAATACTTGGTGGCATGACCATTCCGATGATGTTGATTACACTGGGAATTTCGTTGGCCAAACTCAGGATCACCAGCCTGGGACGCAGCGTCGGTCTGTCGGTGTTGCGCCTTGTGCTCGGTTTTGCGGGCGGATGGCTGGTCGCGATGGTTCTGGGGTTAGAGGGCGTCGAACGCGGTGTGTTGATCGTGCAATCGGCAATGCCGGTCGCGGTCTTCAATTATCTGTTTGCCCAGCGCTACAACACGGCACCAGAGGAAGTCGCTGGCATGGTCGTGCTCTCGACGGTATTGTCGTTTGCGACGCTGCCGGCTTTGTTGTGGTTCGTGCTTTAAGCCTTATTGTGCGGCATCGGCATGAATGGGAGCCTCCTCGAAAGCCCGCATCAGGTCTAGACGCGTTGCTTCGGCCTGCTTGGCTGCTTCTTCCCTGACGGGGCCGAATCCCCGTATGGACAGGGGCAAGGCGGCAAGGGCGACGGCGTGGGTGTGGTTGTCGGCACACAGTCCCAAAAGCAGGGTTTCGATGTCGCGTTCGTACTGTCCAAGCCGCGCGCGGTCACTTTTCCGGTCGGCGGAATTGCGGAAGGGGTCAAGGGCCGTGCCGCGCAATCCTTTTAGGCGGGTCAGCACCTTGAACGCCGTCATCATCCATGGCCCATAGGTTTTCTTTTTCGGGCGTCCGGTTGCCGAATCAATTGAAGACAGGGTCGGCGGTGCCAGGTGAAATTCCAGCGTAAAGTCGCCTTCGAACTGTTTGCTCAGGCGGTCGGTAAAATCGCCATTGGTGAACAGGCGGGCGACCTCATACTCGTCCTTGATAGCCAGTAACTTGTAATAGGCTCGTGCGACGGCATCGCTTAGGTCTTCGTTGCCGCCGTTGTCTGCCTGGCGGACCCGATCGATCAGTTTGCCGTAGCGATCGGCGTAGGCAGCGTTTTGATAGGCTTTCAGGTCAAGCATCCGGTTAGAGATGAATTCATCCAGGGTCTGCTCGCCAGGTGCAGATTTTTTGGACCGGTCCGGGCGAGCGATATGTTCGACGGCTTCGGGCTGGGTGGCACTTCGGCGGCCCCACAAGAACGCCTGTTTGTTGAAGTCAGTGGCGACGGCGTTTAGGTCGATGGCCTGTTCGATGGATGCGGCGCTAAGCGGGATCAGGCCTTTTTGCCACGCGTAACCGACCAAAAACAGATTGGTGGCAATGGAATCGCCCATTAAGGCAACTGCCAGGGCCCCGGCATCGACGAAACTGGTTTCGGCAGATGCTTCTTGCAGCGTTTGCATCAGGGCATGTTCAGGGAATTTAAGATCCGGGTTCTGAGTGAAGGCTGCTGTCATGGTTTGATGACTGTTGACGACAGCCGCCGAATGGCCCGGATTTAGCTTGCTCAGCGTTTCAAAGCCGCCGGCGGTAACAATGTCGCACCCCAGCAGCAAGTTGGTGCCACCGGCGGGGATGCGGGCGGCATATATATCCTGGGGGGTATTGCCGATGCGCACATGGCTCATGACCGCGCCGTTTTTCTGAGCCAGGCCAATCTGGTCCAGGACGCTGACCCCCTTGCCTTCGATATGGGCGGCCATGCCAAGCAGGGCGCCGATGGTAACGACGCCGGTGCCGCCGATGCCGGTGACGACGATGTCGTAGGGCTTGTCGATGGCCGGAATGATCGGTTCATCCAATACCGGGAAGGGCACGTCGCCAACGCTTTGCGACGCTGCTTTGCGCAATTTGCCACCTTTGACGGTGACGAAACTGGGGCAAAACCCTTCAACGCATGAAAAATCCTTGTTGCAGGACGACTGATCGACGGCCCGTTTACGGCCGTAGGGTGTTTCGACCGGGCGAATGGCAACGCAATTGGAAACCGCGCCACAGTCACCACAGCCTTCGCAGACGGCCTCGTTGATGAAGGCCCGTTTTTGCGGGTCCGGCGCGATGCCGCGTTTGCGCCGACGCCTGAGTTCGGCAGCGCAGGTCTGATCATAGACGATGGCGCTGACGCCAACATGTTCGCGCAGTTCCTTTTGTACGGTGTCCAGGTCGTGGCGATGATGGAAGGTGACGCCGTCGGCGAACTTTGCATCGGATTGGTATTTGTCGGGGTAATCGGACACCACGGCAATGCGTGTGACGCCTTCGGATGACACCTGCCTAGTAATCAGTGGCGGGTCGAGCGGTCCGTCATGGGGTTGGCCCCCGGTCATGGCGACGGCATCGTTGAACAGGATCTTGTAGGTAACGTTGACACCGGCGGCAACGGCGGCGCGGATGGCCAAAAGGCCGGAATGGAAATAGGTGCCATCGCCAATATTGACGAACAGGTGCTTTGTATCGCTAAACGGCGAAATGCCGTTCCAGTTGGCTCCTTCACCGCCCATGTGGGTATAGGTGACGGTGCTGCGGTTCATCCAGATCGCCATGTAGTGGCAGCCGATCCCCGCGGCGGCGGTTGATCCTTCAGGAACTTTTGTCGAGGTATTGTGCGGGCAACCGGCACAAAAATAAGGGGTGCGGGGGAAATTGGGTCGGCTGTCGCTATTCAGTGCCGCTTCTTTTTGTTCAAGGAAGGCAAGACGCTTTTGAATTCGTTCGCTGGTCACAAAACGGTCCAGACGGGTGGCGATCACCCGGGCGACCCGGGCGGGGGTCAGTTCGGATGCCGATGGCAGGACCCATTCGCCGGTTTCGTCGAACTTGCCGACGACGCGCGGGCGCACGTCTTCACGCCAGTTATACAGCTGTTCTTTTAGCTGGTTTTCGATCACCGCGCGTTTTTCTTCGATGACGATGATTTCTTCCAGGCCTTCTGCGAATTTGCGCATGCCTTCGCGTTCCAGCGGCCATGGCATGCCGACCTTGTAAACGCGCAAGCCCAATTCAGCGGCGTATTCGGCATCGATTCCCAGATCGTCCAGTGCCTGCATGACATCCAGATAAGATTTGCCGGTGCTGACAATGCCGATGCGGGGGGTGGGGCTGTCGATTGTTGTGCGGTCAATGCCGTTGGCCCTGGCAAATGCCAGCGCGGCATACAGCTTGTATTTTTGCAGGCGGGTTTCCTGGTTCAGCGGCTGGTCGGGCCAGCGAATATGGACGCCGTCCTTGGGCATCTCGAAATCGTCGGGTTCGATATAGTTGACCCGGTCAGTATCGATCGAAATAGAGGCCGAACTGTCCATGATTTCGGTGATCGTCTTCATGCCGACCCACAGGCCGGAATAGCGCGACATGGCCCACCCGAAAAGGCCAAAATCGATCAGTTCCTGGGCATTGGACGGGTTCAGAATAGGGATCTGGGCATCGATGAAGGCGTATTCGCTTTGGCTTGGTACCGTCGAAGATTTACACGCGGGGTCGTCTCCTGCCAAGACAAGGACGCCGCCGTTGGGCGCCGTGCCGGCGTAATTTCCGTGGCGCAAGACATCACCTGAGCGGTCAACGCCAGGCCCCTTGCCGTACCACATGGAAAACACACCGTCGACCTGGGCTCCTTCGAACAGCTTGACTTGCTGAGTGCCCCAGACGGCAGTTGCAGCCAGGTCTTCGTTGACGCCGGGTTTGAAATGAATGTTTTCGGGTTTCAAAAGCTTTTCGGCACGCCAGAATTCGCGGTCGACATTGCCCAGAGGGGAGCCTCGGTAGCCCGATATGTAGCCTCCCGTATTGAGCCCCATATCCCGATCAATGGCCTTTTGCATCAATACCAAACGAACCAGTGCCTGGGTGCCGGTCATGTAGACACGGCCAGTACCAAGGGTGTATTTGTCCTGTAAGGTAACGGTTGCGCTCGCCATTATTGGATTCCCCGAATATCTTTAATTTAGCGTTGGATTTTAACCGCTCGCCGGGTTGCGTACAATCATTGCGAAAGGGTCGGGGCATATTCGCAAGGCTTAACCTGCAATGGGCCTGTGTTCGTTCACGTTATTGCGGATGAGAATGATTGTATAAAACTTTATTTCGCCGCAATAGATAATTCTTGGGACTGAAAAATGGCCGCGACTTCCAATATCAAGGCCTTTTTGCTGTTGATAACGCTGGCCACAATATGGAGCTCGTCGTTTGCGGTCATTAAAATTGGCATAGAAACCCTGCCACCGCTGACCCTTGCGGCTCTGCGCATCATACTTGCTGCAGTTGTGCTCTATGGATACATGCTTTCCAAGGGTCTCGCCCTGCCAAGATCGTGGCCGTTCTGGAAACTGGCGTTCATGGTCGGGTTGTTCGGCAACGCCTTGCCCTTCACCTTGATCGGTTGGGGGGAACAAACGATCGACAGTGGCCTGGCGGCGATTTTGATGGCGGTCATGCCGTTGGCGACCCTGTTGCTGGTTCACGTGTTCACGAATAATGAACGCCTGAGCGCACCCAAGCTGATTGGCATCATTACGGGCTTTATGGGGATCATCGTTTTGGTTGGGCCGGAAGCCCTGGAAGGCCTGGGCGGTGATCTGATTGCACAGTTGGCTGTGGCCGGTGGGGCGCTGTGTTATGCGGTCGCCAGCACAACGGCGACCCACATGCCCGACATGCATCCGGCGCAGCGTGGTGCTGCGGTAATGGGGTTGGCGGCGATTCAAATGATCCCGCTGGCATTATGGTTAGATCACCCTTGGGCTTTATCGCCGGATTTGGCTTCGTTAACCGCCGGGGTCTATCTGGGACTTTTCCCGACGGCCTTGGCGACGATCATCTACTTCAAATTGATCACCGCTCGTGGCGCCACCTTTATTGCCTTGAATAATTATATGGTGCCGGCACTGGGTGTTATCTGGGGCTGGATGTTCTTAAACGAGACCGTGTCCGGTCAGGCATTGACGGCACTCGCATTGATTTTGGCCGGGATCGCCATCGCCAGTGCCCGGCCCTTGCGGGTCTAGAACGGCTTTTCGATATCCCTTTGTTCCCAACGAAGCCGAATTACCCTTGCCCCGGTGGGGAATGCGGTTATCATTACACGTGACGGTGTCCCTATAGGGTGAACAAGCCCGGGACCTAACAGGGAATACGGAAGAGACTGACCCCAGAGGGAG
>Ga0316204_10007248_pt1 | contig 16413 bp, 13 predicted proteins | sample 6monrhotite_MG_2_FD_205661 | JGI IMG/M metagenome (GOLD analysis project Ga0316204, IMG submission 205661) | Microbial mat bacterial communities from mineral coupon in-situ incubated in ocean water Damariscotta River, Maine, United States -... | ecosystem: Environmental > Aquatic > Marine >... | reverse complement strand
CGTAAAGAATCACCACTCTCATTCATACGAACCCCTATCTATATTGAAGCACTTATGCTCACTGGTATGTGTCCGCTTTCTGCAGACCCGCCACCGCTAGTTCATGCTTCGACATCATCAGCGAAACCATGTTCCGATAGCCCACTGGCCTTATCACTTTTGCGAACCAATACCCTTCAACGCGACGTATTTCAGCATCGTCTTGGTCCGAAATTTCTTCAGCTTGGTGTTCTCGGACTCGAGTTTTTGCACCCCTTTGGCGTCAAAAATCTCTTAGGCCGTTTTAATGAGGAATTATTGCTCTGGCATCCTCACCAGAACTGGATTTATTGAACTCAATCGACAATACTGTAACAGCTACTGGTTATCGAGTCGGCTTATACTATGCCGGCCGGTTTTTTTCTTAGCTGTTTTCATCGGACTGGATCTAAAGCATGAATATTGTTGCCTTGGTGGGGTACACTAACAAGTTATCAGGGCGCCCAGGAGATGAAATAGATTTTAAGGTTTCAAGCCAATCCGGGTCTCCTGTAAAAGCACAGCTTTTTCGCTCAATCAGTGCCGACCCGAACCCGAAAGGGGCGGGCATCGTCGAGGAAAGCTGCGAGGAAATATTCCCTGCACAAATCTTTGCCGGACGTAATCAAGCGTTTTCCCCCGGATCATATGGCAAAACGGCAATCCCTGTCGCCGTTACGGCTAAGAACGGATTCAAAGTGTCTGTATTGGTTTGGCCAACCCAATTCTGTCCCCATAGCCAGACGTTTCTTGCGGTAGGCAAAGCAGAATTAAGTATGAACCCGGACGGTTATGCGGAATTCTGCTTTGGGGGGCATACGGTTCGCGCAGCACAGCCGTTAAACCTTCATCATTGGTACAAAATCGAAGGCAGCATGAACGCTGATGGACACCTTTCCATTTCAACAACGCTGATGAAACAAAGTGGTGCAAGCCAAAGTAGGGTGACCGCGCATGAAAGCCTGCCAGGGGAGCCAGTTTTTGATCTGGACGGAATAGTCAGTGTTGGCGCGTGCATTTTTTCAGGAACGGCCGCGCAATTTTTTAATGGCAAAATCGAAAACCCGCAAATTTGGGCCGATGGCATGCTTGTGGCTGACTGGGATTTTTCTATTGAAATACCGGGAAGTTCTGTCGTTGGAAAAAATTGCCCGGACATGGATCTCGTCAACTCTCCGACCCGAGCCGTCACGGGGGTTTGTTGGGATGGTAGCGAGCATAATTGGCGGCATAAGCCTGGGCATTACGGCGCAATCTATTTTCACGAAGATGATATTTATGATTTTGGCTGGGAAACAGACTTCAGCCTGAAAATACCGGATGTCATGCCATCAGGCGTCTACGTCATGCGAATTACAAGCGATGGTCACGAAGATGCCATGCCGTTTTTTGTCTGCCCTCCTTTGGGTAAGCCGACAGCCAGGTTATGTATCTTGGTCTCGACCTTTACTTATACAGTTTATGGAAATCACGCCCGCCCCGATTATCATGCAGGGTGGCAAGACCGAATTAAGGAATGGGGGGCATACCCTCACAACCCGGCCGAATTTCGCAATTACGGACTTTCTACGTACAATTTGCACAGTGACGGTTCCGGTATTTGCCATGCCTCTCATAAACGTCCGTTATTTAATTTACGCCCTGGTTACATCACTTTCGGTGAGGCCGATTGTTCCGGCCTACGGCACTTTCAGGCCGACAGCCACCTCATGTCCTGGCTGCATGCCAAGGGTATTGATTATGACATTGTTACCGATGACGAACTCCATAACGACGGGGTGGCGGCTCTCAAGGATTACGCAGCCGTTGCCACTGGAAGCCATCCTGAATATCACACCAGCGAGATGCTCGATGCGCTTACCGCATACCGCGATGGTGGCGGCTCTTTTGCCTATTTGGGGGGCAACGGGTTTTACTGGCGCATCGTACGCCATCGCGATGACCCGGACTTGCTTGAAATCCGACGGGCGGAAGATGGCTTGCGGGCATGGGCGTCTGAGCCGGGCGAATATTACAACGCCTTTGATGGAAGTTATGGCGGTCTATGGCGCCGGAATGGGCGCCCTCCCCAACATTTGGTGGGTATCGGCTTTACGGCCCAGGGTATATTCGTCGGCATGCCCTACAACCGGATTTGTCATGACCCTGAATTCGACTGGGTGTTTGATGGCATTGAAGGCAATACGCTGGGGGACTTCGGCTTTAGTGGCAATGGCGCTGCTGGTTTTGAGTTGGACCGCACCGACACAGCCTTGAGTTATGGTCTCAATCTTGCTGAAGGAACGACCATCACCGTCCTCGCCCACTCCTACGACACAGCCAATGACTTTATGCTTGTGCCCGAAGAGCAACTAACCCACCTGACCAATTTGTCGGGAGGCCCCGAGGTGCAGGCCAAGCGCGCTGATATGGTTTATTTCGCGACAGAGGGTGGCGGCAAGGTTTTCTCAGTTGGTTCGATAACTTTTTGCGGAAGCTTGCCGTGGAACAATTTCGACAACAACATTTCAAGGCTTCTAAGCAACGTGCTGTCGCATCTTATGAGCCCCGTTTAAGGATTGTTCTAGCCAATATCCGGACGGCCAATCGGGGGCAAGGCAGCCTCCAGGGAGGCACCAATTCGCAGGACCATCACCTCATCATGCGCCCGGCCAACGATTTGTACGCTGGTCGGAATACCTGTCTTGGACAAACCGACCGGAAGGGCCAGGGCGCACATCGCCAGGTAATTGAACGGGCGGGTGAAATGTCCCGGTGATATATCCTGGTCGACCTCAGTCAACATGGGCGCAGTTGATGTCATGGTCGGAGAGAGAATAGCATCCAGCCCGCCCATTTTTTGGGCAAATTCTTCGCTACGGTTTCGTCTCGTTTCGAGCATCCGAGCATAGTCATGTGCCAAATATTTTTTACCCGACAACATTCGTTTGCGTACGTCCTCATCCACCGGATTATTTGCATTTTCATACAGTGCGCCGTGATTATTGTAGCCTTCGATGGCGATGATAGCGCCGTTTTCCTGGGCCAGATCGGCGTAGGGCGCGGGTGCTTCAAATACTTCAATGAGAGCCCCCAAGCTTGTAAGTTTTTCAATCGCCAAGTCATAACTTTCCAGCATTTCAGCCGAACAGTTGGAGCGTTCTTTTTCATCCATCTGACCGAGCCGCAAACCCGCCACTCCTTTTTTTAGCGCGCCAAACATGCCTGTTCCGTGTGTTCGCGCCTGATCGATCGCCCAGCCTTCGCAGCCATCCATGACCAGAAACATAAGCACCGCATCGGTAACCGATTGAGTTATCGGGCCGGGCGTATCCAGTGTTTGCGCCAAGGGCATGATCCCATCGCAAGGAAGTCTTCCTTCGGTCACCTTCAGGCCCACCAAACCGCAATAAGCCGCAGGAAGGCGGACTGATCCACCCGTATCGGTTCCGACTGCACACACGGCCATTCCTGCCGCAAGCGCAACGGCAGACCCCGATGACGAGCCGCCAGGTATCCGATGATGAGCTAAATCCCACGGATTCCAAGGTGTGCCCATGCGTTGGTTCGTTCCCCACCCCCCAAACGCGCATTCGACGGATTTGGATTTTCCGATGATTATCCCGCCAGCGGCAATCAGTCTGCGGACCAGGGTACCGGTTGTGGTTGAAACCCTGTCAGCCAACGCCAGGGACCCGTTGGTTGTGATCTGTCCTTCAAGGTCACAGATATCCTTCAGTGCAAATGGAATACCGTGAAACGGCCCAATTCGGTGTCCTGACGCAATTGCCTTACTGGCGGCATCGGCAGCGGAAAGTGCGGTATCTACGTAGAGCGCCTGATAGGCACCAAGCTTGGGATCATGTGTCTCGATACGTTGGAGGTGAGCCTCCATCACCTGGGTGGGCGTTAGTACGCCCTGCTGGAAGGAATCGGACAGCGTATCAATTGATCCGAATGGATCATTCAAGTCGGGAATTTTCAAGTTTGCACCATCTGGATGTGGAGTTGCATTTGGCCTTCCAGGCAACGATGCCTAGGCTACAGCAGGATCGACTTGCGCTTCTTGCTTCCAATCCTGTCCTGGAACTGCGGCAAGAAGTGCCTGGGTATAACTGTGCTGGGGGGCCGCAAATAACTCGGCGGTAGCCCCGGTTTCAACAATTTCCCCATAGCGCATCACGGCCAACTGATCACACACTTGGGCTGCGACGCGCAAATCATGGGTGATGAAAATCATCGACAAATTCATTTGCTCTCTGATTTCATCCAGCAAATTCAATATTTGGGCTTGAATAGACACATCAAGCGCGGACACCGGTTCATCAGCAATTAGAATCTCCGGTTTAAGAGCGAGAGCGCGTGCGATGCCTATTCGCTGCCGTTGCCCTCCGGAAAACTCGTGGGGATATCGGTCGTACGCACGCTCATCCAGGCCAACGATAGATATAAGATCCATAGCCGTGTTTCTTGCTTCGGCTTTACTGTAACCTTGAATAACAGGCCCCTGTGAGATGATATCTCCAACTTTGATGCGTGGGTTTAGCGAGGCAAACGGATCCTGAAACACCATTTGTATTTTAGCGCGCCATGGTCGCATCGCCGCCCTGCCAAGTTCGTTAATGTCGGTTCCATCCAGTATGATTTTGCCGCTATCGTTTTCCATGAGGCGAATGATGCATCGCGCTAGTGTCGACTTCCCTGATCCGCTTTCCCCAACGACGCCGACCGTTTCTCCTCTTCTTAATTCCAGATCGACATTCTGTACTGCTTTAACGACACGACCAGACTTGCCAAAACCGAACAACCTTCGTTCAGAACCGAAAGTCTTGTTCAACTGATGCACGTTCAGCACTACTTCATCTGATCGTTTGCGCGCTTTACGCGGTTGTAAACGTGGTACCGCAGCGATTAAACCTTTGGTATAGGGGTGTTCAGGATGGTTGAGCACCTGTTCAACAGTACCAGTTTCGACAACCAGGCCCTTTTGCATAACGACCACTCTATCGGCGATATCAGCCACGACGCCAAAGTCGTGAGTGATGAACAAAACCCCCGTATTATATGCAATCTGCATATCCTTGATGAGTTTCAGGATCTGTGCCTGCGTCGTAACATCAAGTGCCGTCGTTGGTTCGTCAGCTATGAGGATTTTAGGGTCGAGAGCCAACGCCATAGCAATCATCGCACGCTGTCGCTGCCCTCCGGAAAGTTGGTGAGGGTAAGCAGCCATAATGTGTACTGGATCAGGAAGATTAACATCTTCCAACAATTTCAAAGACCTTTGGGCGCGCACTTTGCCCGGCATATCAACATGAAACCTGAAGATTTCGTCTATCTGGTCACCAATTGTCATAACCGGATTAAGAGCCGTCATTGGTTCTTGAAAGATCATGGAAATTTCACTTCCCCTGATCTGCCGCAGCCGGTCGTAACTTGTTTTTACGATATCCTCGCCATTGAAATTAATCTCACCCTGATCCACATGTACGTGCGGCGCAGGCAGCAAGCCCATCACTGCGCGTCCAAGTAAGGACTTGCCGGAGCCACTTTCACCAACAACACACAACGTTTCACCCTGGGCGAGTGCAATGCTCAAACCTTCAACGGCGTGGGGACGATCGGCTCCATACGGAAGCGCGATATGGAGATCACTGATGTCTAGCAATTTATGGGTCAACGACGTTCTCTCAATCTTGGGTTTAACGCGTCGTTCAACCCTTCGCCAACTAGGTTGATAGCAAGAACAGTTACAAGAATGGCGATGCCAGGAAAGGTGCAAACCCACCAGGCCGACCGGAGCATTGTTCGCCCGGCACCAATTTGAAACCCCCAACTCATGATGTTTGGATCACCAAGTCCTAAGAATGCGAGCCCACTTTCAATTAAAATGGCCGTTGCCACCATCAGTGAACCAATCACAATAATTGGGCTTAAACAATTGGGCAGGATTTCTCGCATCATTATTCTTAGATCATCCATGCCAAGCGTATGGCAGGCTTGAACGAATTCTCTGTTTTTTAGTGATAAAAATTCGCCGCGAACAAGTCGTGCGACACCAGGCCAGGATACGACCGTGATGGCAATTACAATACTTTCTATCGACGGCTTCATAATTGCGACTAAAAGAATTGCGAAAACGAAGGACGGAATAGTCTGAAAAATCTCGGTTATTCGCATCAGCATGTCGTCAATTCGACCACCGTAATAACCGGCCAGTGCGCCAAAAAATATACCGATGAAAACCGCAGCAAGCGTTGCGACTAGGCCAATAAGCAAGGATGTCTTGGCGCCATGCGCTATACCGGCAGCAACATCACGCCCTAGCGTATCGCTGCCAAGTAAAAAGCCGTTGGTTCCTGGAAGCGACATGGGTTGGCCCGCCAAACGGAATGGATCATCGGGAAAGATCAATCCGGCAATCGCTGCGACAAATATTACCAGCCCCAGAATACCCAGGCCAAGTACGGCCGAATGGCTACGTGAATACAGTTTCCAAAATTCAATCATGATTAATCAACCTCGATGCGCGGGTCTAAAAAGGAATAGATGACATCGACCACGAGATTGACAGCCACGACCAATACCGAAGACAGCAGGAAAATTCCCAATAACAAATTAAGGTCTCGGGCAAAAAGGCTCTCAAACGCCAACATACCAAGACCCGGCCAGGCGAATACCGATTCGACGATAACCGAGCCTCCAATCAGCGCGCCAACCTGCACGCCTGCCATTGTGACAACAGGTAGTAGGGCATTTCGTAATACATGCACAAATGTGATGCGACGTTCGGTCAAGCCCTTGGCGCGGGCGGTAACCACATAGTCCTGACCATATTGTTCCAGCATCGAGGCACGCATCATCCGGGTATACAGAGCCAGATAAAAAAGTGAGAGAGTGATCGTTGGCAAGACCAAATGCCGCGCGATATCTGCAACCCTGTCAAAGCCTTCATAAAATGCTGCAACGTTCTCCATACCACTTGTGGGGAACCAGCCCAGAAAGATCGAAAAGACAACGATCATCATGAGGCCTACCCAGAAAAGTGGTGTTGCGTAAGTGATCAGCGCAAGTACGGAAATCGCCGTATCTTTCCAGGTATTCAGTTGTGTTGCTGCTATAAGGCCCAACAAAACGCCAAAGCCGATGGCAATCATTATTGTGCTCGCCATTAACAATAGTGTTGGCCAAAACCGGTCAATTACCAATTCTGATACCGGCATGTCGTGGCGGAAGGAATAGCCTAAATCGAGGCTGGCAACATTTTTCAGGTAAACTAAAAGCTGAATTGGCAGCGGTTTATCAAGGCCAAATTTAGCCCTTAATTCGGCCATATACTCAGGCGTTGCAGAACCAGCTTCACCGGCCAAAACGTCGACAGCATCACCTTCAGCCAAATTCAAAAGAAAGAAATTTAGTACAACTATTGCCAGGATAATCGGAATGCCCTGAGCCAGCCTTTTAAGGACATACTTAAAAATTTTTGCGCTACGATTCATAAAATTTATCTTTAGCTTTAATGTATTAAGAAAATAATTCTGGCATATGCAGGCTTTGCAGGGAATAAACTAGGGGCGGCAGGATAAATAACCTGCCGCCCCAGATTTATACTTAGTCGTCGATCCAAGCTTCCGCGAAGGAACCATAGGCTCCTAGGGCAGACCCATACGCACCTTTTAGTTTGGTGTTGTAAACTGTCAGGAACTGGAGCTCGAAAAGGTTAACAACCGGCATGTCCTCTGCCAGTGTTTCTTGCACGGTTTTGTATATTGCTGCTCGCTTTCCAGCATCCGCTTCTTTCATTCCGTTCGCAAGCAGCTTGTCTAAGGCCGGGTTGCTATAGCGGGACGAGTTAACGAAATGGGTGCCTTTGCGAATCATGTTCGTACCATAATGCCGGTGTACCCCAAGAACAGGATCCGGCAACTGATAGAAGTAGTTAACGTTCATCTGGAAATCGTATTTATGATAGATCCGCTTCAACCATGTTGGAACGTCTTCATAACGTAGCTCCAGCTTGATACCAATGTCACCCATGGCTTGTTTCAGGTATTCACCGGCACGGCGCCAGTCTTCGCCATAAGGAATCAGATCAAGCACGGCCGTCATACGCACGCCGTCGCCGTTCTTCTTGAAACCAGCGGCATCCAGTACGGCATTTGCGGCCTTGACGTCACCTTTTGCTGGAAAGTTTGGCATTTTTGCATGAAGGCCAGTGGCTGCAAAATTGCTGGTCAATGCACTTGTTGCAGGCTTGCCATAGCCAAACCAAATGTTCTTGATCAAGAATTCCCGGTTAATGGCAAGCGAAATTGCCTTTCTGACAGCGGCGTCAACAAACGGGCCTTCTTTGGTGTTGAATTCGATCAACGCCATTGGGTTGATCATTGAATAACCGTCGGTGGTAACCGAAATGTCGTCCCGTTTTTTCAAGCGAACGGCATCAATATTCGGAATGGCACCATAAGCACCATACAGAACTTCACCGTTTTCCATCGCCGCTGTTCTGGTCGAGGCATCCGGAATGAAACGCCCAACGACTTTATCGAGGTAAGGCAGTCCCGGGCGCCAGTAATTTTTGTTTTTGTCGAGACGAATATACTGACCTTTTTTCCACTCAACGAACTTGAATGGGCCAGTTCCAACTGGCTTATTTGCCAGTTCTGCGCTTTTGATATCTTTGCCTTCAAGCAAGTGCTTGGGCACCATCGGAGATTCATAAGCAGCCAGCGCACGCAACATGTACGGTGCCGGGTTTTTCAAATTCAAGATGGCGGTGTGATCATTCGGCGTATCAATGGTTGAGACTTCGCTGAATGTATTTGGTCCACGGGGATGAAATTTTCCAAGGACCTCCATGATGCTGAATTTGACATCGGCGGACGTGAATGGCTTGCCGTCGTGCCAGGTCACCCCTTTACGAAGATTGAACGTTACGGTCTTGCCGTCTTTGCTAACAGAATAGCTCTCAGCCAACACCGGGATAATTTTTCCGTCGTTGTCATAATCGAACAAACCTTCGTAAATTTTTGGCGCGACCAGCCCAATAGGACCTGACGTCGATATATAAGATGCCAATGTAGGTGGTTCAGGTTGCACTATGTATACCAGTGTTCCCCCCGCTTTTTGAGCGTGCGCAGAAAAACTGCCCAGCAAGATAGAGGCAGTTAAAAACGCAATCTTCGTAATTTTACGCATGTCTTTTAGACTCCATATCAAAAATCTTCTGTGTAAAATAATCTGGCGTACCGGGCATTTTTGGAAATTGTCTTCACGGAGTGTTCGTTAATGATCGACATGTGTCAACGTGCGACATCAGCCATCAGAAACAGCCACTATCAATTTCAAGGAAATACCCCGATCCGTGTTGAATTTCGGTCGGCAGCTGCCGCCCATTCGAACACTTTACGCAACGCCGGGTTACAGTTCAAAAATCAAACGTGATGGCATGCCTGACCGGATGGGCAAGCATGTTCGTCGTTTTGGTAAATGAATCTGCAAAAATGATGTCTTGTATTTTTAATAGTCGATTCTCCCTAATCTAGATTTTAACACCAGATCCCCAACGAACTGAAAAAAGTATCGTAATATAATTAATTGGAAAAATATATTTTCCAGCTACTCATACCCTAATTTGTTGAGGATTAGACGTCCACCGGAGGAACCACGAAGTCTCGAAAGGCGCCGTATGCCCTGAGTTGCTCGCAAGCGTCAATGATCGCGCCCGCAACACGCGACAGCCGTCCCCTCCCGTGGTGGATAATGCCAAATTCGGGCTCCAGATGGCCGGATGCCAACGGTACGCGGACCAACTCACCGACCGTATAATTTTGCCTGTTGCGGGGTTTGACGTTAAAAATGGCGTAGCCAAACCCGGCGGCGACCAATGAGCGGACCATTTCAGAGGACCTTGAAGAATAGAGAATATTGGGGCTGAGCCCACGACGCTCAAACAATCCGAGCATATAGGCTCTTGTCTTGTCCAGGTTCAGTAAAATCAGCGGGTCTTTGACCAAATTTTCCAATGACAAACTTGGGCTTGCGGCTAAGGGGTGGTTTGCACTCAATGCGATATGGGGCGGGGCGTGGAACATTCCCTGGAATTCAACGCTCATCGGTAGTTCGAAGTTGAATGTCAAGGCCAGGTCGATGCGATCCCTTCCCATCAAGTCAACCATTTCTGCGGCGTCGCCCTCGATGATCTGTACCGACAGTGTCGGGTGCGACTCCGAAACCACCTTCAGGATCATTGGCAAGATGATGGGGGCCACCGGCGTAAAGCAGCCCAAGCGGATCGACCCTTCGAATTTTTCCGAAATTCCGGGCAAAGATCCCTCAAATTCCATATGCGCCCGCAATAATTCACGTACTTTATCCAGGAAATTTGCGCCGAACCGGGTTGGCTTGATGCCTTTTGACGGAAGCCGGGTGAAAAGTGGTTCGGACATTTCCGCTTCGATGGCATCGATGGCCGCTGCAATCGAAGATGGCGAAATATTTAACTCTCGGGCGGCGGCGGTGATGGATTGCAGTCGAGCGGATGTTTCCAAATACCGCAATTGTTTGAGCGTATAGCGCATCCTGATACCTCATAAAAAGCATGGAAGTTCTATGCGATAATACATTTTTCAGGAGATCCGGAAAGCGATAGGTCTAAGAATTCATATTTGGAAAGGTCGAAAAATGCCAATTACGATTTTTCAAGCCAAAAAAATAATCACCATGGATCCGGCTCGGCCTGACGCTACTCATGTGGCCGTGCAAGATGGCAAAATTCTTGGCGTTGGAAATTTGGAAGAAACGTCCGGTTGGGGCGCGCACCAATTAGACACGACTTTTGCAGATAAAATCATTATGCCGGGCTTCGTTGAGGCCCATTGCCACTTGTTGGCCGGCGGCATGTGGAAATATCTTTATGTTGGGTTTCATGATCGGGTCGATCCGGACGGCAACTTATGGAAAGGTGTCTCTTCGATTGAAGATGTCCTGGAACGCATGACGCAGGCAGATGCAGAACTGCCGCCGGATCAACCCCTGATCGCATGGGGGTTTGACCCCATATTTCTGAAGCACCAGCGGCCGGTCAAAACAGATTTTGACGGCGTGTCATCGCATCGTTCTATCGTCGTCATGCATTCAAATTTTCACGTCATGACAGTCAATTCAAAAACTCTGGAAATCGCCGGGTACTCGGCGCAAAGCACTGTCGATGGCGTTCTAAAGGGCGAAGACGGAACACCCAACGGTGAATTGCTGGAAATGGCAGCGATGTTTCCCATCATGCGCCGACTGGGAATTGATTTTCGAAGTCTCGGACGATCTCGCGAAGCCGTTACGGCATTTGGTCAGGTCTGCAACAGGGTTGGTGTGACTACGGCGGCGGATCTGCTAAACGATCTTGATGATGAAAATGTTGACGAACTTCAGGGTATCACCGGGAATGAGGCGTATCCGATTCGATTGGCAACCATGCTCAATGCACTTTCCCAAACGGCACCCGAGACTGTGGCTCTCGCGCTGGCGGCCAAGGCGAGAAGCACGGATAAATTGCGTCTGGGAGGCGTCAAACTCGTAACGGATGGCTCCATTCAGGCTTTCACCGCAAGATTGCGTTGGCCCGGGTATTTCAACGGTGCGGCCAATGGCATCTGGAATATCGCGCCCGAACAACTTAAAACAACGGTCGATCTGCTGAATGAAAATAAGATCGCCATGCACATTCACGTCAATGGCGATGAAGCGATCGACGCGGCCCTCGATGCGACGGAATATGCCATCGCCCGGCATCCGCGGGCCGATCACAGGATTACTTTTCAGCATTGCCAGATGGCGGATCGCGCCCAGTTCCGGCGGATGAAGAAACTGGGTGTGTGTGTCAATCTGTTCTCCAACCATATCTATTATTTCGGGGATCAACATGCAGCAATCACCATCGGCCCCGACCGGGCGGCGCGCATCGATGCCTGCCGGTCGGCGTTGGACCATGGCGTGCCGCTGGCGGTGCATTCAGATGCACCAGTTACACCCATGGGCCCCCTGACCTGTGCCTGGGCCGCGGTCAACCGAATGACGGGCAGCGGCAAGGTCATGGGTAAAAACGAATGCATTAATATCTCTGAAGCACTGCACGCCATCACCCTTGGCCCTGCCTACACGCTTGGGATGGATGGGCAAGTGGGATCGATCGAAACTGGCAAATGGGCCGACTTCGCCATTCTTGAAGATGACCCCACTACGGTCAATCCGCTGGACTTGAAAGATATTGTGGTTTGGGGCACCGCGTTGGGCGGCATCATCCACAAAATAGCCTGAGCGCAAGATGCAACACGATACATCCTCGCTTCCGGTTACTGTGATTTCAGGCTATCTGGGAACAGGCAAGACCACGCTGGTCAACCATTTGCTGCGCAACGCCGGTGGGCGACGCCTGATGGTTCTGGTCAATGATTTTGGCGAACTGCCCATCGATCTGGATCTTATCGAATCCGTAGAAGGAGACACGATCAATCTGTCGAATGGCTGCGCCTGTTGTTCCATGGGTGGTGATCTGTTCAATGCGCTCGTCGATGTACTCGACAGATCACCGCGGCCCGATCATTTGCTGATAGAAGCAAGCGGTGTTGCCGATCCCGTGCGTATCGCGAATATAGCGCGGGCTGAACCGGACTTGAAGCTGGAATCCATCCTTTCGCTGGCAGATGCGAAAACGGTTGCCGACATGATTGACGACCCCTTGGTGGGAAAAACCGTTTCGCATCAGCTTGCAGCGTCCGACATCATTCTTATCAACAAGATGGATTTAGTTGGGACCATAAATCGCCGCCAAGTGACTGATCTGTTAAGCCGTGCCGCCCCAGGTGTACGAACGATTGAAACTGTATTTTCGGGCGTTCCCATTGACATGGCATTGGGAATTCAATTGCCGGAAAACCCGGGCAAAATCATCGAGGAAATGACCGGAACCCACAGTGATATTTATTTAAAATGGTCAACAAGTACCGAGACACGGCTGAACAGGGACGACTTTGAAAGCCTTCTTGGCAAGCTGGCGTCGCAAACGCTGCGCCTGAAGGGCATTGTCTATTTTTCCAACAGTGAAGATGCTCATATCGTTCAAAGTGTTGGGAACAGATGCGTCTTCGAGCGCTCGACAGAATCCAGCTTCCCCGGCCTGGGGAAAACCCGGCTTGTCGCCATAGGCTTAAAAAACGAAATGGATTGTTCCGCGCTGGACGGGATATTCAGGCAGATGTTGTGATTTAAAACACGTTCTAAATCAGCTGAAGCACACCCAATAGGGTTCCTGTAAATCTATGTGAGGGCCTGCCACGCAAGGTCCTTGGCCGGCGATTTTGAATCATTAAGGCGGATTGCGACGGTGGAAAGCTCACAAGATGGGAAAATATTGCTCAGATCGGTCAGGCCCTTATTTTCAAGTTCCGGCAAGGCCAGTGAACGAGGGACCCAGGCCACGCCGACGCCCGAAATGGCGAGTTGAAGGGCGGCTAGCGTTAGTGCGGATTCGGCCTTCTTGCTTATAGAAGTCATGTTCCACAACTGTGGAAATATCTCCTGCTTCATGACCTGTCCAAGGAACGCATCGGGCGGGTAAACAATGACCGGTATTTTGCCGTTTGAATAACTTTCATTCAGATTGGGCAGCTCATCCGTGGTGTATACCGGGGTCAGGCGGTCATGCCCCAGGGAAAGCTCCTCCAGAAAACCTTCTTGTGACGGCACCTCTTCATTTGCCGATTGATAGATAATTATGAAATCCGCTTGCTTGGTCATGAGCAGGGCATAGCATTCGTCTCGATTGACCGAGCGCAGACGTATGCTGATGTCATTGTCGACCGACAGTTTTTTAACCAATGCGGGGACGATCGATGTTGCAATTGCATGCTGGCTTGCGATCACGATGTGGTTTTGCGTTTCGCGGTCCTCGCGTTTCAAGCCATGACACAGGTCCCGCAATCCTGCTGCCAGTTCCTGAATGTTGCGTTGTTGATCGACGACTGTTTTCTTCAGGCGCACAGGTTTTTTCGAACGGTCAAAAAGTTCGACGCCGATATAATTTTCGATTGTTTTGATCCGCCGGGAAAATGCCGGTTGGGTCAGCAGTCGTTGTTCGGCGGCCTTTATAAGGGACCCTGTTTCCAGAACTGCAAGTATATCCTCAAGCCATTCGAGACGCATGTTTCTCTCTTAATATGTAATTACCGCATAATAATAGGAATATTTTGCATTTGCATCGCTTATTTTAAATCATAATACTCATTTATAGCATTTTATAAAAGGAGTATGGTAAATGCATCTCGCTCGTTTCCCGCGGTTACGACTCGCTCACCTGCCAACACCGCTTGAGCGGATGGACCGGCTTTCCGAAGCTTTGGGTGGTCCGGAAATCTGGATCAAACGTGATGATTGCACCGGCCTTTCGACGGGCGGCAACAAGACTCGAAAGCTCGAATTCCTGATGGCCGAGGCCCAGGCCCAGGGTGCCGACATGGTGATGACGCAGGGGGCAATACAATCGAACCATGCTCGTCAGACGGCGGCCTTTGCAGCAAAGCTGGGGATGAGCTGCCATATTCTTTTGGAAGACCGGACCGGATCGACGGAGCCAAATTACAATCATAACGGAAACGTATTTCTGGATCATTTGCACGGCGCGACGGCGGAACGACGTGGTCCCGGGCTTGATATGAATGCCGAAATGGAAGCCGTGGCGGATAAATTGCGCACATCCGGTCGCAAGGTTTACACAATTCCGGGGGGCGGTTCGAACGCGACCGGGGCCCTCGGTTATGTTGACTGCGCCTTTGAATTACTTAATCAGGCCAACGAACGCGATCTGGCGATCGACCATATCGTTCATGCGACGGGTAGTGCGGGAACGCAGGCCGGTTTGATTGCCGGTTTAAAAGCCATGAATGCGAATATTCCGTTGCTTGGCATCGGTGTCCGTGCGCCCAAGGAAAAGCAGGAAGAAAACGTATATAACCTTGCCGTAGCGACAACTGAAAAATTGGGTTGTCCGGGCGTTGTGGCCCGCGAAGATGTTGTCGCCAATTGCGACTATGTGGGCGAAGGCTACGGCATCCCGACACCGGCTGGGCTCGAAGCGATTACCATGTTTGCGCACCTCGAAGCCATCCTTCTCGATCCGGTGTATTCCGGTAAAGGTGCCTCGGGTCTGATCGATCTTGTTCGCAAGGGGCATTTTGGCAAAAACGAACGTATCGTCTTCCTGCACACAGGGGGATCGGTGTCGCTCTTTGGGTACACATCGTCCTTCGATTTCGGGGGCATGTCATCTCCGATTGCTGCAGAGTGAAGGTTCCGGGCCTGGCACAATGACGAAACGGCGGATAGGGATTCTCGGCGGTATGGGGCCGGAAGCGACTGTTCTTCTGATGTCCCGGATTATCGCGATGACTGATGCCTCCGATGATTGCGACCATGTCCCGATGATTGTCGAAAATAACACGCAAGTCCCATCGCGCATTAAGGCGATCCTGGAGAAAACCGGGGAGGACCCTGGGCCTGTTCTGGCGGACATGGCGAGACGACTCGAGGCCAATGGCGCCGAAGCTTTGGCCATGCCCTGCAACACGGCCCATTACTACGCACCGGTCATAGAGGCTGCCGTCAGTATCCCACTGCTGAATATGGTGAAGATCACTGCGGATCGCGTGGCGGGCATGTCTTTGGCGAAAAGCCGAGTCGGTTTGTTGGCATCTCCGGCGGTTCGCTCGACGGTTGTTTATGACCAGGTGTTTTCCGGGTTGGGGATCGAAACAATTTATTCCAGAGAACAGGACCGGATGCTCGAGGCAATCCGAATGGTCAAGATCAACAGCCGGGACACTGCCGCACGGAGGATCATGAAGGCCACCGCACAGGAATTGATAGACGACGGCGCAGATGTCTTGCTCGTCGCCTGTTCCGAGCTCTCGATTATCGCCGATGCCATTCCGGATTCTGTAATCAGTCTTGATGCGATTGATGTTCTGGGGGAACAAATCGTCAAATTCGCAGGCGCGAAATTGCGCCGTGGGGACGGGGAGCGCGCCAGATGATATGCGCGCAATACTGCTATCCCGTTTCAAGCCCTGATTCCCTGCACGGGCGAGGGTGAGCCCAGAGTTTTCCTTCGCTCAAGTATTTTGAAAGACGGCGGAGGGGCGCTTGAACACAATTTATTTGCGTTTACATATAAATTTGCATATAAAAAACAAGGAAATGTTTTAAGCTTCAAGCAAGCTGCGGTGTTCCTGCGAGCGTCGGTGATCTGTCCTGTTAAAAAGACCTCAGACACGGACCAAATTGCCTTTGGGGGGGGCGACAGAGTGGCAGAGCGAAGTTTTCAAAAGGAAATCAAAAACCTGCAACTGGGTGCCGGGGAGCAATTCC
>Ga0316204_10007247_pt1 | contig 16415 bp, 13 predicted proteins | sample 6monrhotite_MG_2_FD_205661 | JGI IMG/M metagenome (GOLD analysis project Ga0316204, IMG submission 205661) | Microbial mat bacterial communities from mineral coupon in-situ incubated in ocean water Damariscotta River, Maine, United States -... | ecosystem: Environmental > Aquatic > Marine >... | reverse complement strand
GTGGAGGATAATGGCATCGGCATTCCCCAAGCCCAGCTCGCCAACCTATTTAATGAATTCACCATGGTTGACCAAAGCCACTCACGCTCCCACGAAGGTACGGGCCTGGGACTGGCAATTTGCAGACGCTTAGTTACGATGATGCACGGTGAAATTCAGGTCGAAAGCCAACAAGGGCTAGGCAGCACCTTTAGCTTCTCCGCCAAACTAGAGAGTGCCGAGGCCAATGAGTGCATCATCGAGCCTCTCGAAGAGCAAACCCGCCTCACTCCTGCTAGTCATGTCCGTATCCTGCTTGCAGAAGATAATCCAGCCAACCAGCGGGTTATCAAAAGCATACTCGAATATGCTGGCCTACAGGTGGACATCGTCGCCAATGGTCGAGAAGCACTCGAAGCGGTTGATAACCTACCCTATGACATTGTATTAATGGATGTGTCAATGCCAGAAATGGACGGCATGGAGGCAACCCAAAATATCCGTAAACTAGCAGGGCCACAAGCCAAGATCCCAATTATCGCCCTCACCGCCCACGCCCTCTCAGGAGACCGAGCACGTTTTCTCGACGCAGGCATGGATGACTATCTCACCAAGCCCATCGACCGCGCTGCGACGCTACACTGCATAGCCCGCTGGACCGAAGCAGCTAAAAACCCCGCCACTGAAACAACGCCAACAGAACAGGCCGAAAGCTCTCAAGCAGACAACAATCACGCCGATACCTCGCAAGAGCTTGTTGATGAGGACGTATTACAACAGTTGGTGCGCGACACCTCTGCGGAAATTCTCCCAGAGATCCTGCTAGCCTATATTGAAGATGCAGAAAAACTCGTCAACGCCATTCAACAAGCGTTGGATGAAAATGATATGAAAAAACTGGAATTCAATACTCATACCTTAGGTAGCAGCGCTGGCGCCCATGGCAATAGCGAGCTGTTAAAACTGGCCCGAGCCGTAGAGAACCACTGCAGAGAAGCAGAGACAAAAATCGCTACCGAGCTAGCCAACACCTTACCCGCAATAGCCGAGCGCTCTTTTAAAATGCTCGCCAAACGGGTAGCGCAAGGGTTCTAACCTTAAATAAAAAGGAAGCGTCATGAAGCATAAATCCCACGTATTGTTAGTTGAAGACTCAGCCTCCGAAGCACGGCTGATTCAACAATACCTGAAGGATGAAATGTTAACTCTGCAACATGTAGAATCCGGCGAAGCCGCAATAAGTGCCATCCAGCAGCACCCACCCAGCCTAGTACTATTGGACCTTAATTTACCAGACATGCCTGGGCAAAAAATCCTCGAGTGGATTCGTGAGCAAGACATTCCCACAACCGTAGCCGTCATTACCGGCAACGGCTCAGTGGATGTTGCAGTTGAAATGATGCGGGTGGGCGCAGAGGACTTTTTAGAGAAACCCGTCTCTGCCAGCCGACTGCGCACCACCACCCGCAACCTACTGGAAAAGAGCCGACTAAAAAACCTGCTGGACGAATTTCAAAGTACCTTTGAACGAGAACAATACCATGGCTTCATTGGCTCCAGCCTACCCATGCAAGCGGTCTATCGCATCATCGATGCTGCCGCCCCCAGCAAAGCCACCGTCTTCATCACAGGCGAAAGTGGCACGGGTAAAGAGGTCTGCGCCGAAGCCATTCACAAGCAAGGTACCCGCGCCAAACAACCCTTTATCGCTCTCAACTGCGGTGCCATCCCCCATGAGTTAATGGAAAGTGAAATCTTCGGCCATGTGAAAGGCGCCTTTACTGGCGCAGCCACCGAGCGAAAAGGTGCGGCATCGCTGGCCGATGGCGGCACCCTATTCCTAGATGAAATTGGTGAAATGGCGATGGACCTGCAAACCAAACTCCTGCGCTTTGTACAAACCGGTACCTTCCAAAAAGTTGGCAGCAGCAAAGAAGAGAAAGTCGATATCCGCTTTATTTGTGCCACCAATCGCGACCCCCTTGAAGAGGTCGCCAATGGTCGCTTCCGTGAAGACCTCTACTACCGATTACATGTCGTACCGCTACAATTACCATCCTTGAAGGAAAGGGGAGATGACATCATCGCCATCGCACACACCTTTCTCGTCAACTACGCCAAAGAAGAGGGCAAAGCGTTTCGCAGCTTCAGCCCAAGTGTTGAGGTAATTCTACGTCGTTACAATTGGCCCGGCAACGTACGTCAACTACAAAATGTCATCCGCAATATTGTGGTACTGCACAACGAAAAAATCGTCACAGAAAACCATCTTCCACCACCACTAAACAGTGGTTTAGTGGGCCATGAAAACACCCACTTTATCCAAGTGCCCAACGCTGCCACCGCCCCAACCGCACAACCACCCCTTAGCACGCTACCCAACAGCGCAGCAGAGATAAGACCTCTCGCAACCATCGAGCGGGAAGTCATCGAACAAGCCATTGCCTTTTGCAACGACAACATCCCTCAAGCTGCTGCGCTGCTTCAAGTCAGCCCCTCCACCATCTATCGTAAAAAACAGACTTGGGACTCTCAGCCGATATAAATTAGGGTGCGTAATAGTCAAGCTGACGTCTGCTTAATCACCAACAGAGTTGTCCCCATCAGCGCTATCGGTTGACCGACATGGATGGCGGAAGTGCAGATATTGCAGGAGCAATATATCTGCACCATATCATTCACTCTTCTCAGTATATGCCCACAAAACTCAAGCAGTTGCCTTAGAAATATGGTAGTTCCTGATAAATTTTCGAAATAAGCGGTGAGTTAAAGTCGAAAAATACGGCGTATGACAGCCTCTTTCCTCCCTTTAAAAAAGATATTTTTTGGTATTCATCGGAAAGTTAGGGATAAAAATGCACGCCAATTGAAGGTGTTATACTATGTACAAAAGTACTCTGTTCTAATCGCGATTGTCGGTAAGCCATTTCTAAGGCGATACCGACACCGTTTACATCGAACTCCCAACCTACGCCGACGTAGGCATGATAACCGTCGATATCACCTATGGGGCCGTCGGTATCCAGACGTGTATAACCCAAACCAAACCGAGAAAACATGCTGGGTGCAATGTCACGATGATAGTATTTTCCTTCGGCGCCCAGTGTTATTAATTTAATTTTATCACTCAGCCTCGCATCATGGTTATCGTCGCTATTAGCTGAACCAAATATAGGATTAAAAGCTAAGCCAATGGAGTAAATACGCGGTTTTTCCCACCACACATTTATAGTATTGCTTAGTCCGCGATAAGCAGTATCACTATCATCATCAAAAACGATATCATGTAAATCAACGTGTTCACGAGCCCGGACTTTAATATCTCCAGCTGTGGCTTGTTCAAACACCAGCAACGCAACAAAAAAAACAATAGAGTTTACCGCCAACCCTTTCATATAAACTTTTCCTTTTCTCAACCTTTCCACTCTAGTCAACTACAACAATAAATTCATCACGATTTGATAACAATTTAATAACCTTTCATATAGGATGAGCGCCTTTCACGAAAGATAGTTTTTTCCAGCAAGGAAAAAATGATCGAAAAAACGGATCCTTGCGTGGAGGCAGGTAATTAGAGCAATGCAGGAGCATATTGCCAGGTTTACGGGTGTAAAAGCTACTGCATCCCTGCTATCGCCCCTTACCTATGCCCATATAGGCAATGAGTATTTCCTGTGCCCTCAAGATATAAGATCCTTTTTAACACCGCTGGGGAAATATTAACCATTAAACCCCACGCCCCACTGCCTCCAAAAACCAAGAGTTAACCGTGGCATCTATTACTAAGTGAACCCTATCAATATCACTCTTATTGTCCACCATATGAAAATCACTCAAACGCAGGTACCAACATTCGCCCTCCTCCATCACGACACGCTTATCATTTAAAATAAAATAGACTTTATCATTTGTAATGATGGGAATATGCAAGCGAACGACACCCTGTTGAACATCCAAGTCATGATCTTGGTGGGATTTTATATGTGAGCCTGCGGTAAGTCGCATCAACCGTACTGCTTGCAACGGCATCTTCAACTGTTGCAATACGTCCTTTATGTAAGAGGCTTGTTCAAGAAACGGAGTATCTTGCCACTCATTACAACCTGGGTTTGAATAAATCATCATTACCGGATGCTCTGCACCTAACTGCCCCCGTAGCGGTAAAACCTCCCACCCTCCTTCATAGTTTTGTTGTACGAAATGATCAATCCAGAGTTGCTGTTGCAATACATCTAAATCTTGCTGCATACGTTTCACATCAAAACACAGTGGTAACTTAATTCGGTCCTTCAAAAATAATTCCTCATACTTTTATTGCCGATTGAATACTCACTCTCGTCGCCAATAAACAAGCAACTAATGAGCTTAATTTCATGACAAATAACATACAATTTCAACCAAAGCTATCAAGGGCTTCTCTCACCATCCGCATATCGGAATATCGTTATCATCCACTGATATGGAAGCCCCGCTACCCAGACCTCATCACCTCGCACAACAGGCCATCGCCAGCTCTTCGTAATTATCTCCCTCACCACTATACAGGATCAATTCGCGCAACCCATCTACCAGGGCGTATTGTGCCTTTACGCCTAGGTGTTGCATTGCATAACCTGGATCACCGATAGAGACGCGAATATCTCCTTTGCGAGTGGCTTGGCGTTCAACAGATACCCGCTCACCACGAACCGTCATCAACATTCGTGCTAGCTGCTTAATGGTAGTCGCTTTGCCTGTGCATACATTAAACACCTGCGGGGTAGTGCTAATATTATCCATCGCAGTGCGTAAAAAATTCACCACATCCAATACATAAATAAAGTCACGGGCTTGCTCGCCATCGCCAAAAATAGTGATGCGTTTGCCTTGTGAGATCCGCTCAGAGAAAATTGAGATGACCCCTGAGTAAGGTGATGATGGGTCTTGGCGTGGCCCGTACACATTGAAAAAGCGCAATCCAGTATTCGGTACACCGTGTACTACGGCGGCGACTCGGCCGTGCAGCTCGGAGCCGAGTTTATCAGCACCATACGCGGTAAGTGGGCGTAATGTAGCATGCTCTTTAAGTGGCATATCAGCATTGTCGCCATATACCGCGGCTGATGAAGCATAGACCACCGGAATGCGTGTGTGACGAGCGGCATTGAAGACGTTAATGGTACCCGTGAGATTACTACGATGGGTTTCAAGCCACTGCTCTACTGATTTTTGTACTGAAGCGACGGCGGCTAAATGGAAGCAGCCATCCATCTTCCGCATTGCAGCATCAACGGCAAGTGCGTCTGCAACATCACCAATCACTATCTCACATCCTACAGGTACATTTTCCCGCTTACCTGTAGAGAGATTATCGAGAATACGTACGTGATGCCCTTCGTTTAATAGACGCTCTACTAGATGTGAACCAATAAAACCACAACCACCAGTAACCAGATAATTTGCCATCGTTTTGACCCTCTGTTTGTTAAAGACATATACTCTTCAGCAAACAACAAGCCAACCCGTAACCAATTGATTTTAAATAACAATAAAAACAACACCTCCATCTTGCATCGCATTTTGCATAGCTCGCTCGGTTTTCTTTGAAATATGCAGTGAAAACACGGTTTTTCGTGCCAATATGCTCGGCACCGTTTTTGCTATCTATCCATTAGAGATTAAACAAGGAGTCTAAAATGAGCAGAGAACTTGGTAAGATTTGGCTACTGCTGGATAGCCGTCAACCCGGCGGTATTGAGTCACATGTATTGCAACTAGCCGATGGCCTTAAGCTGTATGGCAAAGAGGTACAAGTGGTGTTTTTGCAAGACTATGGCGATCACCCACTACGGGGGGCACTACGGGATAGAGGTATAGCAAGCTGCTCATTAAGTGGTAGCTTCATTAGCCTGCGACTAGCTCTACGCCAGCATCGTCCCGCAATCTTGCATACCCATGGCTATAAAGCCGGAATTTACGGTCGATTAGCCGCACTGCTTTGCGGTATACCTTCCCTTTCCACTTACCACGCCGGAGAGATTGGCCGTGGCAAAATGGCTATTTATGATTGGCTGGATCGCCAAAGCGCGCGCTTGGCCAATAAGGTCTTTGCGGTGAGCCCACAGATTGCCAAACGCTTACCTATAAATAGTGAGTTAGCCGATAACTTCGTTAATACCCACGGCCTCAGCCACTCCGATGGGCAGCAGATCGCTTTTGTCGGACGACTTAGCCACGAAAAAGGGCCAGACTATTTTTTACAACTGGCCAGGCACTTTCCTCAACACCATTTTCACTTCTACGGCGATGGCCCTATGGCATCTCCGCTGTACCGCGAAGCCCCCGATAATCTGCACTTCCATGGTATGCAGCGTGATATGAGTGTCGTCTGGCCACATATAGGCATACTAGTGATGCCATCCCGCTATGAAGGGCTACCCATGTCGGCATTGGAAGCGATGGCTCGAGGAATTCCGGTACTGGCGAGTCAAGTAGGTGCGCTGGACCAATTGATCGAGAATGGATGTAACGGCTGGCTAATTTCCCCTGGCGAACAACAACAATTACAAAAGCGCCTTGGAGAGTGGCTAACCATGCCCCCTACTGAGCGTCAGCAGCTGAGTCTATCTGCCAGAGCCAAGATCGAACAGCGCTTCTCGGCAAACATCGCCATCCCTCAGCTTCTCCACCACTATCAACTGGCCGCAGCTTGCCACGTTGCTAACTAATTAGATTGGGCACATTGCAATCTGCAACGCAATTCTACACAGCGGCAAAAAAACAACTGAAAGCATATATTTTAAACATAAATATCAACAAGTTAACAACAAACCATATTTTGGCTTACCCCTTGCAATAGACTCTAACACGGCTTATTTACTATTAGGGGAACAACCAGATGAATCCAATTACCACACCCACCCCAATCCTCTTTACCCACTACGGAGATGATTGGATTCGTGGCAGTGAGCGCTGCCTACTGGACCTACTCACCCATCTTGATCGCAAGCGCTTCACCCCTATAGTCTGGTGTAACAGCCCATTGCTGGCTGCACAGGTGAAGGCACTCGGTATCACCGTCTACCAAGCTGAATTCTCTCTGCTGTTTGGCTGGCACGCTCCGCGCTTTAACTTCAGGGGCTTTCTCGCGCTGTTACGCCAAGGTCTGCAATTGGTAGAGCAGCACCAAATTAAGCTATTACATGCCAACAGTGGTGCCCCTAATCAATGGCTAAATCTGATCGCTCGTCTACGGGGTATTCCCCTCGTGGCCCATCTGCATTCACGCTATCCACTGCGTGACCGCATTACCCTAGGGCTGCATCAACTCCCGTTAGCCGTGGGTGTGAGCCAACCCGTGATTGATCAATTACGTCACGATGGCATGTCAGCCCAACGCAGTCGTGTCATCAGCAACGGCATTGATACCCAACGACTCAAGCAACAAACCAATATCGACCTGCGCCAACAGCTCCAGCTGAATAATCAACATTTCCTGCTCGCCACCACCGGCTCGTTAATCCAGCGCAAAGGGGTTGACCTGATCATTTCCGCCGCAGCCCAGCTAATAAAACAAGGCCTACCCATTCATCTTGCAGTCATTGGTGATGGTCCAGAACGTAGCGCCCTTGAGCAACAAGCTCAGCGACTCGGCATTCGCCAGCACATCCACTTACTAGGCGAACAACAAAATGTATTTGGTTTACTAAAAGAGAGTGCAGACCTGTTTGTCTCGGGGGCCAGAGAGGAGGTATTTGGCTTAGTTTTAGCCGAAGCGGGCTTAGCAAAATTGCCAGTGGTGGCCCCCGCAGTAGGCGGTATTCCCTCCGTGGTCAGCCATGGCAAGACAGGGCTATTGGTGCCTGCTGAAGATGTCGCGGCGTTGGCGAGTGCCATACAACAGCTCTACATGGCGCCTGCGCTACGCCGCAAGATGGGGTTGTTAGGCCATCAACACGTGATGGAGAAGTTCACCATTCAACACAATGTAGAAAAGTTTCAAGCGCTCTACCAAGAGCTACTGCAAACCCCGAGCATGACACCTCACTGGTACAGCCACTGGCTGTGGCTTCGCCCACTGCGGCAATGCACCAAGCAACTGCTCAAACTCTCGTTCAAACGCCCAAGCCAGGAGGTCATATCATGAAACGCCATATCTTGGTATTAGACCCCACACCCTTTGCAGGTGGCTCCAAGGTCGCCACACTGAATATCTTGCGACTGCTTGATCCGCAAACAACCCGTGTCAGCGTACTGACTAACGACATAGCGTCATGGCCGGGAGCACAGATAACTCGCCAGCCACTGGGTGAAGCACAATCACTCACCAAACAGGAACAAGGGCTCAGCTACTTTGCTCGCCACCTGCTTATCGCGCTACACATTTTACGACTACGGCTACGTCACGGCCCTATCGACATTGCCCTAGGCGCCTCTGGCCCAGGCGTAGATCTTGCGCTTTACCTAGCAAAACCACTGCTCGGCTATCGGTTAGTACAGCTGGTACATGGCCCCGTAGCGCGCTCACGTACCATTGCCCGCTGTTTACAAAAAGCAGATCAAGTCTATTATCTGGAAAGCAGTCGCAACGCCCTATTAACCGCACTAGCAACCCTAGACGGCTCACCTGAACTACCTGCCTCACGGTTTTCACTGCTGCAAAATGGCCTACCTAATGAGGGTTGGCCTAGCCTCTGCCAAAAAGAGCAACCCGTTATCTACTGGGCTGCCTCACTACTCAAATGGAAAGGGCTGGAAATACTACTAAAAGCACTCAAACAACTTGATACTGCCGAACGCCCCACTAGCCATATTTGCTATATTCGCCCACAAGGCACCACACTAGCGGTAAGCCAAGCTCCCGTAGAGATTAAGTCGGTAGATTGGCACCACGCCCCCAAAAACCTCGATGAAATCAGAGCCAGCAGCAACATCTTTGTCTCTACCAGTGATAAAGAGCCATTTGGCCTTTCAATACTAGAAGCGATGGCAGCCGCCCATTGTATTGTAATCCCAGCGGATGGCGCCTACTGGGATAGAACCCTGGAAGATGGTATTGAGTGCATCAAATATCGCCCAGGAGATAGCCAAGACCTGGCAAATAAGCTTCGGGAACTAAGCCAAAACATGCAGCGGGTAAAAGAGCTAGGTGCAGCAGCATTCTGCAAAGCACAGCAGTACCGAGCAGAGAAGTGCCTCAAAGAGATCACCCAAACCCTGCAAGAAAGCCACACCGCAAACCGCGCTGGCAAGTTCAATACGCCACATATCGGGATAGGCCAATGAAAATTGCGGCCTCCAGCGTACTCAAACAGACCTTGCTCTACGGAGCCAGTATTGCCCTGATGAAAGGCGTATCTCTGCTGATGCTGCCCTTTATCGCCAACCACCTGCCAACAGCCGCTTTTGGTCAGCTAGAGGTGATCAGCAGCCTAGCAGTCGTCGGCAGCATCCTCGTCGGCATGGGGCTGGAAGATGCACTGTTTCGTTTTGCTGGTGCTTGCAAAGATCTCAAACAACGCCGCCGTATCGCCGCTGAACTATTTACCCTGTCGGTCATATTAGGCACGGTTGCCCTGCTGGCAGGTTATTTATTAGCTGATCTTATTAGCACCAAAATGCCCGGTGATGTGGGCAGTTATGAAGTCCGCCTGATTCTCGCCACCTTAACCCTTGAGGGTTGCATCGCCATTCCGCTAGGTTGGCTACGGATGCGCAACCAAGCTTTCAGTTTTTTTATCCTGACCACTGGCCGAGCTATCACCCAAGCCATATTGGTGATCCTATTTCTTAGCGCAGAAAGGGGTGTTGCAGGGGTACTCGAGGCGGGACTGATTGCCGCTGTTGCCCAAAGCATCGTACTGGCTTACCTACATCTACGGGATTGCGGATGGTTGACCGTTGGCCGTGGTAGTTACCCCGCACTGATCTATAGCTTGCCCATTGTCGGCAGTGGCTTGGTTGCATTTGCTTTGAATGGCTTGGACCGCTGGATTTTAGCGGACTATGCCAGCCTAACGGATGTCGCCCACTTTGGTGTTGCCGCCAAATTTGCGCTCGCAGTCGTGCTGCTATTGCAACCCTTTGGCATGTGGTGGTCCCCTCGCCGCTTCGAGGTATTACGCCAGCCCGGCGGCCAACAACAGGTCGTCAACATGGTGGTAGTGGGCATTGTATTGACCTTGCTAATCGCCGTTAGCGTTGGCCTCGCCTCGCCATTGCTCATCCAATGGATGCTACCGCCAGAGTATGCCCTGGCAGGCCAATATGCCATTGCGTTGGTATTAGTTATGGCCTTCAAAGAGATCGCCGAGCTAATCAATCTTGGTTGCTTTACTGGCAAAACCACCCACACCCAGCTATTCATCAACAGCATCGCTGCCAGCATAGGCATCATCGGCATGTTCCTCTGGGCTCCGCAATATGGCGTATGGGGCGTTATCGCTGCCTTACTGGCAGCCCAAACACTGCGTTTAGTGCTGTTTTTTACCGCCAGTCAATACTTTTTACCACTTGCCTATCCAACCCGCACCCTGTTATTGCTCACCTGCTTTAGTGTGACGTGCTTAGGGGTTGGTCTGCAATTCAGCAATGCCCTACACCAACTGTGGATTGCCCTTACCGCCAGCGCTTGTTTGGTAACACTGGTATTCATGCTGAAGTTACTTCCCTCAGTCAATAAGGTGTTATCGCGATGAATAATAGCGCACGCCTTAGCCAAGCCCTGCTCTCTCTCACCCTCTGCTTGGTGATTGCTGTGGCATGGAAACTCATACCCCATCCGGCACTGGCTATCGCGATTGGCTTACTACCCGCAATGATACTTTTTGTACTGGGCAAGCCATTCTTGATGGTGCTGCTGTTTGTGGTGTTCTCATTCTTCCGCCTCCATGAGGTCTTTCCACAGCTCTACTCACTCAAAATTCCTCTCTTACTCTCCCTAGCCTCCTTAGGCGCACTGGCATGGCATGTGGGAATCAGCCGCAAGATCGAGATTTACTGGCGCAGCGAACTCACCATTATCAGCCTATTTTTTCTATTAGTCGTTATCGGCGTGCTGCTCGCCAGCAACCGCCCTGTCGCAATCGCCTACTTCAAAAACATCTACTGGAAAATCGCCCTGATGACCTATGCCATCGCCTGGTTATCACGCCATGTACGAGATTTTGATTTCGCCAGCAAGTTAATTACCCTCTCGGGACTGATGGTGGGCATTGTTGCGATTAGCAATAAACTCAACGGCATTGGTTTAGTAGAAGAGACCCGCGTCACCATCGGGCGAGATATTGGCTCGGTACTTGGTGATCCTAACGACTTAGCACTGGTGCTAGTACTGCCGTGCGCCTTTGCCGTCAGCCTCATGACCACCCCACACCTACCGCGCTCATCCAGACTACTAGGGTTCATCAGCGTACCGATACTCTGTTACGCGGTAATTGCCACTCAAAGCCGTGGTGGGCTGCTGGGCATCATGGCGATCCTCGCGGTGTTTGGATATCGCCGTATCAAATCCAAACTCCTGTTACTGCTCATTGGTACAATAGTCGCGGCGGCGCTCTTTCTATTTGCAGGCATCTCCGACCGAGCCTCTGGTGGGGCCGCCGAAGAGGGCATTGACGCCTCAGCCATGGGCCGACTCTATGCCTGGGAGGCGGCCTTTGGTATGGCCGTGCATAACCCACTCACTGGCGTAGGGTTAGATAACTTTTACTCCAATTATTACTACTACAGCCCCCACTGGGACGGCCTTAACCACGCCGTGCACAGCACTTGGTTTGGCATTTTGGCAGAGACCGGCTTCCTCGGACTAGCGGTATTTATCACTCTCATCATCATGTTAATCCGCAGCGCGCTACACAGCCTAAAACAGCTACAACAGCAAGGCGATGAGGTAAACCCCATCATCTACGCCAGTGCCCAAGCAATTTTCGCCGGACTGGTAGGCACCGTCATCTCCGGCACTTTTCTCACTCAGGGTTTCACCTGGCCCATCTACATCCTCGCCGCACTGGTGGTCGCCATTGCCCACTGGGTAGACAAACACCCTACCGCTAGCAGAGAGATATCACCATGAAGCCATTCAAAAGAAACCAGAGTAAACCGCTTTCTATTTTACTCATCGACGACAGCGCACCTGAACGTGCCTTACTGCGTATAAAATTAGAAAAATGGGGCCACCACATAACAGAGTTCAGCAATGGCAATGATGCACTAAAACACTTGGCAGATAACAACCTGAAAGAGTACGAACTACTACTGCTCGACGTAAATATGCCAGGCCTGAGTGGCTTAGAGACTGCCCAACAAATTCGTCAACTAGAGGCAACATTAAATGGCGACTGGCTACCCATTATCTTCCTCAGTGGGCACAGCGATCCCGATGACATTGCATTGGGTATTCAAGCCGGAGGGGACGACTACCTGAGCAAGCCCGTCAATACCGTCATACTCAACGCAAAGATAGTGGCAATACAGCGCATTGCCAGCCTACATCAACAATTACAACATCAATCCCATACCGACGAACTCACCCAGCTAACCAATCGGCGCCACTTTCTGACCATACTCGAATCCGAAATAAATCGAGCTAAGCGCCAAAAAAATCCACTGTGTATCGCCTACCTGGATCTGGATCACTTTAAAAATATCAACGACCATTACGGACATGATGCTGGTGACGAGGTCCTTCGTCAGGTTGCTAATGCCTTCACACTACAACTACGTAGCGAAGATTGCATAGGCCGATTAGGAGGTGAAGAGTTCGCCATCTGCCTTCCTGGATCAAATATACAACAGAGCCAAGATGCCTGTGAGCGCTATCGTACCCTCATCGAAAGCCTCACGATTCGCTATGGCATTCACGATATAAAAATCACCGTCAGCCTCGGGTTAACCGGTTACCAAGCCAAATATGATGATATACATAGTCTACTCAAGCGCGCCGATAAAGCACTATATCAAGCTAAATATGAAGGTCGAAATTGTCTTTATGTTATTGAACAAAATGATAGCCAATAAAAAAATAAAGCAATCAAGTCTAAATTAAATGTATTAAATTAATTAAAATTGAATACATTCATTTCTATTTATTTTTTAATTTTAAAAACCTTAAAAAACCAGATAAACCCCTACCTATTCAGCCATATACACTTACTTATTCTATATTAACCACCTTCATATTTAGGTTTATTCACCTTGTATTAAAATAAACATTAAGAGTTCACATATAAAGCCGTTAAGTGCAGATACGAATATAAAATAAGATTGTTAAACAACGTAAAAATCGACATTTAACTCAGTAAAATAAGGGACTTAAAGAATGTGGAAACTTAATAAAAAATCACTCTTAATCTCACTTTCAGCATTCGGGTTAATCTCCTGTGCGGCCCAGCAGAGTGGGCCAGCGGTACAAGAAGGTCAACATACCACAAACGCAATCGGGGACGTTATCGACTTAGACCAAGGATGGACCGTTGACACCCAACAAGCTTTCTACACCACTAGCCAAGGCTCTCGTATTTTACCTTACGCTTGGTATCTACATTTAGAGCAAGCGAATAGCCAAATACTGTTCAGAGACAACGATAATATTGCACGATTAAAATACCTCCCCAGTCAAAAAAGCAGCTGGAACCCAGATGGTTTAGCCATCGGATTTGCTAAAGATATCGACAAAAAAACTAAAGAAGCGTGGATGGGCTTCACCTGTTCCGCATGCCACACCGCACAAATTAGCTACAAAGGCGTAGAAATGCGCATAGATGGCGGCCCGACCATGGCAGACTTTGAAGCATTCAACATCGAACTCGTCTCCGCTATGTCTGAAACCTATCAAAACAGCCAAAAGTTTAATCGCTTCGCAAACAAGGTGCTGGGGACAGACTACACTCCGAACCAAAAAACAGATCTGCGCAATGCCCTACTCAAGCAAACTGAAGTCTTAGCGAAACGCAACCAAATTAATCGCCCAAACCCAGGCCAACCTAACTACGGCTATGGTCGAGTCGATGCCATTGGTGCGATATTCAATCAAATATTGGCCGAATTCAGCGGCGCGCCCAATAATGGCCGCGCATCCGATGCTCCCGTCAGCTATCCGTTTCTCTGGGGCACCCATCAGTCAAATGTAGTGCAATGGCCTGGCTTTGCACCAAATGGCCCATTAAGCCTCGGTGCATTAATTCGCAATGGTGGTGAAGTTCTCGGTGTTTATGGTCAGTTGCATATCCCAGACGATCCATCGATCAAACAATACACATCATCATTAGACGTTAAAAACCTAGGGCTATTAGAGCAATGGGTAGCCGAACTTAGATCACCCAAATGGCCTGCCCAATACCTCCCGCCTATTGATCCAATCAGGGCTGCAAAAGGCGAAATTCATTACCAAGAATACTGTGCAAGCTGTCACCAAGTGATCGCACACGCGGATGAAGGTAAACCTTACGACGCCGTACTGACGCCATTATCCGAGGTTAAAACAGACCCGCAAGAGCTAATCAACATGTTAGCCACCCGCCCTGCAGGAAAATTTGCAGGACGTAAAGAGTTTGTTATTGCCGGTGATGTTATACCCGAAGAAACATCCGGCTTAAACCCACTGGTGAATGCCGTAGTAGGCTCCCTATTAGACCAGCCCATCAACTCAATAATTGCCGCCATTGAGGAGTTTGAAGGCGGTGTTGCTGCCGCATCGCCAAGTGATGGTAAAAGCGAGGAACACACCTCGAGATTGGCCGAACTTCTGCAGGAATACCAGGCAACACGCAAAGAGTTAAAGCTAGCAGATCAATCAACAACCCCATCAGCAACAGACAACTCTGTTGCAGTATATAAAGCCAGACCACTAAATGGCATCTGGGCAACCGCACCCTATTTACACAACGGCTCAGTGCCCAACCTTCATGAAATATTGCTACCTCAAGAAAAACGCTCAGCCACATTTTATCTAGGAAGTCGAGAGCTTGACCCAGTCAAAGTTGGCTATATCTCTTCCCCCGATTTAACCGAGGGAAAAGCATTTAAATTTGATACCAGCCTAGTTGGTAATTCAAATGGAGGTCACGAATATGGCACCAAAGAATTAACCAAGATCGAAAAATCAGAGTTACTGGAATACATGAAAATGCTTTAAATAATAGAAATAGAAAAACAGTCATACCCGTAGGAAAAGAGGTATAAAAAATAAAATACTAGCGATTATAATCCACCATTAGTTGCCACGCTCAAGTGTGGCAACTAACTCTCCCTATTCCATCACAGCAGCAATCTAACTTTATTTTTTAGCCAGCATTTTCTAAATAAATCCCATACAATCACTCTCCCACACCCTAATGGCGCCGTAACATTTAAGGATACTGGTCACCGATGGTTATACATTGGCTAAATTTGACTTCCTTGAGTTTGGTCTCCACAATCCTCAGTGGAAACACAAGGGCATTGAAGACGGCCAGAATCGGTTTCAATAAATCCCTCAGGCACAGGTACGGAGACAATATATTTTTTACTGTTGCCATTATCTAAACGCTGATTCTTATCATCCACCGGATACGCATCTACTCTGAATAAGCCAGCACCACTCTGACTTTCCATAGCAGCGGGGACACCTAGGTAAGGCTGTTCGTCAATGTGCATTATCGATCCTGAAACCTCCTCTCCAGCATCCAAATAGATTTCGGAAACCGGCCTAGACCCGTTCTGCTTATCAACAAAATAGGTATAGACCTCCTGATCTGACCCTTTGTAACTGGCCTTAAGCTCTACTCGGAATTGCGAATTATTTTTTATATAACCTTTCAAGTGCAGGGCACCGAAGTCAGACCCTAAGGCACCACCGTATATTTTTACGCAATGTACGTGAAAATCGTTATTTTTTAATTCTAACTGTGGAGTTGGACCATCAGGGTACTCATCTTTACATGCGACAATCGCCAGAAAAAGGATTGTGAGAGCAAAAACTTTCCCCCCCAGATTCATATATCTTTGCTTATTATTTTTCATGTCACCTCGCCTTATTTTCTTAAAAATAGAGTTGGGTCTTAAAGGATTAACCAAGACTAGGCAAAAAATTAAGGACTCAAGTCTTTCCTTAACATGTTTAATGTTTTAGCCACACGCTGATCACTCTCCATCAATCGATTTAATCTACCTATAGTCTGCGAAACCGTTGAATAATGACCAACATTAAAAACTGCAGCTATATCGGTCAATTTAGCCCCTCCCAAATCTTGACACAGCTTCATAGCCATCCACCTTGCAAGATTTTTTGGCCCTTTCCCTCGCTTAGCCACCAGCAGCTCATCAACGGTTATTTCGTAAAAAGCAGCCACATTATCGAGTATACGAGGCAACGGGAGAACATGCTGCAACCCCCTCTTATCAACCTCAATGTCTAATGATTGGGCCTGTTCACACGCCTGCTCTTTAAATGCCTTATCGCCCCAGACAGAAGGGGTATT
>Ga0316204_10007246_pt1 | contig 16416 bp, 11 predicted proteins | sample 6monrhotite_MG_2_FD_205661 | JGI IMG/M metagenome (GOLD analysis project Ga0316204, IMG submission 205661) | Microbial mat bacterial communities from mineral coupon in-situ incubated in ocean water Damariscotta River, Maine, United States -... | ecosystem: Environmental > Aquatic > Marine >... | reverse complement strand
GTCACACACCATTTTTCAAAGGTTACCGTCCTCAGTTCTACTTCCGTACAACAGATGTGACAGGTGCATGTGAGTTGCCAGAAGGTGTTGAAATGGTAATGCCAGGTGACAACGTAAACATGAAAGTGAAATTAATCGCACCGATCGCGATGGAAGAAGGCTTGCGTTTCGCAATTCGCGAAGGTGGCCGAACTGTTGGTGCTGGTGTTGTAGCGAAAATTTTTGAGTAATTTGATTGCTTGAAGTAGTTGAGGCGTCTTTGTGACGCCTTAGCTTTATGTGTTGGAGTGCGCTTTGTTAAAAAGCGCGATTGTCAGTAGGCCAGTAGCTCAATTGGCAGAGCAGCGGTCTCCAAAACCGCAGGTTGGGGGTTCGATTCCCTCCTGGCCTGCCATTATTTATAGTTAGGTACGTGTACCAAAATGGCAGACCGAATTAAACTGATAGTTGCAGTTCTCCTAGTTGCTGGAGGGATTGTAGGTTTCTACTATTTCTCAGAAGAGTCTACTCTCTATAGAGTGTTAGGCTTGTTAGCAATCTTTGGTTTGGCTGTAGCGATAGGTATGATGACTGAAGTTGGTAAAAACTCCTGGGCATTTGTTCAGGAAGCGCGAACTGAAGTTAGAAAGGTTGTATGGCCTACCCGGAAAGAGACGTCACAAACGACTCTTTTGATTATGGCTAGTGTTATAGTGATTGGTCTTGTATTGTGGGGGCTGGATTCCTTGTTGTTGTGGGGCGTGCAGATCTTAACTGGTCAAGGGAGTTAATCGACTATGGCGTTACGCTGGTATGTTGTGCATGCTTATTCAGGTTTTGAAAACCAAGTGCGAAAATCGTTGGAAGAACGTGTTCGTCACAGTGAAGTAGCAGATAAGTTCGGTCAAATACTTGTTCCTACTGAAGAAGTTGTAGAGATGCGCGAAGGTCAGAAGCGCAAGAGCGACAGGAAGTTTTTTCCTGGTTATGTTCTGGTGCAGATGGATATGGATGATGAAACTTGGCACTTAGTTAAAAGTGTTCCAAGGGTTATGGGTTTTATCGGTGGTTCAAGTGATAAGCCTGCTCCTATTTCTGATAAAGAAGCAGATGTTATTCTGCAGCGTGTTCAAGAGGGTGTTGATAAGCCAAGGCCCAAAATTTTGTTCGAGCCGGGCGAAGTTGTCAGAATTACTGACGGACCATTTAATGACTTTAACGGAGTTGTTGAAGAGGTTGATTACGAAAAGAGTCGTATGCGCGTGTCGGTTCTAATCTTTGGGCGTTCCACTCCAGTAGATTTAGAGTTCGGGCAAGTCGAAAAAGGTTAATTGTTGCCCCTGTTCGCGCGTGATTGTGCAAACAGGGGCTTTTTGTCGTGTGAAAACCGGGGAGCCGAAAGGCGTTAGTTGCCCCACCTATTCAAATATATAGGTCAAAGCGTGCAACGGTACCCACTAAAGGAAGTTAAAAATGGCTAAAAAAGTACAAGCTTATATCAAGCTTCAAGTTAAGGCTGGTCAAGCTAATCCTAGTCCACCAGTTGGTCCTGCGTTGGGTCAACACGGTGTTAACATCATGGAGTTTTGTAAAGCATTTAATGCGCAGACTCAAAGCATGGAAGCAGGATTACCTATTCCAGTAGTCATCACAGTTTATGGCGACAGAAGCTTCACGTTTATTACTAAAACACCGCCTGCTTCTGTTCTAATTCTTAAAGAGATTGGAATGAAGAGTGGTAGTAAAGCACCTGGTCGCGATATTGTTGGTAAGGTGACTCGTGAGCAATTAGCGAAAGTTGCAGAGGTCAAAATGCCTGATTTAACGGCTGCTGATGAAGATGCTGCTATCCGTACCGTAGCAGGTAGCGCGAGAAGCATGGGCTTGGAAGTTGAGGGCGTATAATCATGGCAAAATATACTAAGCGTCAAAAATTAATTAATGAAAAAGTAGAGCCGGGTAAAGAGCTGGCTGTAGAGGAAGCTTTTGCACTTTTGAAATCTCTACCGCAAGCAAAATTTACAGAATCTATTGATGTTGCGATTAACCTTGGGGTTGATCCACGCAAATCAGATCAAGTCGTTCGTAGTTCTACAGTACTTCCAAACGGTACAGGGAAAACAGTACGTGTTGCTGTGTTTACCCAAGGTGCTAATGCCGATGCAGCTACTGCTGCTGGTGCTGATATCGTTGGTATGGATGATTTAGCGGCCGAAGTTAAAGCCGGCAATATGAATTTTGATGTCGTTATTGCAACGCCTGATGCTATGCGTGTGGTTGGTCAGCTTGGTCAAGTATTAGGGCCTCGCGGTCTTATGCCTAATCCAAAAGTTGGCACTGTTACAACTGATGTTGCTGCAGCAGTTAAAAATGCGAAGTCAGGGCAGGTTCGTTATAGAACAGATAAAGCCGGCATTATTCATTGCAGTGTAGGTAACACATCGTTTGAGCCAGTTGCGCTAAGAGATAATCTTATCGCGCTATTAGGTGATTTGAAAAAAATCAAACCAAGCTCAGCGAAAGGCATTTATTTCAAAAAAATTACTGTCTCTACAACTATGGGGCCAGGCGTTCCTGTCGAAGTCTCATCTGTAGTTGCGTCTTAATAAAGAACTTTGGGCTGCTAACCTTTTGGGTTGGCGGTCGTCAAAGACCGTAGGTGTGACGCTTTTGAAATTTGTCACTTAATTTTCCTACGCAGACGGTGATCCCTTACCAATTATAGTAGCGGTAAGCCGTGGGTGGTGTGAAATAAATTATTTTACACTTTTGTTGGAGTATCAATTGATACCCTGGAGGTTTGCTCGTGAGTTTAACTCTAGAAGCTAAAAAAGCGGTTGTTTCTGAGGTGGCGGACGTTGCGGCGTCAGCGCACTCAGCAGTGGCAGCAGAATATTCAGGGCTAACAGTTGAAGATATGACTAATCTTCGTGTTGAAGCACGTAAGAGTGGTGTCTATCTTCGAGTCGTTAAAAATACGCTAGCTCGTCGAGCTGTTGAAGGTACTGATTTTGAGTGCATGAAGGATTCTTTTACAGGTCCTCTAATTCTTGCATTTTCTCAAGAAGACCCAGGTGGTGCAGCGCGTGTTATTGATGGTTTCGCTAAGGGGAATGACAAGCTGGTAGTTAAGCTTGTAGCTCTTGGTGGAAAACTGTTACAGCCATCTGATATTAAAGCTGTTGCTAGCTTGCCTACTAAGGATGAAGCAATTGCTCAGTTAATGTCCGTAATGATAGCGCCTGTCGGCAAGCTTGCAAGAACACTTAATGAAGTGCCTAGCAAGTTGGTTCGAACAATTGCTGCTATTAAAGATCAAAAAGAAGCAGGTTAATTGCTCTTTTCGATTTCGGATATTCTAAATTAATCAAATAGTCATAGGAGATATAACATGGCTGCTACTAAAGAAGATATCTTAGAAGCTATTGCCAATATGTCGGTAATGGAAGTTGTAGATTTAGTATCTGCAATGGAAGAAAAATTTGGTGTTACAGCTGCTGCAGCTGTTGCTGTTGCTGCCGGTCCTGCTGGCGATGCTGGCGCTGTTGCTGAAGAGAAAACAGATTTCGACGTTGTTATGACCAGTTTTGGTAGTAACAAAGTTGCTGTTATCAAAGCAGTACGTGGTGCAACAGGCCTAGGTCTTAAAGAAGCTAAAGCAATGGTTGAAGGCGTTCCTGCAACTGTTAAAGAAGCTGCACCAAAAGACGAAGCTGAAGAGCTTAAAAAGCAATTGGAAGAAGCTGGAGCTGCTGTCGAGCTTAAGTAATTACACTGAAAATTTTGTCAAGTGTAATAGTTTCTACTAATATATAAGATTCGGCTGGTGACTTTTGTTGCCGGCCTATTCTTGCTTGTTTCAAAACTAGGAGATTGCCCGCGAATAGGTACTTGATGTGGAAAGGCTGCAATTGGTTGCATTTCCTCACGTCCAAGTTTCTATTCGCGGACAATCTCCATGATTGTTGATTGCTAATTAAACTGGTTTACTCATTGTAAATATTTTAGGTTTAATTTCTAGGCAATTTGTCCTTTTTTTGCACGGCTTAAGAGGCACACTAATGGCGTACTCATTTACTGAGAAAAAGCGAATCCGAAAGGATTTTGGTAAGCACCCAGATGTTTTAAAAGTTCCTTATTTATTATCTATTCAATTAGATTCTTACATAGAATATTTACAGCGTGATGTCGCACCTGAAGATCGTAAAGATCGTGGTTTGCATGGCGCTTTTAAATCGGTATTCCCCATCGTCAGTTATACCGGTAATGCTGCTTTAGAATACGTAAGCTATCGCTTAGGAACGCCAGTATTTGATGTGAAAGAGTGTCAAATGCGTGGTTTAACTTATGCTGCGCCGCTCAGAGTCAAGCTACGTTTGGTTATCTATGATAAAGATGCAGGGCCTGAAGCCAAGTCGGTAAAAGACATTAAAGAACAAGAAGTCTATATGGGTGAAATCCCATTGATGACTAATAACGGTACCTTTGTTATTAATGGTACTGAGCGTGTTATTGTTTCGCAGTTGCACCGTTCTCCCGGTGTGTTTTTTGATCACGATCGTGGTAAAACACACTCCTCAGGAAAGTTGCTCTATTCTGCTCGTGTAATTCCTTACCGTGGTTCGTGGTTGGATTTTGAGTTCGATGCGAAAGATGCTGTTTTCGTACGCATAGATCGTCGTCGCAAATTAGCGGCTTCTATCTTATTAAGAGCATTGGGCTACTCCACGCAAGATATGTTGGAGATGTTTTTTGATACCGATAAATTCACTTATGAAAACGAAAAGTGGTATATCGCATTAGATCCAACACGTATGCGTGGTCAAACACTGACATTTGATCTGAAAGATAAAGACGGCAATGTTTTGGTTGAAGCTGGACGTCGTATTACAGCACGTCATATTCGTGCGATGGAATCGAATAATCTTGAAGTGCTGGAAGTGCCTGCAGAATACCTATACGGCAAGGCCTTCTATAAAGATATTATCGACGAGACTACTGGCGAGGTAATGATTAATGCTAATGATGAACTTACCGAAGAGTCGTTAGAAAAAATTATTGCCGCTGGTGTTGCCGGATTCGAAACGCTTTATACAAATGACTTGGATCATGGGCCTTACATGTCAGATACCTTGCGTATCGATTCGACTCGAAATGATCAAGAGGCGCAATTTGAAATTTATCGAATGATGCGTCCAGGCGAGCCTCCTACGAAAGAGGCTGCTCAAAACTTGTTACAAAACCTTTTCTTCTCTGATGAGCGTTATGATTTATCTGCCGTTGGGCGAATGAAGTTTAACCGTAGAATTGGCAAAGAAGATGGTGATGGCACTGGCGTTTTAACTAATGATGACATTATTGCTGTTCTGAAAACCTTAATCGGTATTCGCGATGGCCATGGTCAAGTTGATGATATTGATCACTTGGGCAATCGTCGAGTACGTAGTGTTGGTGAGATGGCTGAAAACCAATTCCGTGTTGGTTTGGTTCGTGTTGAGCGTGCGGTTAAAGAGCGTTTAAGTCTGGCTGAGTCCGAAGGCTTGATGCCTCAAGAGCTTATTAATGCAAAACCAGTGTCTGCGGCAGTTAAAGAATTTTTTGGTTCTAGCCAATTATCTCAGTTTATGGATCAGAACAACCCGTTGTCTGAGATTACTCACAAACGTCGTATTTCTGCGTTAGGTCCTGGTGGCTTAACCCGTGAAAGAGCGGGCTTTGAGGTTCGAGACGTACATCCAACACATTATGGTCGAGTTTGTCCGATCGAAACTCCTGAGGGGCCAAACATTGGTCTGATCAACTCGTTATCGGTTTTTGCAAGAACTAATGCATTTGGTTTTCTTGAAACACCTTATCGTAGAGTTGCTGATGGTAAAGTGACTGACGAGATTGATTATCTTTCTGCAATTGAGGAAGGTAATTTTATTATCGCACAAGCTAACGCAACAATCGGCGAAGGCAAAATGCTAACTGATGAGTTGGTTTCTTGTCGATCTGAAGGTGAGTTCGTTTTGTCTGCGCCAGATCGCGTTAACTACATGGACGTTTCGCCCAAACAGGTATTGTCTGTTGCGGCTTCATTAATTCCGTTCCTTGAACACGATGATGCTAACCGTGCTTTGATGGGATCAAACATGCAACGTCAAGCTGTTCCAACATTAAAGGCAGATACGCCAATGGTTGGAACGGGAATCGAAAAAGCCGTAGCGATTGACTCTGGTGTAACAGTTGTCGCAAGCCGCGGTGGTGTTATCGACTCAGTTGATGCCGCGCGAATTGTTGTGCGTGTTAACGACACCGAGACCGAAGCTGGTGAAGCTGGTGTTGATATCTATAACTTGAACAAATATTCTCGTTCTAATCAAAATACCTGTATTAATCAGCGCCCCCTAGTTAAGCCTGGTGACTCGATTAATCTCGGTGATGTATTGGCAGATGGTCCGTCAACGAGCTTGGGTGAGTTGGCGCTTGGTCAAAACATGCTGATCGCATTTATGCCTTGGAATGGTTATAACTTTGAAGACTCCATTCTTATCTCTGAGCGTTTGGTTGAGGAAGATCGTTTTACAACCATTCACATTGAAGAGATGACCTGCGTTGCTCGTGATACGAAGCTTGGGCCTGAAGAGGTGACTGGCGATATTCCTAATGTTGGTGAGTCTGCACTTTCCAAGCTGGATGAAGCCGGTATTGTTTATATTGGTGCTGAAGTTAAAGCAGGTGACATCCTGGTTGGTAAAGTTACACCAAAAGGTGAAACTCAGCTAACGCCTGAAGAAAAATTGCTGCGTGCAATTTTTGGCGAAAAAGCATTAGACGTTAAAGATACTTCGTTGCGTGTTCCTTCAGGTATGAATGGTACCGTCATCGACGTTAAAGTATTTACTCGCGACGGCATCGAAAAAGATACACGAGCCAAAGAAATTGAAACAGCCGAACTAGAACGTTTCCGCAAAGATTTGAATGATCAATTTCGAATTTTGGAAAGTGATACTTATCAGCGGATTGAGAAGTCGTTGTTGGGTCAGGAGTCTGCTGGAGGGCCAAATGGTCTGAGATCAGGTTCTGAGATTACGAGTGATTATCTTGCTGGTTTGGATCGTGAAAAGTGGTTTGAGATTCGTTTAAAAGATGATACGGCTAACGAACAGTTGGAAAAAGCGGCTGAACATTTGAAGCAACAACGTGCATTGTTTGACGAAAGATTTGAAGAGCAGCGCGTGAAAATCACTTCTGGTGATGATCTAGCTCCAGGTGTGTTGAAGATGGTTAAAGTCCATCTTGCTGTCAAACGCCGCATTCAGCCTGGTGACAAGATGGCTGGTCGTCACGGAAACAAAGGGGTTATCTCGCAAATCGTACCTGTGGAAGATATGCCTTACACTGAAGATGGAACGCCAATGGATATCTGTTTGAATCCACTAGGTGTGCCCTCTCGAATGAACGTTGGCCAGGTGCTGGAAACTCACTTAGGATGGGCTGCAAAAGGCCTAGGCGTCAAGATTGGTAAAATGCTTGATGCTCATTGCGCTCGCGAAGAGATGCGTGAATTCCTAGGGAAAGTTTATGCAAACGGTGCAAATGAACCGATTGATGATTTTACCGACGGCGAAGTTGATGAGTTAGCTCACAACCTTCGTAACGGTGTACCAATGGCAACGCCAGTATTTAGTGGTGCAACTGAGAAAGAAGTGAAGGATATGTTAGCGCTGGCTGATCTTCCTCGATCAGGGCAAACACATTTAATCGATGGTCGTTCCGGCGAGAAGTTTGCGCGTCCTATCACAGTTGGCTACATGTATATGTTGAAACTGAATCATCTCGTTGATGACAAGATGCATGCACGTTCAACTGGGCCATACAGTCTCGTTACACAGCAACCACTGGGTGGTAAAGCTCAGTTTGGTGGTCAGCGTTTTGGTGAGATGGAAGTGTGGGCGCTTGAGGCATACGGCGCAGCTTATACACTTCAAGAAATGTTGACGGTTAAGTCGGATGACGTTAATGGTCGAACCAAAATGTACAAGAACATTGTTGATGGTGATCACACAATGGATGCTGGAATGCCTGAGTCGTTCAATGTGTTGCTTAAAGAGATTCGTTCTTTAGGTATCGACATTGAGTTGAGCAAGATATAAAGCAGAATTGTATCCAAAGTATTTGAGATTTTAGTTTTCTTCAAGAGGAGAAACGACGTTGAAAGATTTGCTGAATTTATTAAAGCAAGGCCAAACTGAAGAGTTCGACGGAATTCGAATTGGATTGGCGTCGCCAGAAAAAATTCGTTCCTGGTCTTATGGTGAAGTTAAAAAACCAGAAACCATTAATTACAGAACATTTAAGCCTGAGCGTGACGGCTTGTTTTGCGCAAAAATCTTTGGTCCAGTTAAAGATTATGAGTGTCTGTGTGGTAAATATAAGCGCCTCAAACATCGAGGTGTTATCTGTGAGAAATGTGGTGTAGAGGTTACGCTGGCAAAAGTGCGTCGCGAACGTATGGGGCATATAGAATTAGCTAGCCCTGTCGCACATATCTGGTTTTTGAAGTCGTTACCATCTCGTATGGGATTGTTGCTGGATATGACCTTAAGAGATATAGAGAGAATTCTCTATTTCGAAGGTTTTGTGGTAATTGATCCTGGCATGACAGAGCTTGAGCGTGGTCAGTTATTAACTGACGAATCTTACCTCGATGCAATTGAGCAATGGGGTGATGATTTTGACGCGCGCATGGGGGCTGAAGCTGTTTTCGAATTGCTCCGCACTTTAGATATGGAAGCTGAAGTTGCGCAAGTCCGCGAAGATATGGATGCGACTTCTTCCGAAACTAAATTGAAGAAGTTAACCAAGCGTTTGAAGCTAATGGAAGCACTACTTGGTTCTGGTAATAAGTCACAGTGGATGGTTATGACCGTTCTGCCTGTTCTTCCGCCAGAGTTAAGACCGCTTGTTCCATTGGATGGTGGTCGTTTTGCGACTTCAGATTTGAATGATTTGTACCGTCGAGTCATTAACCGTAACAATCGTTTGAAGCGCCTTCTTGATCTAAACGCGCCAGATATCATTGTACGTAATGAAAAACGCATGTTGCAAGAAGCGGTTGATGCTTTACTTGATAATGGTCGTCGTGGTCGAGCAATTACGGGGACAAACAAGCGTCCATTGAAATCACTTGCCGACATGATCAAAGGTAAGCAGGGTCGTTTCCGTCAAAATTTACTTGGAAAGCGTGTTGATTACTCTGGTCGTTCGGTAATCGTGGTTGGGCCTACTTTGCGTTTGCATCAATGCGGCCTTCCTAAAAAGATGGCGCTGGAATTATTTAAGCCGTTTATTTTTAGCAAGCTTGAAAGACGTGGTTTAGCGACCACGATTAAAGCGGCGAAGAAAATGGTTGAGCGTGAAGGTTCAGAAGTTTGGGATGTTTTGGAAGAAGTTATTCGCGAGCATCCAGTATTGCTTAACCGCGCACCAACACTTCACCGATTAGGTATTCAGGCATTTGAGCCTGTGCTTATCGAAGGAAAAGCGATTCAGCTACATCCACTAGTATGTGCTGCATACAATGCTGACTTTGATGGTGACCAAATGGCGGTTCACGTTCCATTGTCACTTGAAGCTCAGTTGGAAGCACGTAGTTTGATGATGTCTACCAATAACGTACTTTCGCCTGCTAATGGTGACCCCATTATCGTTCCGTCACAAGACGTGGTACTGGGTCTTTACTATCTCAGCCGTGAAAAAATTAATGCTAAGGGTGAAGGTAAAGTTTTTGCTAATGTAGATGAAGCGCAGCGTGCGTTTGAGTGTGGTCATGTCGAGCTTCATGCAAAAGTAAAAGTGCGAATTTCTGAGCCAGTTGTTGATGAAGAATCTGGTGAAACTAAGTTTGTAAACAAGATTTTTGATACGACGGTTGGTCGTGCATTACTTCGTGCGATTGTTCCATCAGAATTGCCGTTTACTGTCTGCAATCAAAATATGACTAAGAAAGCTATTTCCGGTCTGATTAATGGTTGTTACCGTAAGCTTGGACTGAAACCAACGGTTATATTTGCTGATAAATTAATGTACACAGGGTTTAAATACGCGACTATCGGTGGTGTTTCTTTCGGTGTGGAAGATATGGTAATTCCAGATGAGAAGAATGCAATTCTCTCAGTTGCTGAAAACGAAGTTCGTGAAATTGAAAACCAATATGCTTCAGGTCTTGTGACCAACGGCGAGCGCTACAACAAAGTTGTTGATATCTGGTCACGCACAAATGACCAGGTTGCGAAAGCAATGATGGATGGATTGGGTACAGAGCCTGTTATTGATAAAGATGGTAATGAAGTTCGCCAAATGTCTTATAACTCTGTATTCATGATGGCCGATTCTGGTGCACGGGGTAGTGCTGCTCAGATTCGACAATTAGCAGGTATGCGTGGTTTGATGGCAAAGCCAGATGGTTCTATCATCGAAATGCCTATTACTGCGAACTTCCGCGAAGGCCTGGACGTTTCCCAGTACTTTATCTCTACTCACGGTGCTCGTAAAGGCTTGGCTGATACTGCACTTAAGACTGCTAACTCCGGTTATTTAACTCGTCGTTTAGTTGATGTTGCACAGGATTTGGTTGTTACCGAAGTGGATTGTGGAACAGTTAACGGTCTATTGATGGAGCCACATATCGAAGGTGGAGACGTTGTTGAGCCTCTTCGTGAGCGAGTTTTGGGTCGGGTTGTTATTGAAGATGTACTGTCTCCAACGACCGAAGAATTAGTTGTTCCTGCTGGTACTTTGCTTGATGAGCAGTTGGTCGATGTTCTTGAGGCTGCCAGTGTTGATCAGATTAAAGTTCGTTCTCCAATTACCTGTGAAACCCGCTACGGTATTTGTGCTACTTGTTATGGGCGTGATTTAGCTCGTGGTCACCAGGTTAACATCGGCGAAGCGATTGGTGTTGTGGCCGCGCAATCTATCGGTGAGCCTGGTACGCAGTTGACTATGCGTACTTTTCATATCGGTGGTGCCGCATCGCGATCTGCCGCAGTTAGTAGTGTCGAAGTTAAGTCGAAAGGTTCGTTGCGCTTGCATAACCTTAAAACGGTTAAGCATAACAAAGGTTATTACGTTGCCGTTTCGCGTTCCGGTGAAGTCGGTGTTGTTGATGAATTTGGTCGTGAGCGCGAGCGCTACAAAGTCCCTTATGGTGCGACACTAAGCAAGGGTGACGGCGATCAATGTGAGGCCGGTGAAAACGTAGCGAACTGGGATCCTCATACTCACCCGGTTATTACAGAAGTTGCGGGACGTATTAAATTCCATGATTTTACTGTAGGTTTGACCGTGGAGCGTCAAGCGGATGAAGTAACTGGTTTGAGCAGTATGGTTATTATCGATCCGAAGCAGCGAAGCTCAGTTGCTAAAGATATGAGACCAATGGTTAAGTTGGTAACTGAAAATGGTGAAGATTTGATGATTGCTGGAACTGATATTCCTGCAATGTACTTTTTACCTGCTGGTGCGATTGTTAATTTGACTGACGGTGTTGACGTAGGGGTTGGTGATGTTGTTGCGCGTATTCCGCAAGAATCATCAAAAACTCGCGATATTACCGGTGGTTTGCCGCGAGTTGCGGATCTTTTTGAGGCGAGAAAGCCCAAAGAGCCTGCAATTATGGCTGAAATAACAGGCATTGTCGGTTTTGGTAAAGAGACCAAAGACAAGCAGCGTTTGGTAATCACTCCTCAAGATGGTGACACCTATGAAGAGTTAATCCCGAAATGGCGACACGTTACTGTATTTGAGGGCGAGCATGTTGAGAAGGGTGAGATTATCTGTGATGGTCCACCAAGTCCTCAAGATATCTTGCGCTTATTAGGGGTTAGTGAGCTTGCTAAATATATTGTCAACGAAGTTCAAGATGTCTATCGCCTACAAGGGGTTAAGATAAACGATAAGCATATTGAAGTTATCGTTCGTCAAATGCTTCGTAAAGTCGAGGTGGCTGATGCCGGTGAAACCGCTTTCTTGAAAGGTGAGCAAGTTGAGCGCTCGCGATTGCTTGATGAGAATGATCGTACTAAAGGTCAGGAGAAAATGCCTGCAACTTTTAGCGAACTACTATTAGGTATTACCAAAGCGTCGTTGGCGACAGAATCTTTCATCTCGGCAGCGTCTTTCCAAGAGACAACTCGAGTGCTCACCGAAGCTGCGGTTAGTGGGAAAGTTGATGACTTGCGAGGATTGAAAGAGAACGTTATTGTTGGTCGCTTGATTCCTGCAGGTACTGGTTTAGCGTATCATGCTGATCGCCGCAAGAGTGATGCAGGTCCAGCAATCGATGCGGATAATGGATCTCAGGGCGGAAGCCAGGGTGATCTATCTCAGGATACTGAGCAGCAGGTGACCAATTAGTATGTAAGATGCGAGGCTGACTAAGTTAAGCGTCAGCCTCGCTATCTTGTTCGCAGCTCTGAAAAGAGTTGTAGATGTAAAGATAGAAAATTAAATGGGAATGAGGTTGGTGTTTTTTTAACGTGTGATCCCGCCTTTGAAATACTCTTTTATATAGATGTGTTTTCCAGATGTCCGAGAATAAACTGAGCAGCTTTTGTCGGTTAATTGCAAGTTTGATTACTAAGAGATTGGATCGTAAATCACTCTTACAATAAAAAATTAGCGAATTTTTTATTGTTTGTAATTTATTCGTGACGACCCTTGACACAGGTAGGGCTTGTCAATACAATTGCGCGTCCTTGGATTCGCTTGCTCGGCAGGTGGGAATTCACTTGTCATTAAGAAAATATGTGTTTGGAGCAATTAGATGGCGACAATCAATCAGTTGGTGCGCAAGCCACGCGCTAGAAAACCAGAAAAAAGCAACGTGCCTGCACTTGAGGCATGTCCGCAGCGTCGAGGTGTGTGTACTCGTGTTTATACGACTACGCCGAAAAAACCTAACTCGGCTTTGCGTAAAGTTGCCCGTATCCGTTTAACTAACGGTCAAGAGGTTACTTCTTATATAGGTGGTGAAGGTCACAACCTTCAAGAGCATAGTGTTATTTTGATTCGCGGCGGAAGGGTGAAAGATTTACCTGGTGTGCGTTACCACACTGTTCGCGGAACTTTGGATACTTCCGGTGTTACAGAGCGTCGTCAAGGTCGCTCAAAATATGGTGCTAAGCGACCTAAGTCATAAGGCCTAGCCCCTTTGTTATCGATAAAAGATTTGGAAAGTTAATATGCCAAGAAGAAGAGTTATTGCGAAGCGTCAAGTATTGCCAGATCCTAAGTTTGGATCACAGCGTTTGACTCGCTTTATTAATATGGTGATGAAGAGCGGTAAGAAGTCTGTCGCTGAGAAAATCGTATATGGTGCGTTAGAGCAGGTTGGTGATAAGTCTGGTAAAGACGCGTTGGAAATGTTTGAAAAAGCATTGGAGAACGTTCAGCCAATGGTTGAAGTTAAATCACGTCGAGTCGGTGGTGCTACTTATCAGGTCCCTATCGAAGTTCGAGCCGATCGAGGCGCGGCATTGGCTATGCGCTGGCTTTCTGACTCTGCGCGCAAACGTAGCGAGAAATCAATGGGTATACGCTTGGCGCATGAAATTATTGATGCGGCTGATAATAAAGGTTCTGCGGTTAAGAAGCGCGAAGATACTCATCGTATGGCGGAAGCAAACAAGGCATTTGCTCACTACCGTTGGTAGTTTTTTGATATTGGAGTTAAAACAGTGGCTCGCAGGACTCCTATATCGCGTTATCGCAACATCGGTATCATGGCGCATATCGATGCTGGTAAGACGACAACGACGGAGCGAGTACTGTTTTATACTGGTGTTTCTCACAAGATAGGTGAGGTGCATGACGGTGCTGCTACCATGGACTGGATGGAGCAGGAGCAGGAGCGAGGGATTACAATTACCTCGGCTGCGACTACCACATTCTGGCGTGGTATGGATCAGCAGTTTGAAGAGCACCGGATAAATATAATAGATACACCAGGACACGTTGATTTTACGATTGAAGTAGAGCGGTCGTTGCGAGTTCTGGATGGCGCGGTTGCTGTTTTTTGCGCAGTAGGTGGTGTTGAGCCTCAGTCGGAAACTGTTTGGCGCCAGGGAAATAAATACGACGTTCCTCGGATGGCTTTCGTCAATAAAATGGACAGAGCTGGGGCGGATTTTTTGCGTGTTGTCGATCAGATAAAAGATCGATTGGGTGCTAACCCTATTCCAATTCAGTTACCAATAGGGGCTGAGGATGCGTTTGAAGGTGTTGTCGACCTCATTCGCATGAAAGCAATCTATTGGAACGAAGGTGATAGGGGTGTGACATATGAGTCACGCGAAATAGCTGAAAATATGCGAGCGGACTGCGATGCTTATCGAGAGCTGATGGTTGAAGCGGCTGCAGAGTCTAGTGAAGAACTCATGGATAAGTACCTTGAAGAAGGGGGGCTTAGTGAAGAGGAGATTCATCAGGGCTTGAGGCGCTTGACGTTAAGCGGTGAGGCTGTTTTGTGTTTGTGTGGTTCTGCATTCAAAAACAAGGGCGTTCAAGCGATGTTGGACGCAGTTGTTCGTTACATGCCATCTCCAGCTGATGTACCTGCTATTACGGGAATTGTTGGCAAGGAAGAGCAAGAACAAGAGAGGCCAGCGAGTGATGATGCGCCGTTTGCTGCGTTAGCATTTAAGATTGCAACAGACTCTTTTGTCGGTACTTTGGCTTTTTTTAGAGTTTATTCCGGTGTGCTTAAGTCGGGTGACTCGGTTTTTAATCCGGTCAAAGGCAAAAAAGAGCGTATCGGGCGTATTTTGCAGATGCATGCAAATAGCCGTGAAGAGATTAAGGAAGTACAAGCAGGTGATATTGCTGCTGCGGTCGGCTTGAAAGACATTACAACCGGCGACACGCTGTGTGCGATGGATAGTAAGATAACGCTGGAGCGTATGGAGTTTCCTGAGCCGGTAATATCGGTAGCCATAGAGCCAAGAACTCAGGCGGACCAGGAAAAGATGGGAATGGCGTTAGGGAAATTAGCGCAAGAAGATCCGTCTTTTCGAGTGCATACTGATGAAGAATCTGGCCAAACAATAATCTCTGGGATGGGTGAGCTGCATCTGGAAATTATTGTTGATCGATTAAAAAGAGAATTTACAGTGGGTGCCAATGTTGGTGCGCCACAAGTAGCCTACAGAGAGACTATTCGCTCTACTGTAGAGCAAGAAGGAAAGTTTGTCCGTCAATCTGGCGGACGTGGTCAATATGGTCATGTCTGGTTGAGGATTGAACCGCAAGAGCAAGGCTCGGGTTACGAGTTTGTCAATGAAATAGTTGGTGGCGCTGTTCCAAGAGAATATATTCCCGCGGTAGATCGCGGCATACAGGAACAGATGGCAAATGGTGTGCTCGGTGGTTTTCCAGTTGTTGATGTGAAAGTGACTTTGTATGACGGTTCGTATCATGACGTGGACTCTAATGAAATGGCATTTAAGATAGCTGGTTCTATTGGGTTTAGGGAGGGTGCGCAGAATGCAAGTCCGGCACTTCTTGAGCCAATTATGAAAGTAGAAGCTGTCACGCCGGAAGAATATATGGGCGACGTAATGGGAGATTTAAACCGACGTCGCGGCATTGTTCAGGGTATGGATGACACCCCTTCAGGGAAAGTGATTAGAGCGGAAGTTCCGTTGTCGGAAATGTTTGGCTATGCAACCGACTTACGCTCAGCGACACAGGGTCGTGCGACATATTCAATGGAATTTGAAAAGTATTGCGAAGCGCCTGCAAGTGTGGTGGATGCAGTAATCAATAGATATTCTTAAGTGTTTTATATCGCCACAGGGGCTTATTTCTCCCGACGGCGCCCAATAAAGAGAGTGATAGATCTCTCCGTTGGAAGCCCTAAGGGGCTTGTGTTCGCCGTAACAGGGCGAGGAATTTAGGCTAATAATATAGAGTGAGAACTTAACGTGTCCAAGGAAAAATTTGAACGTAACAAACCCCATGTGAACGTTGGCACAATCGGTCACGTTGACCATGGTAAAACAACCTTAACAGCTGCATTAACAAAATGTATGGCGGAAAAGCACGGTGGTGAAACTAAAGGTTATGATCAAATCGATAGTGCACCAGAAGAGCGTGCGCGTGGTATAACCATCGCAACAGCTCACGTAGAGTATGAGTCAGATGAGCGTCACTATGCACACGTAGACTGCCCAGGCCATGCTGACTATGTTAAAAACATGATCACTGGTGCTGCACAAATGGACGGTGCTATTTTAGTTTGTTCTGCTGCAGACGGTCCAATGCCACAAACTCGTGAGCATATCTTATTATCACGCCAAGTCGGCGTTCCATACATCGTTGTTTACTTGAACAAAGCTGACATGGTTGATGACGAAGAGCTATTAGAGCTTGTTGAAATGGAAGTGCGTGAGT
>Ga0316204_10007245_pt1 | contig 16417 bp, 13 predicted proteins | sample 6monrhotite_MG_2_FD_205661 | JGI IMG/M metagenome (GOLD analysis project Ga0316204, IMG submission 205661) | Microbial mat bacterial communities from mineral coupon in-situ incubated in ocean water Damariscotta River, Maine, United States -... | ecosystem: Environmental > Aquatic > Marine >... | reverse complement strand
GCCGGACTTGAACCAACTGCTATTAACATTTATCTGGTCAATGACAACACTCTAAACGCATTTGTCGCTGGCGGTCAGAAGTTGTTTATCAATACCGGGTTGCTGGTCAAGAGTGAGACCGCCAGCCAGGTGATTGGCGTCATCGCCCATGAAACAGGACATATATCCGGCGGTCACCTGTCGCGAATTCGCGATGCACTGAAGGCCAGTTCTGCACAATCGATCCTGGCTTATGTTCTAGGTGGAGTGGCGATTATCGGCGGCCAGGGTGAACTTGGTGCAGCCGTCATCCAGGGCGGGCAGGAAATCGGCAAGCGCAACTTTCTGCAATACAGCCGCACCCAGGAAGGCGCCGCCGACGCCGCGGCCATGAAGTATCTTGAATCGACCGGACAGTCCTCCAGGGGATTGCTCGAATTTTTTGAAATTCTGGGCGACCAGGAACTTTTGAGCGCGTCTCGCCAAGATCCTTACTATCGATCCCACCCGTTGACCCAGCAGCGAATTCAAGCCGTGGAAGATCTTGTTTCCAGGTCTGCCAATTCCAACAAGCCTGATTCCGCCGATTTCGCCCTGCGGCACAAACGAATGAAAGCCAAGCTGCACGCTTTTCTTGATGCCCCTACGTACACTTTCCGGCGCTACAAGGAATCCGATCACAGCATTGAATCGCGCTATGCCAGGGCCATTGCCTTTTATCGACGGGCCGACCTCGATAACGCCCTTCCCCTGATCGATGGGTTGATCGCCGAATACCCGAATGATCCATATTTTCACGAACTGAAAGGCCAGATCCTGTTTGAAAACGGCCAAAATACCCAGGCCATTCCCTCATACAGGAAAGCCGCTGAGCTCGACCCCGGATCGTCTCTTTTGCACCGGGACCTGGCGCGGGTGTTGATCGAAGCAAACGACCCGACATTGCTTGACGAAAGTATTGCGAATCTTATTTCGTCAATCAGCCTGGACCGCACCGATGACAGCAGCTGGCGGCAGCTCGCCATCGCCTACGGACGCCAGGGGAAATCGGCAGAAAGTTCCCTGGCACTGGGTGAAGAGGCCCTGCTGCAAGGCAACTCCAAAAATGCCTTGTACCATGCAGAACGAGCCGAAAAGCTTCTGCCCGAAGGATCGCGGGGCTGGTTGCAAGCTCGGGATATCCAGCTCGCCGCGCGCAGCCTGAAAGGCGATTAATGACGTGCCTGACACCAGGCAAACTTGGCCTCGTGGTCTTGGCAACGGTGATGTTGGCGGGTTGTTCAGTCGAGCGGGCTTCCATGACGCCCGAAGGATTGCTTGCGGTTCTTGGCCCTGCCCCCGGTTTTTCACCGGTAGAATTGCCCGGTGACTGGGCCCTTGAAAGCAAGGGCAAACTGAGCGAGCAACAACTTCGCACGGACACCAAAGATGGCGTCCCGGCCCTTCGCATCAGCAATGGCGAAAATCCGTTTATCGTCGTCAGGCGAACCCAGGCGATGCTGCTCTCCACGCCTTATCTCAGTTGGTCATGGAATATCGAACCGCCCTCGGCACCGGGATTCCACCCCGTTCGGGTTATTGTCGGCTTTCATGGCGGAGACCCGGCCAGTGGTAGTTGGGGTGGTCAGCCCTTTAAATGGCTGGGAACGCGCCTGCCTCCCCACGACCGGGCCCTTTCACTGACCTGGGGCGAATCCGCCTTGCAACGAGGTGCCCTTGATCTGCCCCGTGATTCAACGGACCGCGCCGCGCCCAGGTATACGGTCCGGGGCGGACGCGAAAACGCCGGCACCTGGTGGCTGGAAACCGTTGACCTGGCCGACTTGTATAAACGAGCCTGGCCGGGAGACGACGCCAATCGCGCACAGATCATGTTTATCGGCATCGCCGCACCCGGCGACCGCCCCCCGGCCCCTGCATATATTTCAGGAATTCTGCTCTCGCGTTAGTGACTTGTAACCCAAGCCAAGCTGACGCATTCTGTCGCCCGCAATTGTGAAATGAACAAACGGAACTGCCCCTTATGATTTCTCGCGGAACACTGCTTGGTGCCCTTACATCCATTTTCCTGGTCGGTTTGAGTATTTTGCCAAACACGGCGACCGGACAAACCTTTGATGCAGGTGAAAAGAAAGCGATCGAAGCCCTGATTCACGATTACCTGATGGCCCATCCAGAGGTCCTGCTTCGGTCGGTCTCCGAATACCGCCAGCGTCAAGAAATGTCGGAACAGGGTCTGGTAAAGCAGAAACTGGCCAACTTGTCAGGTCTTCTTAAGACCAGTGCGGGATCGCCGGTAATTGGAAATCCCAACGGCGACGTCACCATTGTCGAATTTTTCGATTACAGGTGTTCCTATTGCAAGAAGGTGTTTCCGACCATTCAAGCGTTGTTGAAAGATGACAGCAACATTCGTTACGTATTCAAGGAATTTCCGATTTTGGGTCCGGTATCGGAAATTGCTACCCGCGCCTCGCTGGCCGCATGGTCCATCGACCCAACGAAGTACATGGCATTTCACGCGGCCCTGATGACATCTCGTGGCCAACTGGATGAATCCCGGATTTTCAAATTTGCTGAAAAGGCTGGCTATGACCCGGATCAGGTCCGAAAAGGCATGAAAAACAAGGCCGTCGGAACGGAAATTGCTACCAATATAAAACTGGCGAGCGAATTAGGTATCAATGGCACGCCTGCATTTATTGTCGGCGATCACATCGTTCCCGGTGCCGTCGACCTAGCAACCCTGAAGCAATTGGTACAGGCCGCTCGGAAATAAGCGAACAGGTGTAAACCTATTTCACTTTTAAGATTGAAAAGTGAAACCCTTTGTTGTCTTCAATTAAAAGCAGCAAGGATGTTCGTCCTGATTCTTGCGCCTCTTTGTACATTTTGGTCAATTGTTTGGGATCCCACACGGGTTTCTGATTGATCTGATGGATCAACTGCCCCCTGACCAGATCGAGTCCCTGGCTTTTTTCGGGGTCAATCAGGGTGATAATGATGCCATTTGACCCCCAGCGCAGGGAAAAACGTTCGCGAATTTTCGGCGTTAGCGCGGCGACGGTAACGCCTATTTCCGGAAACGTCGCAAAATTACCGTTGGCGACTTGCCAAGCCGGAGACCAAGGCTCGGTCTTGAGGGTTAATTGGTGGATTTTCCCTCGCCGCAGCAGGGTTATGGGAACGTCATCGCCAGCGGACAATGATTTGACCGTCATCACCAGGCGGTCAAAGGTATCGATGTCGGCCCCGGCGAACTTCAAAACAAGATCGCCGCGTTCCACGCCGCCCTTATTAGCTGGTCCCCCCAAATAAACATCCCGGACCAAAACTCCCTGATCCTTGTCATGTCCCAGGGCAACGGCGACGGCCTTCGATATTCCCTGAACCTGCATGCCGATAAAGGCTGGCTCGGCAGCGGGCAAAGGCGACGCCACAAATGAAACCAAATACAGCACAAAGATCGAAAAACGGAACTTCCTCAGCATATTGTCAGCATGGCTCCTAGAAGGTCAGATCAACACTTGGGCGGCAAAATTTCTTCCAGCTTATTCATTTTCAGGACCACCGAAAAATCGTGGTAATCGAGAAGCAACCAAGGCGCTACCCCGTTTTCAAGCTGCAGGGCTTCGACTTCATATTCCGGCACCGCCTGTTGGCTATCCAATTTATAGAACGCCATGCGTATTTTCCAACCATAACTGTCTGCCAGGCGCCCCAGGGCGAGCGTGGCATCCTGGCCAATCACGTCGCGGGCAAGCTGTTTGCGGCCGATAAAAGCCGAGACTTCCTGCGGTCCGCCATCGTCGGCACCATCAAATACTATTGCCGCAGCCAGGTGGTCACCGGCTTCTGCTCGTTCAATCAGATATTTTGTATGACCAAGGGGAAAGCGGGTGCTGTGCGGCAAGGGGATTTTCTGTCCTTCTGGAATTCTAAACACGGCGTTACCTGCCCCGACAGCACCAGAAGAGCCTGCGGAATCCATGATCGCCCGGCCCCTGAATTCTTCCTGGTTGCCTCCAATTCGGCTCGACGAAGAAAAGTCATAACGGGTGCCATCTTCTGATTCCCTGCCGGTATATCGGTGAAACTGCCTAACTTCGTTGCCATTGGCGAGCTGCAGGTTCATTTGCAAGGTCTGCGACATGGTCCAGCCGTTGCAATCGACCTCCAACGCCAATTCCATATTGCCACTGACCCCTGTGAAATCACTGCCGCTGGAAAAATGCCCTGCACCCAGGCTATAGAGCGCCCTATGGCCGACCAGTTCGGCGGCGTTGCCCCCGGCAACCGGCGTCAGGGCAAAAGCGACAATCGCCGGTATAAGGGCCTTTGGCGTGTGTCTGAGCATTTTTTTGACAATCGCGCTACAAGCCACTGCCGGGTTGAAGATTCGTCGATGTTCCATCGTTTTAATATAACACAGGCAAAAGCCGTTGTTGCGAAATTGTCGCCGTCACGATATCCATCACAACTATGAAAGTTCTTTCCGTATTTGGCACCCGGCCGGAAGCCATCAAAATGGCACCTGTCGTCAAGGCCCTGCAAGGTGAACCCGGCATCGAACAGCTGGTTTGCGTCACTGCGCAACATCGCTCGATGCTTGATCAGGTCCTGGACCTGTTTGCCATTAAGCCGGATTTTGATCTGGACGTGATGCGGCATAATCAGGACTTGAGCCACATCACAAGCGCCGTCCTGACCGGTTTTGGTGACGTCCTTGATCTATGCAAGCCTGACCGCGTGCTGGTTCATGGCGATACCACGACCACATTCGCAGCTTCGCTGGCGGCATTTTACCGGCGCATTCCCGTCGGCCACATCGAAGCGGGCTTGCGGACCGGCGATATTTACGCCCCGTGGCCAGAAGAAATGAACCGCCGCCTGACAGACGCCATCGCAGATGTCTATTACGCCCCGACAGAATCTGCGGCTGAAAACCTGCGCCGCGAGGGCACTCCACATAGTGCCATCGTCGTCACCGGCAATACCGTCGTCGATGCCTTGTTCGGCGTGTGCGAACACCTCAAGCAGGATGATGGATTGCGACAGGCCCAACAGGCACAGTTCGGTTTTCTCGACCCGGCGCGAAAACTGATCCTGGTCACCGGCCACAGGCGAGAAAATTTTGGCGACGGGTTCGAGAGCATTTGTCAGTCACTGGGCGAACTGGCCGACCGCGATGACGTGCAGATCGTATATCCCGTACACCTGAACCCTAACGTCAGGCATCCGGTCCATCGACTATTGGGCGGCAAGACAAACATCCACCTGATCGAACCGCTGGATTATCTGCCGTTCGTATTCTTGATGGAAAGGGCGTATCTTGTAATCACCGATTCTGGCGGCATTCAGGAAGAAGCGCCATCGTTGGGAAAACCGGTGCTGGTCATGCGTGATGTAACCGAACGCCCGGAAGCCGTTGATGCCGGAACTGTTCGGCTGGTCGGCACCAACACACGTGCAATTCTGGCGGAAAGCCGCCGCCTTCTGGATGACAAGGCGGCCTATGCTGCCATGAGCCAGGCCCACAACCCCTACGGCGACGGCGATGCCAGCAGGCGCATCGTTGCCGACATATTGAAACGAGGAACGACCGGTGGCGACTGATTTTGAAAAAGTATGCGTAATTGGCCTGGGTTATGTCGGATTACCAACCGCCGCCATATTCGCCAGTCGCGGCCTTTCTGTGGTGGGGGTGGACACCAACGCAAAGACCGTCGAACTGATCAACCAAGGCAAGGTTCACATCGTCGAACCCGACCTGGACATTCTGGTCAACGGTGCGGTAACCACCGGCAAACTTGTCGCCGCTGAAAAACCCGAACCGGCGGATGCCTTCATTATCGCCGTACCGACGCCGTTCACCGATGGTTACAAACCCGACCTGAACTATGTTCGCGCTGCCACGCGCTCAATCGCGCCGGTGTTATGCCCTGGATCACTGGTCATCATCGAATCGACCTGCCCTGTCGGGACCACCGAACAGGTTTCACAATGGCTGGCCGAAGACCGGCCCGACCTGACATTTCCACACACCGCCGGCCAAGACGCCCAGGTTAACATTGCCCATAGTCCGGAACGGGTCCTGCCGGGCCGGGTATTGCTGGAACTGGTGCGCAACGACCGGGTCGTCGGCGGGATCACCCCCACATGTGCCAAACGCACGGCAGCGCTATATAAAATAGCCGTCGAAGGCGAATGCCACCTGACAACGGCGGCAACGGCGGAACTTGTAAAATTGTCGGAAAATGCCTTTCGCGATGTCAATATCGCATTTGCCAACGAATTGTCGCTAATCGCAGACAAAATGAATATCGATATCTGGGACGCCATCGAACTGGCCAACCGGCACCCCCGGGTCAATATCCTGCAACCGGGCCCCGGCGTCGGAGGTCATTGTATCGCCGTCGATCCCTGGTTTATCGCTCATTCGGCCCCGGATGAAAGCCCGCTGATACAAACGGCCCGACGGGTCAACGACGGCAAACCCGGTCATATCGCTCAGAAAATCCTGCAAGCGTCCGAAGACACCGGAGCCGATACCATTGCCTGCCTGGGACTGTCCTACAAAGCCGATATCGACGACATGCGCGAAAGTCCTGCCGTCGCCATAGCAGCGGCGGTCGCAAAAGACTTCAGGGGTCAGGTGGTCATCGTCGAACCCCATACGGACGATCTTCCCGCCACTTTCGGGGCCTTGAAAAATGCCAGCCTTTATCCTCTGACAGCGGCGATTGAAAAAGCCCAGGTTATCGCCCTGCTGGTCGACCACCGCGATTTTCGAAACCTGGACCGCACCCTGCTGGACGGTAAAACCGTGATCGATAGCCGGGGCATTTGGCGGTAATACCGCAACCCTTCAGCCCCTCCCCGTCATTTGGCGCAATTATCAAAGTATTGTCGTAATCGCCTGCCTATTCTTGTGTGATCAGATCGAATTTTGACACAGGAGTAGGCCTTGAATTTATCAATCAATAAAAATTCCATCGCGGTACCTGCGCAGCTACTGGACGCGACGCTACTGTCGTTTATTCGCGATCATTTAGGCCTCAACGGCACTAAGTTCGGTTGTGGAAAGGGGCTTTGCGGTGCCTGCACGGTTCATATCGACGGGATGGCAATGCGGTCCTGCCAGGTCGCCGTTGGCGATGTGATCGGTCAAAACATTACGACCATCGAAGGGCTTGCCGGAACCACGGAAACGGGCGCGCTGCACCCCGTACAAAAAGCCTGGATCGAAGATTCTGTTCCCCAATGCGGTTACTGCCAACCCGGGCAGATCATGACGGCAGCAGCACTTTTGGCCCGCAATGCCAATCCGACGGAGGACGAAATTCGTGATGAAATGAGCAGTAACCTTTGTCGCTGCGGCACCTATGGACGCATCCAACGGGCCATTGCCCGCGCCGCGAAGGAGGTCTGACATGACACTTTCATCACCCAACAAAACAATCAGTCGGCGGAATTTCCTGATCACCACCGGTTGGTTGGCGGCGGGCACAACAATGTTGTCGTCCTGTAGCGGCCTGCTTCCTGCCTTGCCCACGACGGCGGACCCGGAACTTGACGATAGCCTGGCCTGGATACAGATCCTGCCCGACGGGCGCATCCGTTTTTACTGCCCGCGCATGGAAATGGGCCAGGGAGCAGCGCTGGGATTGACCCAGGTTGTCGCCGAAGAACTGAATGTCGGTGCCTCGGATATTGATTGCATTTTGCCCGACACCAACGAATTGCCCGCCTTCAAGATGACCGTTGGAAGTGAAAGCATCGCCAATTTTTTCACTCCCGTATCTTATGGTGCGGCGCGCCTGCGCGAGACCCTGCGCGCTGCTGCGGCCAAAAAATTTGGGATCTCCCTAAGCCAGGTCAAAGACGGAAATAACGGTTTTATTCTGGCCGATGGAACGCCTGTCGGGTATGGCGCGCTGGTTCCAGCCGACCCCGAAATCCTTTTAGCCCAGGTATCATCACCGTCCAGCACGGAGCCTCCCCAATATGCACATTCGCGAAAAGGGCAATTCAAGGCTATTGGTCAGGCTTGGGATCACCCTGAAACGTTAAACATCGTAACGGGTCAGACGATCTATAGTCGGGATGTTAAAGTTCCGAACATGGTTTTTGGCCAGGTCCTGCGTGCCCCGGCATTCGGTGCCCGCCTACAACACGCCGATGGGCGCATGGCCCAGACCGTGCCCGGCGTTATTGCCGTGATCATCGACACAGAAAGCGGGTTCGTCGGTCTTGTCGCCGACAACCCCTTCATTCTGACTGCTGCACTTGAAAAAATTGATGTGCAGTGGGACTTGCCGTCAGGCTTAAATCAGGACGGTATCGATGCCGGTCTCGACGTTGAAACATTACGTCTGAAAGATGGCTTCGAACATACCCTGGACGAAAGCGGCAGCCTGAGCGGCGGTCGGAAATCCGCCAAATTCACGGTTACGGCCCGTTACGATACATCGTTTGCCGCCCATGCCGCCATGGAACCACGGGCCGGTGTCGCCTGGGTGCAAAAAAACCAGGTCGATATTTGGTGCGGCAGTCAGGCACCTTATTTTGTCCAGCGCCGTATCGCCAAGGCGTTGGGCCGTTCAGAAAGCGAAGTCGTGGTTCACACCCACCGGGTTGGCGGCGGGTTTGGTGGCCGCCTCCCGTGTCAGGCATCGGAAGAGGCAGCCCTTTTGTCGGCCGCCGTCAACCGACCCGTGCGGGTGCAATGGCCGCGCGAGGCCGAATTCCAGAACAATTACTTGCAGCCGGGGTTCTCCCACTTCATCAATGCCGGTATCCGCGCCGATGGCACGCTCAGCCATTGGGATCACGACTTTGTATCGTCCCCGATCATCACTGGACTGGTGCCCAAAAACATAGCCTGGATCGTCGACAAACTCGTCGCCGATGATGGAACCGCGCGCGGAGGCCTGAGCCAATATAACGTTATCAACCGGCGCACCCGGTATGCCGATATTCGAACCCCTGTCCCTATCGCCGCCTGGCGCGGCCTGGGTGCCGGCCCGAATGCTTTTGCCATTGAAAGCATGACGGACGAATTAGCCCACGCCGCAAAAGTCGACCCGCTGGAATTCCGCTTGAAAAACCTGCCCCCTGAAAGCAGCAGGTTAGCGAATGTTCTGAGGCGCGTTGGAAAAATCAGCAACTGGGGTGCGGCTTCCCCCGATGGAACAGGGCGCGGGATTACCTGCGCGGTATACAAGGGGCTGACGCCCGTTGCCATTGTCGCCGACGTTCACGTAGACCAGGCAAGCGGCGATATTCGCGTCACTAACATCTGGTGCGTTCAGGATTGTGGACTGGTGGTGAACCCGGATCAGGTGGAAAACCAGGTTATGGGAAATATCATATGGGGCTGTAGCATGGCACTGAAAGAACGCCTGACGATCAATGAGGGCGCGGTTGTGGAAAACAATTTCGACCTGTATGAAATTTTACGCCATAACGAAGTTCCCAAAATGGTCATCGAACTGGTGGATGCTCCTGATGCGCCCCCTGGCCCCGCGGGGGAATCGGCTCTTGGCCCGGTTGCACCGGCAATTGCCAATGCTGTGTTTGCCGCGACGGGGCAACGGGTTCGGCGCTTACCCATCCGTTACAATAACACTCACACGGGCACCCTAAATCAAGGGGGCGGCTGATGTTCTATAAAAAATGGATTGATCGGGCAAAAACCATCGGTGCCATCGCGCCAACGGGGATCATCATGGCCCGGAAGATGGCCAGTCTTGTCCGCCCTGATAATAACTTGCCCGTTCTGGAGCTGGGCCCTGGCAACGGCATTATCACCAAGACAATTTTACAGCGCGGGATTGATCCTGAAAAACTGGTTTCCGTTGAATACAGCGAAAACTTCCTGCCTGATTTGCGGGCGCGCTACCCCGGTGTCAATTTTGTACACGGCGATGCCCTGAACATTACGCAAATCACAAAGGAACGCAGAATCGAAAAATTCGACACCATCATTTCGGCGTTACCCTTGTTGAACTTTTCGCTCATCAAACGACTACGCTTTTTGGACAGGATGCTTGATTTGCTCGAACCGGGAAGACCCATTATTCAATTTTCGTATGGCCCCTGGGCACCGATCCCTGTGCGGGACAAGCACCACTCAAGGCCCTATGTGGTAACCTCTGTCGGCATCGTCCTTCGCAATTTGCCACCAGCACGTTTGTGGGCCTATACCCGGCCATTGGAAATTGACCGTAAACCGTGCGTTTATTGTTCAAAGGATTTTGAAAACCTCGTCCGCGCCGCTTAAAATGAGCACGCCCCTGAAATGAATATAACGAGGGATCGGCCAATCCGCGACTTTGCCAAATCCAGCCTGCTTGAGCTTGTCGCCCGAAAACTCGAGGAGACCTGCCCCGAACTGGTTCCCACAGAAGCGCGTTCGCTCGACACCATACGACAGGCCCATATTCCTCCGACGCTAAAAAGCGATATTCTGGGCCTGTTGTGGTGCAATGCGGGTCCAGAAGCGGTCTTGTCCATCGGGCAAGGGATCCAGAGCATCAACTACGATCCCATGTGGCAATCCGCAACTCGCTCCCGCTCTCCGGAGACATTGCTCGACAAATGGCGACGCTTTGAAGTTTTCGCTCATTCCCAACATCGTTTGAAGATCGATCAGAGCCGCACAAACTTTACGTCCTTCAATCGCTATACCGTGGATGGCGGCACACCGAAGGCACCAGACAACCTTATGATCTGTGGCTTGGTAATCGCCCTGCTTGAACATATTGGCTGTGAAGGATTGCGCTGCCATATGCCGTTAGGCGCGAACGATGCATGTGATCAGGCTTTTTGCATTCGCATCGACAATCAGTTTTTTGTTCCGGATGATCCCAATCGCCTGCAAACGCATCGGTGGACAATTACCTGGCAAGGGTTCACACCACGCACTGAAAACACGGCACCGAAAACAGTTCCCATCCCCCTTCCCGCGTCACTGGATTCGGCGACAACAAATTTGATCACGTCCATTGCCCGATTACTGATGGTTGATATCGCCAGGCAATGGAAGGTTACAGAACTGGCCCGCGAAACAGGCCATTCGAGTCGCTCGTTACAGCGCAAATTGGGTGATGCCGGGCTTAGTTTTTCACTTCTCGTACGACAAGTTCGCATTGCCGAAGCGTGCCGCTTGCTCAAAGACAGCCTGGTGCCCGTCACAACCGTTGGCTTCTGTGCCGGTTTTTCCGACAGTGCCCATTTCAGCCGTGATTTCCGCGCCAGCACCGGCATGACACCGTCTGATTATCGCGCAATCAACCGCCCCACTTGATACCCGTACGTGCATCGTGCCAGCGTGCAGAATTGCCGAATAGGCATTATAGCTTTATAATATTAGTTAAATAGCATATAAGAGGTCTCAAGAGGCTTCCGGGGAAGAAAAAAGCGCATCAACGAACGCACCCCCACCAAACTGTTCCGGCGTACATGCCGAAACCAGAGCTGAGGGATGAACCGTTGAAGACACCTGAACAGCACAAGGATTCCGATCTGGGCAAGACCGAGATCAAATCCACCACCTGTTATATGTGCGCCTGCCGTTGCGGAATTAACGTGCATGTACGTGACGGCGAAATTCGTTACATCGAAGGCAACCCTGAACACCCCTTAAATCAAGGCGTCATTTGTGCCAAGGGCGCTGCGGGGATCATGAAGCAGTATTCCCCGGCGCGGCTGCTCAAGCCCTTAAAGCGCAAAGAAGGCAGCGAGCGCGGTGAAGGCAAGTTCGAGGCGATCTCTTGGGAAGAGGCATTTACCACCCTTTCCGAACGGCTTGCCCATATCCGTTCCACCGACCCTAAAAAATTGGCCTTTTTCACTGGCCGCGACCAGATGCAGGCGCTGACCGGCATGTTCGCAAGACAGTTTGGCACGCCCAATTACGCGGCCCATGGCGGTTTTTGTTCCGTCAACATGGCCGCAGGGCTGATTTACACCTTCGGCGGATCATTCTGGGAATTTGGTGGGCCGGACCTGGAACGGGCCAAGTTATTTGTGATGATTGGCACAGCGGAAGACCATCATTCAAATCCCATGAAGAAAGCGCTGGGCCAATTCAAGCGCGACGGTGGACGGTTTGTCGCCATCAACCCTGTGCGCACCGGTTACGCCGCCATTGCAGATGACTGGATCCCCATCAAGCCCGGCACCGATGGTGCCCTGTTGCTGGCGCTGATCCACGAAATCATCAAACTGGGACTGTATGACCGGGATTTCCTGGCGACCTATACCAACGCGCCGGAACTGGTTAACCTGGACCCGGACAGCGATGATTACGGCCTGTTCGTACGCACCGATTTGCCGACCCGCGAAGGTTGTGCCGACCCACAGAACAAAATGTGGTGGGACCGCATCAGCGGCGAAGCAGTAGATAACAGGTGGCCTGACGCCGACCCTAACCTGATGGGGGAATACACGCTTGACGATGGCACCCCGGTCAAGCCGTCATTCCAATTGCTGAAAGAACGGGTCGAAGAATACACCCCTGAATGGGCCGCCAAGATCACCGGCATCCCGGCCAAGACAATCCGCGACCTGGCCCACGAAATGGGCATCACGGCGCGCGACCAAAAAATCGAACTGCCCATCGCCTGGACCGACGCCTGGGGCAATGAACACGAAAACGTCACCGGCGCGCCCGTTGCCTTCCACGCCATGCGCGGCCTGGCTGCGCACTCAAACGGCTTCCAGACAATCCGGTCCCTGGGCATCCTGATGACCATGCTGGGAACCATCGACCGTCCGGGCGGTTTCCGCCATCGTGCACCGTTCCCACGGCCGATCCCGCCGTGTGCCAAGAACCCCACCGGTCCCGAAGCGGTTCAACCCGATACGCCCTTGGGTGGGATGCCATTGGGCTGGCCCGGCAACCCCGATGACCTGTTCGTCGACGACAAAGGACAACCGGTTCGGCTGGACAAGGCCTTTTCCTGGGAACACCCGCTGTCGGTGCACGGCATGATGCATAACGTCATCACCAATGCCTGGCGCGGCGATCCCTACCCCATAGACACCCTGTTCCTGTTCATGGCCAACATGGCGTGGAATTCGTCCATGAACACATCCAGCGTGCGCGAGATGCTGACAGACAAAAACGAGGACGGCGAATACAAAATTCCGTTTATCGTCGTTGCAGATGCCTACCAGTCCGAAACCGTCGCCTTCGCCGATCTGGTGCTGCCCGATACCACATACCTTGAACGTTACGATGTGATGTCCATGCTGGACCGGCCCATATCCGAATTCGAAGGGCCGGTGGATTCCGTGCGCGTGCCGATCCTGCCGCCCAAGGGTGACAGCAAGGCCTTCCAGGAAGTGATCATTGAACTGGGCACCCGCTTGAACCTGCCCGCCTTTGTCGATCAGAACGGCAAACGCAAGTTCAAGGATTACCCGGATTTCATCATCAACTATGAAACCGAACCCGGATCGGGCATTGGTTTCCTGTCGGGTTGGCGGGGCAAGGGTGGTGAGAAATTCATGACCGGCGAGCCCAACCCGCGCCAGTGGGAAATGTATGCCGGCAACAACAACTACTATCATCATGAACTGCCCCGGTCGTACCAATACATGCGCAACTGGAACCAGGGTTATTTGCAATGGGCGGAACACCACCGCCTGATCAAACAGAACATGCCTGTGTTGTGTCATCTGTATTCCGAAGTCTTGCAAAAATTCCGCCTGTCAGCCCAGGGAAAGTGGCCCGGCAAACAGCCCCCCGACCACTTGCGGTCGCGGGTCGAAACCCATTTTGATCCTTTGCCGTTTTACAGCGAACCGCTGGAATCCCAGGTGATTGACACCCGCGAATTCACCTTGAACGCGATCACCCAGCGCCCCATGGCCATGTATCATTCCTGGGACAGCCAGAACGCCTGGTTACGCCAGATCCACGGTTACAATTCGCTAATGGTTCATCCGTCCGTCGGTAATGCTGGCGGCTTTGATGACGGCGACTGGGTCTGGGTCGAAAGCCCATGGAATCGCATTCGCTGCATCGCGCGTTTTACCGAAGCAGTCGAACCCGGCACGGTGTGGACCTGGAACGCCATCGGCAAGGCGTCCGGTGCCTGGAGCCTGGCCGCCGACGCGCCTGAATCCGAAAAAGGCTTTTTGCTGAACCACCTGATTTCTGAAGAATTGCCGGGCAGTCCGGATGGGGAGCATATTTCCAATTCCGATCCGGTCACCGGCCAGGCCGCCTGGTTTGATGTCCGGGTTAAAGTCAGCAAAGCCGAAGCACCCGATGATGACGCTAAAAGCTGGCCGCAGTTTCCGACCTTGAAAATCTTTCCGGGCATGAAAAGCTTCAGCGGCAATGTCAGACGATTCTTCGCAGGCAAGGGAGATGCGCCATGAGCGACACCATCGCCAAGCAACTGGCCCTGGTCATCGACCTGAACACCTGTGTCGGCTGTCATGCCTGTGTGACCAGTTGCAAAGAGTGGAATACGTCGGGCTGGGCCGGTTCACTGAGCGACACCAACCCCTATGGAAAGGACCCCAGCGGGGTCTTCTTCAACCGGGTCCAGACCTACGAAGCGGGAACTTTCCCCAATACCGAAACCATTCATTTTCCAAAATCGTGCCTGCACTGCGAAGAACCGCCCTGCGTACCGGTATGCCCCACAGGGGCCAGCTACAAGCGCGCCGAAGACGGTATTGTGCTGGTCGATTACGACAAATGCATTGGCTGCAAGTATTGCTCGTGGGCCTGCCCGTACGGGGCGCGTGAATTCGACGAAGAAAGCGGCGTCATGAAAAAGTGCACACTGTGTGTCGATCGTATCTATGACGAAAGCCTGCCACCGGATCGGCGCAAACCCGCCTGCGTTCTGGCCTGCCCGGCCGGTGCCCGGTTATTTGGCGATGTCACGGATCCTGACAGCGACGTTTCCATCGCGATCCGCGAAGAAGGCGGTTACCAATTGATGCCCGAATGGGGCACCCGGCCCGGCAACCAGTACCTGCCAAGGCGCAAGAGCAAACGGGTGATCCACGAAGACGAACTGGTGCGCGCCGATAATCCGCTTAAGAAAGAAGGCCCACTGCCCACGGCCGACCAAAAAACGCCGTCGCTCGACGACGTGACCAGTTGGTAGGAGAAACAGATGAAACCCGCGTTTTCCGTAATTTTCCTGACCACCCTGATCGGCGCCGGACAAGGCTTGTTCATGGCCCTGGTCGCGGGCCAGTTCTATTGGGTGATTGGCTCTACCGGGGGCCACGAGGGTGGCACTTTTTATGCCTATGGCAGCCTGCTGGTGTTTGTTCTTCTGACCCTTGGCCTGATCGCCTCGTTCTTTCATCTGGCCCATCCTGAACGGGCATGGCGAGCAGCCAGCCAATGGCGCACATCATGGCTGTCGCGTGAAGTCATCGCCCTGCCCGCCGTTATGGGTACGGTAGTTCTTTACGGTGGACTGCATTGGCTGGATTGGCGGCCCGTTCTGCTGACCTTCGGCAATATGAAGGATCTCGACCTGACCATGGCAGCGGGTTATCTGGGCGTCATCGCCACCATCGCGCTGTTCGTTTGCACCGGCATGATTTATGCCTGCATGAAATTCATCCAGGAATGGGCGTCGCCGTTGACCGTGCTCAACTACGGCCTGATGGGAACCGCTTCAGGCTTCGTGCTGGCCGCCGCATACGCGGCCATGGCGGGCAGTCTGTTGATGGATTTTTTCACTGTCGGTGCGCTTTCCCTGACCGTACTGGCCCTTACAGGTCGACTGCTCAGCCTGTGGCGAAATACCAACATCAAATATCTCTCGTCCCTGCAAACGGCGGTCGGCATGCACCACCGGAATTTGCGCCAAATCAGCCGAGGTTTCACCGCTGGCGCCTTTAACCTGACTGAATTTTTCCATCCCGGTGGGCCAGGTCTGGTCAGGTTGCTGAAACTGGTATTTCTTGTCACCGCTTTCATCGTGCCGATTGTGCTGCTGAGTTCTGCACTGGCGACGGGTGTGTCAGCGTCTTTTCTGATCCTGGTCTTCATCATCCAGTATCTTGGACTTTTGGCCGAACGTTGGGTTTTCTTCGCTGAAGCCAGCCATCCGCAGAACCTGTACTACCAGAAGGTCGCCTGACGCTCATCAGAATTCCAGAATGTCGCCGTCTTCCAGAAAACGATATGTCCGCTCGCCAGACAGGGCGTTGATCTCCTGACGCACCTGCGCCATTGCGGCAGGCTTGACATGAACGATACAAATTTCGGCGGGAAGCTGAAGATGAGCCAGTTCCTGTTCCAGCAATGACGGACACAGGTGTCCCGATACCCGGCACAGATCAATCCGTGCATTATCGAATGCGGTTTCAATCAAGACATAACGCAGGTTGCCGATCTGATTGACCGCCGACCAAAAGTCATCGCTGCCCCCCATGTCGGTCGCCA
>Ga0316204_10007244_pt1 | contig 16418 bp, 13 predicted proteins | sample 6monrhotite_MG_2_FD_205661 | JGI IMG/M metagenome (GOLD analysis project Ga0316204, IMG submission 205661) | Microbial mat bacterial communities from mineral coupon in-situ incubated in ocean water Damariscotta River, Maine, United States -... | ecosystem: Environmental > Aquatic > Marine >... | reverse complement strand
CCATTGATGCCCGCGATCACTGGCTGGTTCGTCCCTTCCGGAAACAACGACGCAATCCGCTGCGACGGTATTGGGAGTCCATCGGTGCGCGTGCAATGTTGATCGACGCTGACGCTGTCTTTGCCGTGAGTGTGCTGATCCGGGACGAATATCGCGATTATGCCGTGAAAGCGGCATTGCACACGCTGCCGCATTTCGTGCGCCGACCGCCCGCACCGCACCAGTTTGAGGGCCCGGGGCCCCATCTCGTGCATACCGGCAGTTTCAAAATGTCCGACCCCTATGTGTCGATTGACCCGCTATTGCGAGCTTTCGAGTGCGCGGTGGACACCAATCCGGATCTCGTGCTGCATCTGGCCGGTCGATTGCGCGAGGATGAAATCCAGGCTGTGTCTGAATCGAAAGCGGCCGACCGGATTGATCTTGTCGGTATTGTGCCGCTGGACACGGCGCTGGCCATGCAGGCCGGGGCGCATGCGTTGATCGTTGTGGCGGCCCCCAATGCGCCTGTCCCGCCCGGTAAAATTGCCGAATACAGGGCCACGGGTGTGCCAATCATTCCGATCGGGACCGGCGAGTGGCGCAAGCTGGTGGATGTTGAACCGGGCAGCGATGCCGAACGACTGGCTGGTGTTATGCCTCTCAAAGCGCGCAGCGCACCGTCCGGTGTTGCGTTTGAAGACGCGGCCATGCGCAGCGTGTTGGACGTTCTAAAGACGGTCTAGCGCAGTATTTCCGAAAGCAAGTCCCGTGCGGCGGCGCCATTTTCACCGTCGGCGAGCGCATGGGCGACGGTGGCTTCCAGATAGCCGATCTTGGAGCCGCAATCATAGCTCTTGCCGTCATAGACGACGGCATGGAAATCTTGGCTTTCCATCATATTCGCCATAGCGTCGGTGAGCTGGATTTCTCCACCCGCGCCGGCACCTTGCTCGGCCAAAAGCGCGAAAATCTCCGGCTGCAACACATATCGCCCGGTGATGGCGAGATTGGATGGCGCGGTTTCGCGCGGCGGTTTTTCAACCATGCCCTTCATGCGCACCATGGCCCCGTCACGTTCGACCGGATCAATAACGCCGTAGCTGGAAACGCGGTCTTCGGGCACTTCTTCGACGGCGATGACATTGCCGCCGACCTTGTCATACACATTGATCATTTGCGCGAGGCAGCTTGGTTCGGCCCTGACGATCACATCCGGCAGGAGAATGGCGAAAGGCTCATCCCCGATCACATCGCGGGCGCACCAGATGGCGTGGCCCAGGCCTTTGGGGGCCTGCTGGCGCACAAAGCTCATCGAGCCGGGTTCCGGCAAGGTTGCGGCCAGCTCGTCGAGCACGTCGGTCTTGTTCTTGTTCTGGAGCGTGGATTCCAGTTCATAGGCCCGGTCGAAATAATCCTCGATCGCGCCCTTATTGCGGCCGGTGACAAAGACGAAATGCTCTATTCCGGCGGCCTTGGCCTCATCGACCACGTACTGGATCGCCGGGCGGTCAAAGACCGGCAACATTTCCTTCGGTATGGATTTGGTCGCCGGAAGGACGCGCGTGCCCAGACCCGCAACGGGCAGGACGGCTTTTCTGACTCGGGCCATAGCTATTCCACTGTCACTGATTTTGCGAGATTGCGCGGTTGATCGACATCCGTGCCCATCAATACCGCTGTGTGATAGGCGAGCAGTTGGATCGGAATGGCGGCTACGATGGCTTGCGCGATCGGATCACATTCCGGCATGATGATCGATTTCACGCTATCGTCGGCCAGCTTTGCCCCTTTGGCATCTGTAAACAGGGTGACATGGGCGCCGCGGGCTGCAACTTCCTGAACATTGGAAATGGTTTTCTCGAACAACTCGTCCCAGGGAGCCACAACGATCACCGGCGTTCCGTCCTCGATCAGTGCGATCGGGCCGTGCTTCAATTCACCGGCGGCATAGCCTTCCGCGTGAATATAGGCGATTTCCTTGAGCTTCAATGCGCCTTCCATCGCCAGCGGGTAGAATTGTCCGCGGCCAAGATAGAGCACATCTCTGTGATGCGTCAGCGACCGGGCGAGCGCTTCGACCTCCGGCTCAACCAACATGACCTCATTGATCAGTCGCGGGATTTCCAGAAGCGCCTGAACTTTCTCCGCCGTTTCTGCCTTGCTCATCATGCCGCGGCTGGACGCAGCGGCCAACGCGATACAGGCAAGCGCCGACAATTGCGCCGTATAGGCTTTTGTCGAGGCGACGCCGATTTCCGGGCCGGCCAATGTCCGAAGATGCAGATCGGATTCGCGGGCGATGGAGCTTTCGGGAACGTTGACAACACCAATGGTGCGAACATCGTTTTCCTTGCAATGCCGTAGCGCTGCCAGCGTGTCGGCGGTTTCGCCGGATTGCGAAATGAATATCGCGGCGCCGTTCTTCGGCATGGCTGGGTTTCTATACCGGAATTCGGACGCAATATCGGTTTCTACGGCCAGTTTGGCATAGCGCTCGAACCAGTATTTCGCCGTGGCACCGGCATAAAAAGCCGTTCCGCACGCGACAGAAATCAAACGGTCAGCATCAGCCAGACCGAGTTCACCGGGTTGAAAGGCAAAACTCTCATCCACCGCGCTGATATATTGCGACAGCGTGCGGCCAACAGATTCCGGCTGTTCATGGATTTCCTTTTCCATGAAATGGCGGCGGCCGCCCTTGTCCACCAATTCGGTGGCAGCGGTTGAAATCGTGACTTCACGGTTGGCCGGGTTGCCGGCTTCGTCATAAATCCGCACATCGCCAGGCGTTGCGACACACCAATCGCCCTCTTCGAGATAGACGATCTGTCGCGTGAAGGGGGCCAGGGCCATGGAATCCGATCCGATGAAGGATTCATGCTCGGCCAGACCTACCGCAAGCGGACTGCCTTTACGCGCGGCCATGACGGTATTCGACATGTCGGCAAAAATTGCGGCCACACCAAAAGCGCCACGGAGTTCGGAAATCGCCTTGGCGAACGCCTTGTCATGCGCCAGACCAGCCGCAATATGGGCATTGATCAGGTGGGCAATGACTTCGGAATCTGTTTCTGTATCAAAGACATACCCTTTTGCGCCAAGCGCATCGCGCAATTCCTTGAAATTCTCGATGATGCCATTGTGGACGATGGCAACATTGCCGGATGTGTGCGGGTGCGCATTGTCGGTTGTCGGGCGCCCGTGGGTGGCCCAGCGCGTGTGCGCGATACCGGTAATGCCATCGATCGGAGATTGCCGCAGCGCGTGATCCAGATTCTTGATCTTGCCTTCAGCGCGGCAACGCTGAATTTCGCCATCCTGAATGACAGCGATGCCAGCGGAATCATAGCCGCGATATTCCAACCTGCGCAGCCCGTCCACCAGACGTTCAGCCGTCGGAGAATTACCAGCAATACCTACGATTCCGCACATTGAACTTTCACACCCCCGGAATTGAAAAATATGCGACTGCAATAGACGTCGCGCGTCAAGCGATGTAAACGAAAGAAACGGGATTGGCTATGGTTTGCACGGCAATTGCATATAGAAATCTCCAAGCCTTTTCTTGTGTGTATCCGGGGGTGTAATGAAAACGTATTTCGGAACCGATGGCGTTCGTGGACGGGCCAATACCTTCCCGATGACGCCGGAGGTGGCATCGAGGCTGGGTCGCGCTGCCGGACAATATTTCCGTCGCGGCAGCCACCGGCATTCTGTGGTGATCGGCAAGGACACACGCCTGTCCTGCTACATGATTGAAGCCGCGCTTACGGCGGGCTTTACGTCGTCGGGAATGGATGTGTCGGGCATTGGCCCGGCGCCAACACCCGCCGTCGGGATTCTGACACGATCCATGCGCGCCGATCTGGGCGTGATGATTACCGCCTCGCACAACGGTTTCGAGGATAATGGCATCAAGCTTTTCGGCCCGGACGGTTTCAAACTGCCTGACGAAGCGGAGCTCGAAATCGAAGCCCTTATGTCCGGTCTCGACGACACCATGCTGGCCTCGCCCGGCGAGATCGGTCAGGTGCGCCATTTTCCGGATGCCAAAGGGCGATATGCGGAAATCGTCAAAGCGTCCTTTCCACGTGATCTGCGCCTCGACGGGATCAAGATTGTCATCGATTGCGCCAATGGCGCAGCTTACCGGGTTGCGCCGCAAACGCTGTGGGAGCTCGGCGCGGACATCACCGTTATCGGTGCCAATCCCAATGGTCTGAACATCAACAAGGATTGCGGTTCCACCATGCCGGAAGCGCTGTCTGCCAAAGTGCTAGAGGTCAATGCAGACATCGGCATTGCGCTGGACGGCGATGGCGACCGGGTCATTCTGTCAGATGAGCGGGGACAAATTGTCGACGGCGACAAGATCATGGCGCGAGTCGTCAAGGATCAAATGGATAGTTCTGCCCTTCGCGGCGGCGGTGTTGTCGGCACTGTCATGTCCAATCTCGGCTTCGAGCGCTTCGTGAATGATCTCGGCCTCACCTTGCACCGGGCACCGGTTGGCGACCGCTATGTGGTCGAACGGATGCGCGCTGCGGGCATCAATATTGGTGGTGAGCCCTCCGGCCACATCGTTCTGACAGATCACGCAACGACCGGCGACGGCATGATTGCGGCGCTGCAGGTTCTGGCAGCTCGCGTGCGTCACGACAAGCCGATCAGCGAGCTCTGCGATCAGTTCGAGAAAGCCCCGCAAATTCTGAAAAATGTCCGATATGCAAATGCGTCACCGCTGAATACGCCGCCCGTGCAGCAGGCGATCGAGGATGCCATGCTGCGATTGAATGGTCGCGGTCGTTTGCTCGTACGCGCCTCCGGGACCGAACCCATGATCCGGGTCATGGCCGAAGGTGATGATTTGAATCTTGTTGAATCCGTTGTTGATTCTGTTGCGAATTCTGTTGCGGACGCGTCTGACAAGGACGCGCCTGCAAATTCCAAGTAGATCTGCCTGCGACTGTGCATGGCCAGTCAAATCAGGACCGATTAGGTTCGGCATCAGACTGCCGGAGCCGCAATGACTGATTCCACATCCTATCATTACAGGGCCGACCGGCGCCGCGATCTCGCGCGTGCGACCAGCGATATCCGACGGGGTATCGGATATTGGCGTCTGGCGATCGAGCTCGCTAATGACGATTTGCGCCAGCGTTATCGGCGCACGGCATTCGGCGCGCTCTGGATCAGCGTTTCCTATCTCGTATTTGCCGTCACGATTGCGTTGATCGGATCGCAAATGACCGGCGTGGAGCTTTATGGCTTCATGGTCTATGTCGCTGTCGGTTATCTGGCCTGGAATTTCATCAATGCGTCGGTGACGGACGGGTGCAGTGTCTTTCTGAATACCGAAAACTGGATCAGCGGATTGCGATTACCGTTCTCGCTCTTCGTTTTCCAAAGCATTGCGCGGGAATTGATCACGTTCGGATATGGCGCGATGGTCGCGGTTCTGATCATTCTTGCGACCGGCCATGAATTGACGCTGACCGCTTTCGCCGCCCTGCCCGCACTTTTGATCCTGTTGATCAATGCGGTCTGGGCGCATCTGTTTTTCGGCGTTCTTGTCACCCGCTACCGGGACATCAACCAGATTATCCAGACGGCGATGCGGGTATTGTTTTTCCTGACGCCGCTGATCTGGACACCCGAACAGGCCGGTGGTTTGCGCGAATGGCTGTGGTGGAACCCCTTTACCTATTTCATCGATATATTCCGCGCGCCGATTGTCCAGGGCATTATCCCCATTGATAGCTGGATCGTCTGTCTCGTTTTTACCGGCGTGTTCGGACTGGCAACGATCACACTCTTCGCGCATTTCCGCCGCCGTATTGCGTTCTGGTTCTAGGGCGATGGTTTCGATCACACTCAACAATGTCTCGCTGACCTATCCGATTTTCGACAGCAAGACTGCTGCCTCGTCGCCAGAAGGCGCGGGCCGGATTGAAAAACGAAAACATGGCGGCCTGGGTCTCAAGGCACTGGATCAGGTAAGCCTGTCGATTGAACAGGGCGACCGGGTGGGCCTGATTGGACGCAATGGTTCCGGGAAATCGACGCTGTTGCGAATGATCGCCGGAATTTACACGCCGGACGAAGGCGACATTCGCGTCAACGGCCAGACCGCCGGATTGTTCGAAGTCGGCCTGGGTATGCGGGTCGAGGCGACCGGGCGGCGCAACATCATTCTTCGCGCCCTTATGGAAGGCGATAGCCGCGCCGAGGCCGAAACCCGGGTCCAGGCCATCGCGGACTTCGTCGAATTGCGGGATTTTCTCGATCTGCCGGTCCGAACCTATTCGCAAGGCATGATGATGCGCCTGGCCTTTGCGCTCACCACGTCATTCGGCGCGGATATTGCGCTGCTGGATGAGTGGATCGGCGCAGGCGACAAGAATTTTCGGGTGAAAGCCGAAGCGCGGATGCAGGATATTGTCGACAAGGCCGGTATTGTTGTCCTCGCCAGCCATAGTCCGGATCTCATCATGAAACATTGTCGCCATGCCATCTGGCTCGATCAGGGCGCGGTGAAAATGTCCGGGGATGTCGAAACTGTGGTTTCTGCCTATGAGGCCAGCGACAGCTGATTACCGCAGATGGCGCTTGCTCCATCTGGTTCGACATCGGTAATACGCCTGTTCACCTGCGCACCCAAAGGCAAGGATCAACGCCATGCGTCACGCCCTTCTGATCGCTCAAAGTTTTGACAAGCAGGATGACCGTCTGTTTCGGATCCGGTCAACAATCCGGGACTCTGGCCTGGAAGTGACGTCACTGGCGTTTGAGTCCGGCGGTGAGGCCATGCGCGATCCGGAAACGCGTGACCTTCGTCCCCGCGCCGTCGCACTGCTGATGCTATTCAGTCAGCTTGTTATTGCCGCGGTTATTGCGGGGTATTTCACTCGCTTCTTTCCGCTCGCCATGACCGTAATTTTCTGGACGGTTATATTGGGCGGCGGCTTTCTGGCGAGCCCGATGGGGTTGTCGATGCGCCAGGCGTTTCTGGCGCGGATTGGCGCATGGATTGGCCAATGGGATACCGCGAAAACCCGGTTTGACGTGATATGGGCGGTCGATGCGGAAAGCCTGCGGCTGGCCACGCAGCTGGCAAAGCGCGATGGCGCAAAACTGATTTTCCATGCCAGCGAACGTCTGTTGGATGACGCTCCAGACGGTGACATCCTGCGCGATGTCTCGCTGGCGGCAACAGCCATTGATCACTGGGTGGCAGAAAATACCGAAATCGCGGCACTCTATGCACCGTCATTCGGAGCGGCGGAGCCCGTCATCCTGTCAAAAGCTATCGACCAGCAGGACGTGGCCGCTGTGACCGCATTGGTGCGCAACGCTGCGATCATCCGAGCGGAACCGCGCGGTCAAAATTCTTCCTGACACCCGAAAAGTGTGTGTTGGTGCCAGCCCTAAAGTTCCTGGTCGAACGCACCGACGTCGGGATATTTTGCCAATTCCTCGCGAATATCCGCAAAGATGGCTTTCATATCATCAGCGGAATTGGGGCTTTCCACGACGATCACGAGATTGGGCGTGTTCGAGGAGGCCCGGACCAGACCCCAGGCGCCGTCTTCCAGCGTGAAGCGGACACCGTTGACGGTCAGCACGTCCCGCACCTTGCGGCCAAGGATTTCCGTCCGCGCCTGATAGGACGCCGCAATCTTCTCAACGATGCCGTATTTCAGCTCGTCCGTACAGACCGGCGACATGGTTGGCGATGAAAAACTGACCGGCAGGGCACGGCGCATATCTGCCATGGTCTGATCGGGATTGCGATCAAGCATGTCCAGAACGGCGCGGCCGGCGACAATGCCATCATCATATCCGCGACCCAGCGGCGGTTGAAAAAAGAAGTGGCCGGATTTTTCAAAACCGACCAACGCACCGGTCTTCTTCGAATAGCGCTTGATATAGGAATGGCCGGTCTTCCAATACTCTGTAGTGGCGTTATTGGCCTTGAGTACCGGGTCGGTCAGGAACAGGCCGGTCGATTTCACATCAACCACAAATTTCGCATTCTCATGCCGGGCTGACAGATCGCGCGCGAGCATGAGGCCGACTTTGTCGGCGAAAATTTCTTCGCCTTCATTATCCACCACGCCACACCGGTCGCCATCGCCGTCGAAGGCGAGACCGACATCGGCCTTGTGCTCCAGCACCGCATCACGCAGCGCATGTAGCATTTTCATGTCTTCGGGATTGGGATTGTAGCGCGGGAAGGTGTGATCCAGTTCGCAATCGAGCGGAATAACCTCCACACCCATTGCGGCCAGAGCCTGCGGTGCGAATGCGCCCGCCGTGCCATTGCCGCATGCTGCCACGACTTTGAGCGGGCGCTTGATGCTCACACCGGATGACAGGTCGGCGAGATAGCGTTCTGCCACACCGGTCTCGCGCACATATCTGCCGCCGTCGCGCGACTGGCTCTCACCGTTGAGCACGATGTCCTTCAGGCGCGCCATTTCATCCGGACCGAAGGTCAGCGCTTTCTCAACGCCCATTTTCACACCGGTCCAGCCATTGGCATTATGGCTGGCAGTGACCATGGCGACGCAATCAATGTCGAGATCGAACTGGGCATAATAAGCGGTGGGCGAGAGGGCAAGACCGATATCATGCACCTCGATCCCGGCGGACATCAGCCCGACGGTGAGCGCCTGTTTAACACCCAGAGAGTAACTGCGGAAATCGTGGCCGACGACAATTTTCGGCGCGACATTCAATTCATGAATCAGCCTCCCCAGACCCTGCCCCAGGGCCTGAATGCCATAGAGATTGATTTCCGGCGTCTTGTCCGACGCCGGATGGCCGAACCACCAACGCGCATCATATTCCCGAAATCCGGTCGGCTTGATCTGGGCCGAGGTTTCAAAATCCCAACTATTGGGCACAAGATCAGCGCGCGGCTTCAAGCTCATCGACGTCTCCTCTGGCCGGACTAGCGGCCGACACTGGTGTAATTGAAACCGCGGCTGCGCATATCGTCCGGGCTGTAGATATTGCGCAAATCAACGACGACATCTCCAGCCATGGCCTCTTTCAGACGCGTCGTATCCAGCGCCCTGAATTCATTCCACTCGGTGATGATCACCAGCGCATCAGCGCCTTCAGCGCACAGATAGGGACCGGAGGTAAATTCCACATTGTCGAGGAGCTTCTCGGCCTCGACGATACCGGCCGGATCATAGGCGCGGATTTTTGCGCCCGCGGCCTGCAGGGCCGGAATAATGTCAAGCGAGGGCGCTGCGCGCATATCGTCCGTGCTGGGTTTGAAGGTCAGCCCCAGAACGGCGATTGTTTTGCCCTGCACATCTCCGTCCATGGCCTTGATGATTTTACGAGCCATGTCCTGCTTGCGGCGATCATTGACCTCGACCGTCGTCTCGATGAGACGCAGCGGTGTGCCAGCCTCCTGCGCGGTTCGGGTGAGTGCCAGCGTGTCTTTCGGAAAGCAGGAGCCGCCATAGCCCGGCCCGGCATGGAGGAATTTCCCGCCAATCCGGTTATCAAGGCCGACGCCACGCGCCACTTCCTGAACATTGGCATCCACGCTTTCGCACAAATCGGCCATCTCGTTGATGAAGGTGATTTTCATCGCCAGAAATGCGTTGGCGGCATATTTGATCAATTCGGATGTGCGGCGACTGGTGAAAAGGATCGGTGTCTCGTTGAGAAACAACGGACGATAGAGCTCGCGCATCACGTCGCGCGCGCGCTCGTCCTCGGTGCCGACGACGACACGGTCCGGGCGTTTGAAATCATTGATGGCCGCGCCTTCGCGCAGGAATTCGGGGTTGGACACAACCGCAAACTCTCCATCGGGCCGGGTTTCGCGGATGATTTTCTCGACTTCATCACCGGTCCCGACCGGCACGGTCGATTTTGTGACGATGACGGTATAGCCGTCCATCACTTCAGCAATTTCTTTTGCTGCAGCATAGACATAGGACAAGTCCGCAAATCCATCCCCGCGTCTGGATGGCGTGCCGACTCCGATAAAAACCGCGTCGGCTTCGCGCACAGCCTGAGTCAGGTCGGTGTCAAAGCCCAAACGGTCTTCGCGCACATTTCGCTGGACCAGTTGATCAAGGCCGGGCTCATAGATCGGAATGCCACCGGAACGGAGCATTTCGACTTTTTCCTGATCCTTGTCGATACAAGTCACATGGTGGCCGAAATCAGCGAAGCAAGCGCCAGACACCAGTCCGACATATCCGGTCCCAATCATGGCTACGCGCATCGGGTCATCCTTTTTTCAAGTGCATCAGTCCGTCTAGCGATAAGGGGGCCGGACGGTCAATGTGCAAGCGCTATTTTACACCCGCACGCAGTAGATCGTGAATATGCAACAGCCCGGCCGGGCGGCCATCTTCGACAATGAAAAGCTGGGTAATCTTGACCGAGCCGGCCGTCATGAAGCGAAGGGCATCTGCGGCTAGCATTCCGGGCATGCCCGTTTTCGGATCGCGGGTCATGATTTCGGCCACCGGCTGATCGAGCAGGTTTGGTCCCATATGACGCCGCAAATCTCCATCCGTCACCATGCCGACAATGGCGCCGTCCGGATCGACAACGCCCACACATCCCAATCCCTTGGCGCTGATTTCGATCAACGCATCGCTCATCCGCGCATCAAGATCAATCAATGGCATGGCGTCGCCGGAATGCATCAGGTCGCCGACCGTGGACAAGGCCGCCCCAAGTGCGCCGCCCGGATGGTACATTTTGAAGTCCTGCGCTGTGAAACCGCGCGCCTCCAGCAAAGCGACGGCGAGCGCGTCGCCCAGCGCCATCATCAGCGTTGTTGATGTCGTCGGGGCGCGTGTCTCGGCGCAGGCTTCCGGTGCATCAGGGACCAGAAGCAAATGGTCGCTGGCTTTCGCCAGAGCGGATTCCGGACCACATGTCATGCCAATCAACGGCGTTCCAAATCGCCGGCAATAGGCGATGATATCCCCAAGCTCTTTTGTCTCTCCGGATTTGGAGAGTGCCAGAACCGCATCATCGGGGGTGATCATGCCCAGATCACCGTGGGACGCTTCAGTCGGGTGAACAAATTGGGCCGGCGTACCGGTCGAGGCGAGCGTGGCAGCGATCTTCCGCGCCACATGTCCGGATTTACCAACACCGGAACAGATTACACGGCCCTTCAGTGTCCGCATGACGTCAATTGACGCCGTGAATTGATGATCAAGGGATTCCGAAAGCAGCGCCAGACCGTCTCGCTCAAGCGCCATAACCCGACGGGCGACTTCAAGGGAATCTGTTGTGGTCATCTGGTCATCCGTCTGATTGAACTACCCCCATAGCAGAGGGGCGTGCCCTGATGAAAGAGCGCGCCCCATCTGTCTGTCGGCCGGTGTCTGATCAGGGAATGGTCGCTGACCAGGCGGATGTATCGCCGCTCTCGAAACCATCGGCGAAAATGACCTGCAAGGCTTCGACTTCCGTTGCGCCCTGCTCCCTCTCTCCGACCGCAAAAAACCCGGTGAAATCACCGGTCGCCCAGCCGGGTGAGCCTTGAGGGCATGCGGTGGTTGTGTAACTGGCCTCGAAAGCCAGCTGCGAACCAAATGTCGATGAGACCGTTGAATAACGCGACAGCGAGCCAGTTAGAGTGCAGCCACGATAGGTCCCGGTTACCGAGTATCCACCCTGCTGGTCCGAGACCATGGTCGCGCTGCCATAGGAATCGTTCTCGTCCAGAGGATTGCGGATCATCCAGTTGATGGTCGCCGGATCCTGTGACGGGCCGCCATCCATCGTCAAATTGACGTAGCCCAGATAAAACCGTCCACTGGACGCGAGCGGGTTGATCGTCGGCTGATCGATGTCGCCGGCGACAGGCGGACACGCATTTCCGCTGGAAGAATCATATGTGCCGCGCATGAAATGTCGGGGCTCGTAGGGCATACTCAAGCCCGGATACGCCAGATCATTCTGGCCTGTCTCAAGAAACTGAACACAGCCAACAAATTGCGCATTGTCATAGTCGCCGCTCAACAGGATTGGCTGGAGATAGGGGTTGGATCCAGGATCCCGTTGCACCGCCCCCATGCCCTGCCCACCATCCGGCGGGAAAAACAGACGGCCCGTCCGCGTAAAACTGCCACCCGGATCGCTATCGTCACGGATGAACATTTCCCACAGCCCATGCGGCAGGTCTTCCTGCACGGTGGGGGAGCCGGATCGCGGGGCGACGCTGGTCGCGCCAACGAGATTGCCTCCGGAGTCCTGGAATTCGACCCGGAGCCGATATTCCCCGGGGAAGAAGGGCACGCCGATATCCGGCAGTTGTTGCAGAGCGACGTTAAAGAAAACGGGCGAATCCCCGATTGTAGCCTGTACAGAAGATGCAAAAGCTGTCTGGCAGACCGCCGAGGCGTTGGATTGGCAGATCGTCAACGTGTGTTGCGCACCGTCGCTGAAATTGGTGTAGGTTGGGCGAACCGTGATGGTCGCCTCATTGGCCGTCGGGACGTCCGGACCGCCATCCGGCGGCGGGTCTCCGGCGCCAATATTCAGTGCCGCAATCGAAATAATGGCGCGGCCATTTACATTCGTATTCATGATGCCATCACCCGTCAGCGTGGATGCAATCGTGATGACATCCGGCCCGGCCGCGACTGTTGCGTGCAGGGACAGATCATTGAGTCCGGTCGCAGAAATCGCCTGAGCATTATCGCAGACATAGGTCAGCGGCACCGATCCGGTGAAAGCCGATGAGGCGGTGACGGCCACGACGAATTGCTGGGTTGTGCCAAGATTGATGGTGACTGGCGTGTCAGCTGGGCCATTTATGTTTCCGGCGCCATCGGCGGGAGAATAACTGACCGAAAGTGCCGGATCGGCACCAAATCCAAGCGCTATCCGGCAATTGGTTGCGTTGGCATCTCCGGAATTGATGACACTCGCGAACAGAGTCGCAGGTGAATTTACTGCCACGGCGCGCGAGTTGGGCAATGTCGCCGCATTCAGAACCGGTGCCGCCAGAGCAGCGCTGGCTGACGCTGCAAAAGCCGCTGAAAGTACAACTGAACGTAACATTCTGACCCCTTTATTCTTCCACCTTGCCGGAAATTTACCATAAGCTGTGCCCAACACCGAATCCGCTGCGCCAATTCTTGCCGTGCGAGGCGTTGCGGGCTATGCGCAGCGAAACGAAACAGGAGAGACTCATGGCCAAGCTGGTACTGATCCGACACGGGCAGAGCGAATGGAATTTGCAAAACCGCTTCACCGGATGGGTCGACGTCAAGCTGACCAATGAGGGCGTTGCACAAGCGCGCAAGGCCGGAACATTGCTGGCCGAAACGGGATTTGCGCCGGAACGGGCGTTTACATCCGTTCTCACGCGGGCCGTGCGCACGTTGTGGCTGACACTGGAGGAAATGGACCGGGTCTGGATTCCGGTTGAAAAGTCCTGGCGGTTGAATGAGCGGCATTATGGTGGCCTGACCGGGCTGGACAAACAGGAAACCCGCGAACGTCATGGCGATGCACAGGTCCAGATCTGGCGACGCAGTTTCGACACCCCGCCACCCGCGCTTGATCTAGACGATGAGCGCCACCCGTCACATGACCCGCGTTATAAAGACCTGCTACCCGAACAATTACCGGCAGCGGAATCCCTGGAACTGACCCTGAAGCGCGTTCAACCCTATTGGGAAAGCGCGATCGCGCCTTTGCTGGAAGCGGGCGAGGATGTTCTGGTCGTGGCGCACGGCAATTCATTGCGGGCGATCGTAAAATTATTATTCGGCATGAGTGATGCCGACATCGTCCAGATCGAAATTCCAACCGGCAACCCGCTGGAGATCGGAATGGATGGCGCCGGGAAGATGCCGGTCACCGCTCGTTATCTGGACACTGATCGCGCTCAACCTCTCCCCGAGATTCCTTGAGCACGCCCACCGACCTTCGCATGATGGACGCGGCGCTGGCGCTGGCCTGGTCAGGACTGGGAAAGACCGCGCCCAATCCGAGCGTCGGATGCATTCTCGTCAAAGACGGGAAAATTATCGGCAAGGGCAGGACGGCAAATGGCGGACGCCCGCATGCCGAACGCGAAGCACTGGATGCGACGATAGAAGATCCGCGCGGCGCGACGGCCTATGTCACGCTTGAACCCTGCGCCCATACCGGTCTGACACCGCCTTGCGCCGATGCGCTCGTCGAGGCTGGCATCAAGCGGGTGGTGATCGGCTGTGTCGATCCGGACGAACGAACCTCAGGTGCCGGCATTGCCCGCCTGAAAGCCGCCAGAATTTCAGTTGAAGCGAGCGTACGCGAAGCCGAGGCCAGAATGCTGAATGCCGGGTTTTTTCATCGCATTGGCCGGGGCTGGCCACTCGTGGTGGTGGATGCCAACCCGGCGACATACGATTTAACCATTCATGCTTTTGAATCTACTGATGTTTTTGGATCGTTACAGGTCTTCGGCGCGAATGGGGTGAACCGCCTGCGCATCCTGCCCGATTCACCTGCTGCAGAAGCCGCGGCAGCGGCCAATCTCATCGACGAGGTCGCCTCAGGCCTAAACACGCCACGTTAACCTAAAATCGGGATAATTTTCTCTCGTTTTCAGGATTTGACGGCCATCATGTCGGACCAGGTTAAATATCGTACGCTGGATCAGGCGCAAGTTGATGAGATTTGTCATCGGCACGAATTGCTGTGGAGCGGCAAGCCAGGCGGCGCGCGGGCGAGCCTGACTTACTGCGTTCTCGACGGCCTGACGCTCGCAAATCGCGACCTTTCGGATGCCGATTTTACCGGCTCAACCCTGGTCGGCACGGACCTTTCGGGCTCGGTTCTCAATTCCAGCAGCCTTTACGGGTGCGATTTACGACGTGCCAATCTGGCGGGAGCATCGCTGCGACGCGCTGATATGCGGGGCGCGGCCTTGCGCGGCGCCAATCTCCAGGGCGCCGATTTGTCCGAAACAGACTTGCGCGAAGGCACAATTGCCCAGATGGATCGCGAACGCGGGCTCGCCATACTCAAACACCGGTCCCGGCCGGGTGAGATGACGATGGCGAATTTCAAGGGCGCAAACCTGTCGCGTTCGAAAATGTCCGGCTCGTCGGCACAACGTGCAGATTTCACGGATGCCATTCTGCTTGGCGCGCGTCTGGTCAAAGCCAATCTGAGATCAACCGTCTTCTCCGGTGCCAATCTGGAAGGCGCGGATTTGTCGGGTGCCGATCTGACCGATGCCGATATGACCGATGCTGTGCTGATCGATACAACGCTGACTATGGCGCGCCTGGATAATTGCGATCGGACCGGCGCGCTGACCAATGAACCCATTGGCAAGAATATGCGCGAGCTTGATCGTCCGGTTGAGGAGATGATCGAGGATCACATCCGCTGGTGTGCGACCGGCGGCAAGGACGGCCAACCCTCTTCATTCGACGATACCGATCTCCGGCCGCTGAAAAGCCTGGCAGGCAAGACGCTGACCGCCTTTCACGCGCGCGGCGCGACGCTCTACGGGTTGGATCTGGAAGGCGCCCAATTGCAGGGCGCACGACTGGAACGTGCCGATCTGCGCATGGCCTGCCTGCGCGGAGCCGATTTGCGCGGCGCTGATTTGACAGGTGCGAAACTTCACAATGCCGATCTTCGCGACTGCAAGCTGGGCCCGTTATTATTGGCGGGTGATCGATTGCTCCCGGCTTCGCTCGCGGCCGCAAAAGTGCGGTATTCCGATCTGACGGGTGCCGATTTGCGACATGTGAAGGCAACTGGTGCCGATTTTTCCTATTCCACCCTGTTCGGGGCGGATGTCCGTAATGCGCTGTTCACGGGGTCATGCTTCACCGGCGCCAAGGTCGGCGAGACCTTCCTGACCGATGTCGACGATCTGCAGGGCGTCGTTGATCTGGATGCTGCGTGAATCAAAAGCGCGCGCCTGAAGGGAATAAGGCGCGCGCTTGGACTGTGTGGTGCTGTTTCGGGGGCTATGCCGCTTTCGACTTGCCGCCCTCAATCACTTTTCGACCCTTGGCCGGTACGTGACCGATTGAAATTCGGCGGGGTTTCGCACTTTCCGGAATTTCTCGGCGCAGCGTGACCGACAGGAGCCCGTGCTTCAGTTCCGCATTATCAACGACGACGTGATCCGCCAGATGAAAACGGCGGTCAAAGGCGCGTTCGGCGATGCCGCGATACAGATAGTTAGGCGCATCGTCATCGGACGAAGTCGATTTACGGCCCGATACGGTCAGGACGTTTTCCTGAACCTCGACCGTCAGATCGTCCTCGCCAAAGCCGGCGACGGCCAATTCGATGCGGTATTCATCCTGGGCGAGCTGCTCGATATTGTAGGGTGGGAATCCGGCAGACGGATCTGCTTTCGATGCGGAATCAATCATGTTCGCGAGCCGGTCAAAACCGACAATGGAACGGTAAAG
>Ga0316204_10007243_pt1 | contig 16420 bp, 8 predicted proteins | sample 6monrhotite_MG_2_FD_205661 | JGI IMG/M metagenome (GOLD analysis project Ga0316204, IMG submission 205661) | Microbial mat bacterial communities from mineral coupon in-situ incubated in ocean water Damariscotta River, Maine, United States -... | ecosystem: Environmental > Aquatic > Marine >... | reverse complement strand
GAATATTCGAGCAGCATCGACCTTGCTGCCGCCGTTATTTATGTACGAGATTACGGATTCTCTCAGGTCTATCGAATAAGTCATGCATGACGATAACATGTAACTTTATTAATGCGAAGCACTATATCAAGGAGCTTGATGAGGTTATAAAAATGCTTGGGGATCAAGATTGACCGGAAGAGCATCCATCGCCGTCATTGCCTGTGATAAGGCATCCACTTTGGCCGTCACTCGTATTTTGATTTCCGCTACTCGGTTTAATCGTATTAAACCCTTCTTGGCTTAAAGGATAATCCTCATAGATGATTTCGACGATGCTATCCAGAGTTTGCTCAAACGGGGAAATATTGATGTTGTCTTGCGTCTCCAGAGTGTTGTTTGTAAGAATTTGTACTTGATGGTCCAATGAATTATCACTGATGATTGTGTTATTGACCGTCAAAAGACCCGGCGTGAAGTTAAACAGATAGCCAAGCAAGCTTGTTGCCGTTCCCACCGCGCCATCAATGCTGAATGTGTTGCTACCTAATGGCGCGCCTTGTGTAAATACAGGAGCACCTGAAAGCGCATCGCCAAGGGGGTCGCTGCCACGCAGGCCTGATATGCTGTAAGTAAATGCTGGGGGCGTGTTGCCGGTTTGCGTCGCATTGTCGGCAGTAAATGTCAGGGTTGGTTGTTCTTGGAAAATGAAACGGCTGCCGGTAGGGGCAACGCTTGCTGGTGGAGTTGCCGCGTATGTAGTGCCGTAGAAGTTTCCAGCAGCCAGCCCACCATCTGTGACATCGCTAAATTGGTTTGCATAAACAAGGAAGCGCCCTGTGCCCGCATTGATCGCTGCCGCGCCGGCATTGTTTGTGAAGCTGTCACCGACAAGAACAACAGAGTTACCTGCGCCTGTGGCACTGATCGCGCCATCAAGAGTGATTGCACCGCCGCCATTGGCAACGAGCAAGAGGCTGTTCGCGGCATCAAGACCATCGGCGACAATGCTGCCGCCATAAATTTCAAGGTCAAAGCTTTCTGCGCTGAGATCAACGGGGTTAATATCAACGGCGCCCGCGCCATTTGTGCTATCGCCGATAATCAATGTGCTTGCGTAGAGGTTATTTAGAAGTTCTGAAGCGCTGAGGTTTAAGGTTCCGCTACCGCCGCCAAGTCCAATAGTCGAATTCACATCATAGGGTTTAATGCTCAGTGTATTGCCGGCGCGGATTGTTGGTGTGCCGCCTGTAACCTGAATGTCACTTGCTGTGATTGTTAAATCACCGTTAGTCGCTCGTAACGTAGAGCCGTTAATGAAACGAATTTGGCGATTACCTGTGAAGTTCAGATCTCCGTTATTGGCGCGAATGTTAACTTGCTTATCCGTATACCAGCTCTCAAACCCGGCTGCTGTTGCTGTAATATTCAAATCACCATCATTGGCCAGAATATCCGCGCGGCGGGTGTAAATTGCACGATTGCCAGACACGTTGAGAGTAAAATCTCCGGTACCATCAGAGCTTAAGGTAGAAAATTCGTTCATATTCAGCCCCGTCCCCGAAGTAGACGTTGCTGTTATTGTGAGATTGCCGGCACCGGATGTTCGGATGCTCGGTTTATTGCCTGTACTGCCCGTACCGCGTATGCGAAGCCCATTACCGCTGCCCGTCGATATTGCGTTCACTATCATATTCGCACCATTGGTACGAATGGACGCATTTGCGTTGCTAACATTCACGCCTGAACCGCCACTACTGGTCCCGTCAATTGTCATGTCTGCGGCGCCAGCATTGAGGCTTTCAATAATCGCGCCGTTATTGACGTAAATTGCCTGCCCGTTTTGCGCGCTTCCGTCAATATCAATCGCACCTAAGGTGTTGGTAACAGTGGTCCCGCTATCCTCAAAAAACGCACCGTGGTTTATGCTTGAGCCATTGCTGCCTGTTCCTGAAACCGACAATGTTGCAGAGCCGTTGGCGATGATGTCTGAACCGTCCTGAAGATAAACGCCGTAGTTTCTGTCGCCGCTGCCTTGTCCAACACCAGTAAGCGAGATAGCGCCGCCCGCAGTTGATTGGATGAGAGAGGCGTTGGCAATGTTAATACCGCTATTGTCATGGCTGCCGGTCCCGCCGGTCCCGTTCAGGGTGATTGAGCCGGATGTGGTTTGAAGGGTGGAGCCTGTGGATAGAACAATACCCATATTAAAGACATTGCCCGGGTCGTCATAACCATGTCCGGTCAGGCGGATATCGCCGGCGCCGGAAATAAGATCGGTATTGTTGAGATCAACACCATCATCATCCACTGAGCTGCTACCCCATGCCGCAGTTGTCGATGGCGCCACGCCGCCGCCCAATGTAATGTCACCACCATTAGAGCTCAGCGCAACACCGTCAAGCTTGATAGAACCATCCTGATCCGCATCACGGTCGGCGTTAAGAATAATATCGAGTGTGCCAGCACCGGATTCGGTAATATCTCCACCAGCCGTAGCGATGATGTTTTGATCTGCGCGTAAATCCAAAACGGCATTGGTGGCCTGGTTGCGTGTAATCGCCGCGCTTAAAGTAATGTCCGCCGCATCTGCGCCGTCGCGTGCGTGGGCGAGGAGGGAGCCTGCGCCCATCGTGATGCCGCCAAGATCGATGTCTCCCCCATAAATTTCTGTATTATGGGTTGTGCTGGAGAGGTCCCAGCTATCCAGATCAACATCACCTGTTCCCGCCGCGCTATCACCAATAGTCAGCGTTCCGCCAACATCGAGAAGCGCAAGCTCCGCATCGCTCAAATTCAGGTCCCCAACGCCGCCGCCAATACCGATTGTTGTGCTGGCCGTGCGTGGCGTGATGGTTAGATCTCCATCTGTTTCAATTGAGCCGCCACCGAAGGTAAATTCATCAGTTGTGAAGGTAAAATCACCGGTAGCTGTGCCGCTACCGATATTCACTACAGCATTGGTGATGATATCTTCAATTTGCGACTCGCCATGCATGCTCAGGTCACCAGAACCTGTGATATTAATGTTTACGGTATTGAGCTGTGTGCCGTAATTATTGGTATTATTCTGCTGCGCTATACCTGTGAGGCTCACATCGCCTGAGACTGTTTGAATTGTCGTGCTGTCTATCCGCAGTCCTGGGGAATTGTCACCTGTCGTTGTTGCTTCTCCTGCAATTGTAATGTTACCGCTCGTTGTTTCAATCAAGCTATTGCCTTGGATCACCGCGCCTTGCCAGTAATTTCCACCACTTTTGGCTTTCCCGCGTATGGAAATATCACCAGCATCGGCAGTTAACGTCGCGGTTGTCAGACTTATGCCGCGGAAATCATGGGTTGGAGTGTTGAGCGGGTCTGTACCGCCGCCAAGAATAATATCACCGCCGTTACTGTCCAGCGTCGCGCCCGTGACCGCGATAAGGCCTTGTGCGTCATCATTGCGGTTTGCGTTCAAAGTGATGTTCAAAGCACCATTGGTGCCAGTAATATCATCCCCGGCCGTTAAAAATATGCCGCCATCAGCACGCAAATCAACGCTGGCCGTACCCGCAGCGTTACGAGTAATAGCACCACTTAAGGTCAAAGCACTGTAAGCATTACTTTGTGCAAAGGCCATGAAGGACCCTGTGCCCATCGTCACGCCGGCAATATCGGTCACGCCGCCATAAATTTCAACATCATGGGCTTTCGCAGATAAATCCCAGCTATCCACATCCACACCGCCTGTGCCGGTTCCCGATAACCCAATCGCCAGTGTTCCACCGGCGTTAAATAACCCCAGTTCTGCATCTGTTAGGTTCAACGTTCCCGCGCCGCCGCCAAGCCCGATTGTCGTCGTTGTTGTATTGGGGGCTACCGTAATATTTTGCGTTGTTTGTACATTTAGCTCTGATAGAACGAGTGTATCGCCAAGCAGCGAGATGTTTCCTGTTGTGGCCCCACCGCCGATGGTGTTCACCCCGGTTAAAACACGGATATCTGATCCCGTACCCGGTCCGCTCAATTGCCCCTTAACCGTAATATCGGCATTGCCGGCGGAGGATAGTGAGGCTGAATTATACAGTAAGAAGCCTTCCACGCTTGTGCCATTACCCTGGCCTGTCCCTGTGATATCAATGTCACCATCGATAGAGGTTATGTCAGAGGCGGCTTCTATGCGAACACCACCATTATTTTCATTTCCAGCACCACCCGTACCGTCAAGTGTGATCGTAGCCGCACTTGCTCCTGCGCCAGTTGAATCAATAAGGGCACTGTTAGTAATCAAAGCTCCAAAATTGTTGTCTCCAAATCCTCGACCAAGCCCTGTGATATCTATGGCGCCATAAGCAGATGTAATTCTTGAGCCGGCACCGGTTATATAAACGCCATTATTTGCATTATCTCCATTACCGCCAGTACCATCCAGTGTGATGGTCGCCGCATCGCCCGTTGTCCCTGTTGATTCAATTATTGCACCGTTACTGACCTGCGCCCCCCTGTTTGAGTTACTATTGGCCGCACCATTGCTGCCACCTGTGCCTGTGATTGAAATATCACCATCGATAGAGGTCAGCAGTGTGGAAGCGGCATTAACCAGTACGCCCACATTGCTATCTTCTCCATTACCACCCGTACCGATGATTGTTATGGTGGCTGCGTCAGGTCCGGTCCCTTGCGACCTTATAACCGGGCTTCCATCAATGTGAAGACCCTCATTATTATTACTGCCCGTTAGTCCGTTTGAACCGCCGGTACCGGTAAGCAGGATATCACCATCGGTAGAGGTTATCGTGCTGCTACTCCAAAGGGCGATGCCCCGGTTCCAGTCTTCTCCGTTGCCACCTGTACCAGTAATGGTGATTTTAGCAGCATTGACGCCCCCGCCTGTGGAGGATATGTTTGCATTTGCCGTTTGTACGCCATGATTGTTGTTGCTTCCCGCAGCACCATTAGAACCGGCGTTTCCGACCACGGTTATATCGCCATCCTCTGAACTTAGGGTTGCCCAGCTAAGAGTCACCCCCCGGTTCCAGTCTTCGCCTGCACCGCCCGTGCCCATAATATCTATTTTCGCCGCACTTGCGCCTGTGCCTGTGGAGGATATTGTCGCGGAGCTTACAAGGACTCCTTCGCCATAGTTGCTTCCTGCCAAGCCATTTGATCCACCAGTACCGGTAATATTAACATCGCCATTGACCGAGGTAATGAGGGTTGCTGCGTTTGATATAGTAACGCCTGTATTATAGTCGTCCCCCGCGCCGCCCGTACCGTTAAGGGTGATGGTGGCGGCATTTCCGCTTGTACCTGTTGACGTTATTCGCCCGCCACCAGTAACGTATATACCGTGGTTATAGCTACTGCTCGCCAGTACGTTTGACCCGCCCGTGCCGGTAATGGAAATATCACCATCAACCGATGTAATATCCGCGTTTGAGCCATTCCCATCAATATAAACGCCTGTATTATAGTCGTCCCCCGCACCGCCTGTACCGTCAAGGGTGATGGCGGCGGCATTCACTCCGGTTCCTGTGGATTCGATGGTGGATTCATAAACTATAAGGCCATAATTTTGACTGCTCGTTGCGGCTCCGTTGCTGCCGCCGGTGCCTGTAATGGTAATATCGCCGTCAACAGAGGTCACACGCGTAGTTGCGCTGACAATGCGAACCCCTCTATTCAGGTCTTCCGAAGCGGCGCCGGTTCCGGTGATTGTGATTGTGGCCGCGCCTGCGCCGGTTCCCGTTGATTCAATGACCACGCCGCCTTCCAGGTTAACACCGTGATTTTGATTCCCGTCTGCGTTGACATCGGTGCCACCTGTACCGGTAATCTCTATGTCACCTGTCGCTGATGAAATTTTGGTTCCGGCGTTTATTACGGTCACGCCTGTGTTGCTATTGTTACCGGCCCCGCCGGTTCCCCTGAGGATAATTTGTCCACTTGCCGTTGTAAGCGTGGCACCATTGCTTACATATATCCCGTTGTTATCATCTTGGTTAATATCATCAAGGGCATGTCCGGTCATAATAATCGTGCCAGCACCAGTATTGATGTCAGTGTTGTTTACATTAACGCCATTATCATCATTCGCAGAGGTTCCATAGGCCGCAACCATGTCCGCGCCTGTTCCGGCATCACCAAGTATGCCGTTTGTATCGCTATCCACCGTGCCCGCGCCGCCGCCGGCAACGAAATAACCGCCGCTTGTGGTAATGGTTGAGCTTGTAAGATAAACGCCGCCCGCCTGATCTGCGTCACGATCCGAATTAAACACGACATTCAGCGCATCTCCGGACGAGCTGTCTATCGAAGAATTGGTCATAATGATGTCGTTGATAGCCTGAAGGCTCAGCGTTGCATCAGAATTGGCCACGGATTTATCAATATTGGCTGCGGAAAGTGTAATGTTGCCGCTACCGGCAGGGCCGGCGGCTGTTGTGATTGTAACGTCACCGCCGCCGTTAAGTGTGGCGTTGATCGACGCTGTGGAGACATCCCCGCCGACATCGGCAATCAGAATATCTTCCGGATCTAGTAACCATTCGCCGCCATCACCCTGCGCCGCGCTGATATCAACAATCGTGTGCTCTTCGACATGAAGACGGCCTTTGGACGATGTTTCGATAAACCCGCCATCTCCGCCATTTACGCCGCCTTTAGCTTCAAAAACACCGGCAGCATCCGTATGGCTGTCGGACCAAAGGATAATATCACCGCCATCGCCGTTATCGGTTGCATTGGCCGTGACAACGGCATCGGTGGTGAGTGTCACCATGTCCGCATGGTGAATAGGGCCTTGGCCTTTCAGGCCGCCGCCAACATAAATTTCACCGCCCCCAGTCATGCCATCGGCATGAAGCGATCCAGAAATATGCGTGTTCGCACCTTCCAGAATAATTTTACCGCCAACCTGCGTAGCGGAAGACACGGTGATAATGCCATCGATATTGATCACATTGTCGACAACGTCTTTGGCCGCAACCGCGCTTATATGCACCGTTCCGCCATCAGCGATGATTTGGCCGTTATTCTCGATGAGGGCGTCTTCAAGGCCAGCATCAACAGCAAGCTCTAATAGCCCGTCACCATAGAGATCTATCGTCGCTGAATTCGCAGCGCCGATCTGGACACGCCCGGTTTTAGCCTGAATAATTCCGTTATTGATGATTTGCGGCGCAACAAAAGCAGCCAAACCCGCATCCGAAATATTGATCTGCCCTTCATTGATGATCTGAGAATCTGTTCCAATATTGGTGATTTCAAGCGTTGATCCACCGGCCATCACGGCGTTTGTATCGATTTCCCCAGTCGTTACGATCAAGCCACCAACATCAACCGTGCTGTTTTGTCCAAAAAGCACACCATTGCGGTCCAAAACCATTACATTTCCGTTGGCTTTCAACATACCAAGGATTTGCGTTGAGTCTTGGCCAACGCCTGTTACGCGGTTAACGGCCAATGACGAGGAATTAGGTTGATGAAATTCTGTGAGAGCGTTTTGCCCGATATTGAAGCTGTCCCAGTTAATAACAACGCGGTCTGTATTCTGTTGAACGTGTAATTCTGAAGGCGTTGAGTAATCAAAGCTGGCATCTCCGCCGACGACCTGTCCGTTTTGGGGCAGTATATCGGCATCAACCGCATGGGCTGGAGCGCTGTATAAAGCGCTGGAACAAATGAGGGATAGCAGACACACAGAAGACTTCACAGATATTGGATAATATCTGCTCCGCTTTGAAGTTTTGCCTAACTGTATATTCCCAATCGGTAACATGGTTTTTATATCTGGTTGAACGCGCTTTTCTGGGTTGTTGTCCCGATTTTAAGTTTTTTAAACGCGTATAGGTGAGTGCCCCTACCTTTTAATACTAGCAGATAAACCTAAAGATTGGTTAAAATATGGGGCTTTTAGGTCTGTTTTTTGATTTTTTGGAAAACTTGCTGTTTTTTAAGTAACCAGCTGATTTCTTTGGATAAAGTGTGGTTTTGTTCGTTTTTCGTCTAAATAAAGCCTTAAATAAAGTTGCCATGGTGCAAAGAAAACAAAATCTATTCTTGCTAAAAAATGTACAAATTCTGTAAAGGGGGCATGGTTTTTGTAATGAATGCTTTGATACCTGCTTTCTTCTATCCCCGATAAAAATTGTAAAGAAGCAGGAAGATGGGTTGTAAACGCGGTATGCTCTCGTCTACTATCCGCGCTGCACAAAATACAGGGCGGTTGAGAGATCGAAAGCGAGAGATCGAAAGAAAAATATGACATTTCCATTTTTTAAAAATGTTTGGGGCGCAGGGCCTAGAACAGAAATTTTATCCGGTTTGACGGTCGCCCTGGCTTTGGTTCCCGAAGCCGTTGCTTTCGCTTTTGTCGCTGGTGTAGAGCCGCTGGTCGGTTTATACGCCGCCTTTATGGTGGGGCTTGTCACGGCTGTGTTTGGCGGGCGTCCGGGTATGATTTCTGGCGCAACGGGCGCACTGGCCGTTGTGATGGTCAGTCTGGTCGCGCAACATGGGGTGGATTATTTGTTTGCGACAGTCGTGCTTATGGGAGTATTGCAGTTTATCGCGGGGGTTTTCAGGCTTGGGAAATATATCCGTATGGTGCCGTATCCGGTGATGCTGGGTTTTGTGAATGGCTTGGCAATTGTGATTTTTCTGGCGCAGCTGGGACAGTTTAAAATTGAAGGCGAGTGGATGAGCGGTATGCCGCTTTACACAATGGCTGGATTGATTGCGTTGACAATGGCGATTGTTTATCTTTTGCCGCGTGTAACGAAAAAGTTTCCTTCGGCGCTGGCAGGAATCGTTGTCGCGTCCCTTGTTGTTGTTTTTATGGGCGTTGATACACGTACAGTCGGGGATATGGCCTCAATTTCAGGTGGTTTGCCAGATTTTGGCATCCCGTCTGTGCCGTTTACGCTCGAAACCTTGTATATTATTGGGCCATATGCGCTTATTTTAGCGGCAATTGGCTTAATTGAGTCGCTTTTGACGCTAACTTTGATTGATGAGATGACCGAAACGCGAGGGCGGAACTCTCAGGAATGCATGGCGCAGGGCGCAGCCAACGTTGTCACCGGATTTTTTGGCGGTATGGGCGGTTGTGCAATGATTGGCCAGAGCATGATTAACATTAAGTCGGGTGGAAGAGGGCGGCTGGCCGGTATTGCGGCGGCTTTGTTCCTTCTGTCATTCATACTTTTTGCGGCAAAATGGATTGAAATGATCCCGATCGCTGCGCTTGTTGGCGTTATGTTCGTCGTTGTGATTGCGACGTTTGAATGGTCATCCTTCCGGATGCTCCGTAAAATCCCGGCCAGTGATGCTTTTATCATCTTTCTGGTGTCTGCTGTCACTGTCGCAACCGACCTTGCGATAGCCGTGGTTGTGGGGGTGATTGTCTCCGCGCTCGTCTTCGCATGGCAAACGGCACATAACATTTATGTTGAGGTGAAGTCCGAAAGCGATAAGGAAAAGATCTATATCCTTCATGGGCAGCTGTTTTTTGCTTCTATCGAAGCGTTCAGAGATTTGTTTGATCCCGTTAAAGACCCGGAAAGTGTGACGATCGATTTCCATCACTCACGCGTGTGGGATCACTCCGCTCTTGAGGCTATCGACGCTCTGGCCGAGCGTTATTTACGCAACGGCACAGAGCTTCATTTGGTTGGTTTGAGTAAGGACTGTAAAGACCTGCTGCATAAGGCGGGAAGCATGGTCGACACAGACGAAGACGATGATCCGCGCTACCGTGTTGTGGTGGATTACAAAAGCCATCCACCAGTGCCCAGGGTTAAAAAACCAAAAACGGCATAAAAACTTTGACTTAGGGCGAAAAACCCTTATAAATCCCCTTACTCCTGAGAAGCGGCATAGTGCCGTGTTGATATTGTATCAATCCTAAAGTGGGAAATCGGGACATAAATGAAGAAAAACAGTCTAAGAAAGGACTTTAACAATGAGTGGTAAGCGCGTAGCGTCAAAGCACAAAATCGATCGCCGTTTGGCTTGTAACCTCTGGGGTCGAGCAAAATCTCCTTATAACATCCGTCAAAAAGGCCCGGGCATGCATGGCGGCGAACGTCGCGGCAAGATGTCTGACTATGGTCTTCAGCTTTTTGCGAAGCAGAAACTGAAAGGGTACTACGGTAACATTGGCGAGAAACAATTCCGTCGTTACTTCAAAGAAGCAGACCGCCTTCGCGGTGATACAGGTCAAAACCTGATCGGTCTTCTTGAGCGTCGTTTGGATGCTGTTATCTACCGTGCGTCTTTCGTACCAACAGTTTTCGCAGCGCGTCAGCTTGTAAACCACAAGCACGTGACAGTAAACGGTAAAGTCGTAAACATCCCATCTTATCAGGTTAAGCTTGGTGATGTGATTGAAGTGAAGGAAGCATCACGCATGATCCCAATGGTTATTTCTGCTGTTCAGACACCTGAACGCGAAATTCCAGAATATGTTGATGTGGACATTAAGAGCATGAAAGCAACATTCCTTCGCATCCCCGCGTTGGAAGATGTGCCTTATCCTGTTCAAATGGAACCTAATCTGATCGTCGAATTTTATTCACGTTAGAACACCCATCGTTCAGCCCGGACTTCGTTGCGGCGTTGCTTACGTATGTTACATACGCTTCGCTCCTTGCGCCTGGCCCGGACTAAACGCTGCTCTGTTCTAAGGTTTAGGTTCAGCAAAGCAAGGCAAGCCGCTGATCTATTTGGATTTGGCGGCTTTTTTGTTGTTTGATTTATGCTGCGTTTTTTTCCCAATGAGCGCAGATATAATGCCCTGCAAGGTATTCACCTCCTGCTCGCTAAGCTCGGCGCGTGTGAAAATACTGCGGATATTTTTGAGCATAGTAGGGCGCAGGCCCTCAGCTTGAAAAAAACCACCATCGGCCAGCTCGCCTTCAAGGCGTTTAAAGAAATGCTCGAAATTCTTTTGTGAGGCGGGTGGGCTAGCACCTAAATCTAAAGCCTTCGCAATTGTTTTATTCGTAGCTTGATAGTATTCATGAGCCATAAGCAACACGGCTTGCCCAAGGTTAAGCGAGGAAAAGTCAGGGTTTGTAGGGATGTTGACAATATTGTGGCATAGCGCAACTTCATCATTGCTCATACCGGCGCGTTCAGCGCCAAAAACAAACCCGACAGCATGATTATTCTCTATGCGTTGGCTGGCATCCATGGCTGCCTGACGCGGTGTCAGAACAGGTTTAACCATGTCCCGGGGGCGAGCTGTCGTAGCATAAAGTACATGCAAATCAGCAATCGCATCTTGAAGTGTATCGAAAACCTGCACAGGCGGCATTTTCTCCAAGGCTCCGGCCGACATATCAACCGCGCGTTCATTCGGCCAGCCATCACGCGGGGCCACAAGCCGTAATTCTGCTAAACCAAAATTGAGCATCGCCCGGGCCGTAGCGCCGATATTTTCACCCATTTGCGGGTTAGTGAGGATCACAACAGGAGTATTTTTTGACATTTCCACAAAATCTTAAAAATTGTTTAATGGTAGCAACATATTGAAAAATAATAGAAATTAAAACTAAATTTTGTAGAGTTATGGAATTATGGTACATTATTAACACTTCGTTAACAATTACAGTTTAAGAAACAGTCACGAAGACGTGGCATACGAAGCAACGGAACAGGTTTTAAAAAATGCACGCAACATTAAGAGATTTAATTAAAAGAGCAGAGCAGCCCTTCAATATTATTGAGGAGTACGCGGCCCTGAACCCGAAGAGAAAAGTTTTGCTCTGTGACCATTACTTCGTTGAGGGCGCTCGGTCTTTTGAAAAAACAGTTTCTCTTTTGTGGCCGGAAGCAAAAAGACAGGACATGAAAAAATTAGCTAATTTCTTGATTTTATTGAAGAATGCAGCCCACTAATAACGAGTTTCACCAAAGCCCCAAGGTTTAAAACGGGTTTTTTAGGGTACACATCATTAAGGTGAAACCAAAGCCGCTTACTTTTCCCCCATAAAAGTAGGCGGTTTTCTTTTGTTCGCGTTACGCCGCTTTTTTCTGGCTTAAACGGTCTTTAACCTTATCCGGCCCAATCAACAGCAGCAATTTATCCAGCTCTGGCCCGTGATCCATACCGGTTATCGCCTGACGCAGCGGCATAAACAGACCCTTACCCTTGCGGCCTGTCTGGTCTTTAACGGCCTTGGTCCATTCGCTCCATGTATCGGCTGTCCATGGCGTTTCAGGAAGCAAACTGAGCGCCTCGGCAATGAAGCCTTCGTCGCTAATTATCGGTTCAACCGGTCCTTTAGCAACATTCCACCAGCTTTTGATGTCAGACAGTTTTTCCAGATTGGCTTTGACAGCCTCCCAGAACTCTTCATCCAGATCCGGCAATCCCATCTCTGCCAAGCGCACATTCACGTCATCGAATGCCGTTTCGTGAATGATTTTGGCATTGAGGCGGAAAAGCTCATTCGGATCAAATTTTGCACTGGAGCGTGAGAATTTGGAAAGTCCAAAACTCTCGATAAGGGGATCAATCGACGTAAAAACCTCGATAGGTTCTGATGTTCCCAAACGTGCGAGCAAGCTTGTAATCGCCATAGGTTCAAGCCCGTCATCATTTTTGAGATCGTGAATGCTCAAAGATCCAAGACGTTTGGAAAGCTTCCCGCCTTCTGCATCTGAAATAAGTGCGTTATGCGCAAATTCCGGTGCTTTGGCGCCAAGAGCCTCAAACATTTGCACATGCGTAGCCGTGTTGGAAACATGATCTTCCCCGCGAATAACATGGGTAATATCAAAGTCGATATCGTCAATAACGGAGCATAAGTGATAAAGCGGACTGGCATCTTCACGCAGAACAACAGGATCGGACAGGTCGGCCCCTTCGAATTTCACTTCGCCGCGAATATGATCATTCCATGTAATCGGCGTGTGGTTAAGTTTAAAGCGCCAATGCGGCTTGCGCCCTTCGGCTTCGTATTTGGCAATGTCATCTGCGCTTAAATCCAAAGAGGCGCGATCATAAATGGGGGGCTTACCACGACCGAGAAGTGCTTTACGCATGAGGCCCAGCTCTTCGGGTGTTTCATAGCACGAGTACAGGCGGCCATCCGCTTTCAGCTTTTCAATCATCTCCTCGTAACGCGCCAGCCGATCTTTCTGATTGGCTTTTTCATCCCAATTCATGCCAAGCCATGTCAGGCTGTCTTCAATCGCCAGCTCATACTCGGCTTTGGAGCGTTCCGGGTCGGTGTCGTCAATCCGCAAAAGGAAATGCCCATTCTGTGAACGTGCAAACAACCATGTGATAAGGGCTGTACGCGCATTACCAACATGCAACATACCGGTGGGAGAGGGGGCAAAACGAACGCGAACTGACATATATAAAACTCCTTATAGGCTGGTAGTTATAGAAGATCTTGGTGAAGAAATAAAGTGGTTCATTTTGGGTGGTAAACTTGACATAATAAAAATATTTGTATAAATAATTGGCATGAAAAATGTTCGACCAAGCTTTATCCAGATTTCTTTGCAGAATAACCCGGCAGTCGGTGACTTGACCATGGTTTCTGTATTGCGTGGCGCGTTTCACATGAGCGATGATGATGCCGTAGCGCATATTCAAAAAACCCGTAAAGAGGGAAGCTCTGTCGTATATAAAAGCACAAACGATGTTTGCGAAACAAAAATGAGTGAAGTTTACGAAGCGCAAAAAAACCTTGCTGGCGTTGACAGCAGGGCAATGAGTGTACGCTTTGTATCCGCGCCTGTGCCGAATGATATGTTACTGCGTAAGGCTTGACTTAAACACTTCCAAAGAATTTATTGGTAATCGGATAGCGGCGATCGCGTCCAAAGGCGCGCGATGTGATTTTGACGCCCGGCGGGGCTTGGCGGCGCTTATATTCCGCCCGGTCCAGCATTTGCCACACATGTTTTACGGTTGTCTCATCATGACCGCGCTGGCAAATCTCATCCAGATCCATTTCATGCTCAATCAAGCATTCCAGAATATCATCCAGCACTTCATAGTCCGGCAAGCTGTCTTGATCCGTCTGGTTGTCTTTCAATTCGGCTGTTGGTGCCTTGGTCATGATATTCTCGGGGATTACGTGTCCTTGGGTGTTCCTCCAGCGTGATAGTGCATAGACCTGCATTTTATAAAGGTCTTTGAGTACATTAAACCCGCCGCACATATCGCCATAAAGCGTGGCATAGCCCACGGCCATCTCGCTTTTGTTTCCTGTGGAAAGAACCATATGGCCGGATGAATTGGACATTGCCATCAGGATCAATCCGCGGGACCGGCTCTGCATATTCTCGTGCGCTGTCCCCGTCATGTTCGGAATTGTCGTTTCAAAAGTCTCCATGGCTTTTTCGATCGAAATCGTTTGATATGGGCAGCCAAGCGCTTCGATAAGGCCAGCGGCATCATCCAGGGAGGCTTGCGAGGTAAAGGGCGAGGGCATCATCACGCAATGCACTTTATCAGCGCCCAAAGCGTCTACGGCGATGACAGCCGATAATGCGCTATCAATACCGCCCGAAAGGCCAAGCAAAACACCGGGAAATCCGTTTTTGTTGATATAGTCACGCAGGCCCAAAACGAGTGCCTGATAAAGCTCTTCGTCATCACTGTATTGAGGAATGCTTTGCGGGCCGGAAATCGATACACCATCAAACGAAATATCATAAATATCTTCTTTGAACTCTGCGCCTTGAAAGACAATGCCCGCCGAGGCATCCATGGTAAACGAACCACCATCAAATACCAGCTCATCTTGCCCGCCGATTTGGTTCACATAGACAAGCGGCAAGCCGGTTTCCGATACCCTCGCTTTGGCGTAATCCAACCTTGTTTCGTCTTTTTTCGTTTCAAAAGGGCTGGCATTGAGGGCGATGAGGATTTCTGCACCGCCTTGCTGTAAATGTTTCGCGATATCCGGATACCACATATCCTCACAAATCAGGATGCCGAGCTGCTTCCCCCTGAATTCAACAGGACCGGGCAGGGGGCCGGCGGTAAATACACGTTGTTCGTCAAATACGCCGTAATTCGGTAGGTGATGCTTGGACTGTGTATGTTTGATTTCGCCATTCTCGATAAGGTGCACGACGTTATGCGCGGCTCCATCAATAATCCACGGGCATGAAATCAAGGCTGCGGCTTTGAAAGATTTCGATTGAATACAGAGCGTTTCAACCGCATCTTTTATAGCGCTTAAAAAAGCAGGTTTGAGTATGAGGTCCTCTGGTGGATAGCCGCAAATGGCCATTTCCGCGAAAACAACCAGATGGCTCTTTGCATTATTCCATATATCAAGAATGTCAGCCACATTTCCACGAATATCCCCGAGCGTCGGGTTGAGCTGGGCCAATGTGATATTCAGAGTTTTTGACATGCGTTACTCTGCTGCTGCGGCCTCTATGGGCTGAATGATTTCGGCTTGTTTGACCGCTTTCAATTCATCAGCAACCAGAAACGCAAGTTCAAGCGCCTGATTGGCGTTTAAGCGCGGGTCACAGGCCGTGTGATAACGGCTGGACAAGTCTTCGTCACCAATCGCTTCGGCACCGCCCACACATTCTGTGACATTCTCGCCTGTCATTTCGAAATGGACACCGCCCGGATGAGTGCCTTCGGCTTTATGAACGGCAAAGAACCCGCGCACTTCACTTAATATTTTGTCGAAATTGCGGGTTTTATAGCCACTGTCGGCCTTGTATGTATTGCCATGCATCGGATCGCAAGACCATACAACATGCCGGCCTTCTTCTTTGACTTTACGCACAAGCGGAGCCAGTTTTTCTTCAACGTGCTCATGCCCCATACGGGCGATCAGCGTGAGGCGTCCCGGCGTGTTTTCCGGGTTGAGCGTATCAATGAGGCTCATCAGCTCATCGGGTTCCAAATCAGGGGAGCATTTCATCCCCAGCGGGTTTTTAATGCCCTTAACAAACTCGATTTGCGCGTGATCAGCCTGATGCGTACGCGCACCAATCCACAGAAAATGCGCGGATGTGTCGTACCAATCGCCGGTCAAGCTGTCTTCCCGGGTCATCGCTTGTTCATAATTCAAATGCAGGGCCTCGTGGGATGTATAAAATTCCGTTTGGCGAATGGCAGGAACCGTTTCCGAGTTCACCCCGCAAGCGGCCATAAAGCGCAGCGCGTCATCAATACGGTTTGAAAGCTCTTCATAGCGCTCCCTCAACGGGCTGTCCGAGACAAAGCTCAAATTCCAGCCATGCACACGGTTGAGGTCGGCATACCCGCCTTTTGCAAAAGCACGAAGCAGGTTTAACGTCGCCGCCGCTTGGTGATAGGATTGAATCAGGCGCTGCGGATCGGGGGTCCGCGCTTCCGGTGTGAAATCAAAGCCGTTAATATTGTCGCCGCGATAGCTAGGCAAGGTCACACCGCCCTGCGTTTCTGTGTCGCTGGAACGTGGTTTGGCGAATTGTCCGGCAA
>Ga0316204_10007241_pt1 | contig 16423 bp, 13 predicted proteins | sample 6monrhotite_MG_2_FD_205661 | JGI IMG/M metagenome (GOLD analysis project Ga0316204, IMG submission 205661) | Microbial mat bacterial communities from mineral coupon in-situ incubated in ocean water Damariscotta River, Maine, United States -... | ecosystem: Environmental > Aquatic > Marine >... | reverse complement strand
GCCTCGAGGACGACCTCCGGAGCGCAGTCCGCGAGCTTCGCCTCCTGCCAGCGCGCGGCGCACAGGCACCACTGGTCGCCGGGCTTCAGCCCAGGGAAGCCGTACTCGGGGACCGGGGTCATCAGATCGTTCCCCCGCGCCCGGGAGTACTGCAGGAACTCCGCGGTCACGCGGCAGCAGACCGTGTGCGAGCCGAGGTCGTCCTCCCCCGTGCGGCAGCAGCCGTCGCGGAAGAAGCCGGTCATCGGATCCGTCGAGCAGGCGGTGAGCGTCGTGCCGAGGACGTTGCGGTCAGCGATCTGGATCATGGTCGTGGGCTCGGTCGAAGGCGACGGGGAGACGTCGCGCTGCGGGGTACGGGTGCCGCGGTGCGCCGAGGCCCGGCCGCCCGGGGAGAGCGGCCGGGCCTCGGCGAGTGCGCGGCGCGACGATCAGGTCTTCGAGGCGTCGAAGATGCTCTGGATCGAGGAGTCGAGCGTCTTGTCGAACTCGGCCTCGCTCTGCTTGGCGGAGAGGCCTTCGGAGAGCGCGCGCGAGAAGCTGGCGATCATCCCGTTGTTGCGGCCGAGGCGCGCGTTCGCTTCCTCACGGCTGTAGCCGCCCGAGAGGGCGACGACGCGCACGCAGTTCGGGTGCTCGATGCACTCCCTGTAGAAGTTGTCCGTCTCGGGCAAGGTCAGCTTGAGCATGACCTTCTGGTCCGCGCCGAGCGCGTTCAGGTGCTCGAGCAGGCCCGCCTTGAGCAGCACTTCGGCCTGGGCCTTCTCGGGGCTGTTGATGTCGACCTCGGGCTCGATGATCGGGACGAGGCCCTTGGCGACGATGTGCTTGCCGACCTCGAACTGCTGCTCGACGACGGCCTTGACGCCGTCGGCGTTCGCCAGCTTGATGACCGAGCGCATCTTCGTGCCGAAGATGCCGGCCGCGACCGCGCGGTCGAGGAGCTCGTCGAGCTGCGGCATCGGCTTCATGATCTGCGCGCCGTTGACCTCGTCCGCGAGACCCTTGTCGACCTTCAGGAAAGGCACGACGCGCTTCTCGTCCCACAGGAACTGCGCGGTCGGCTTGCCGTTCACCTCGCGGTCCATCGTCATCTCGAAGAGGATCGCGCCGAGGATGCGGTCCCCGTTGAACGAGGGGCTCTTGACGATGCGCGAGCGCATGGCGTGCACCAGGTCGAACATCTGCTCGTCCCCGGAGTACTCGCCCTCTTCGACGCCGTAGAGGCGGAGGGCCTTGGGGGTGCTTCCGCCGCTCTGGTCGAGCGCTGCGATGAAGCCGTCGTCGTTCTGGACCTTGTTCAGCTGTTCGGTGTTCATGTCCCTGGGTGGTTCTGGAGCTGGAGGCGGGGATTCTCTCCGATCGACCGTTGGGCTTCAACCGAGGGCCGGCAGGCTCGTGTCTCGAGGAGGCAACTCTCGCCGATCAGCGCGCCTCGGCCGAGCGAGCGTGCCCCTCGAGGCCCTCGAGCCGCGCCAGGGCGGCGGCGTCCCGTGCCAGTTCGCCGGGCTCCTGCACCTCGAGCCAGGTGCGCACCCGCAGGAAGTCGAGGACCGACAGTCCTCCGGTGAAGCGCGCGCCGCCCCCGGTCGGCAGCACGTGGTTGGGCCCGGCGCCGTAGTCGCCGAAGACCTCGGCGGCCCGCCCGCCGATGAACAGGGCACCGTAGTGGTTCAGCAGCCCACGGACCTCCTCCGGGGCGCGCAGGTCGAGCTGCAGGTGCTCGGGCGCGAGCCGGTCGCACAGGGCCGCCGCCTCGTGCAGGCCGCCGGCGACCACCGCGAAGCCGCTGCGCAGGGCCACGCTGGCGGTGTCCCGCGTGGGGAGCTCGGCGAGCTGCCGCTCGAGCTCGGAGCGCACCCGCGCCGGGAGCTCCGGATCGGTGCAGACGAGGATCGGCAGCGCGTCGACGTCGTGCTCGGCCTGGCCGATCAGATCGGCGGCGACCCGCGCGGGGTCCGCCGAGGCGTCGGCGAGCACGACGAGCTCCGAGGGCCCGGCGAGCATGTCGATGCCGACCGTGCCGAAGACGTGCTTCTTGGCGGCGGTCACCCAGCGATTGCCCGGCCCGACGATGACGTCGACCCGTGGCGCGCCGCCCACGCCGTAGGCCAGCGCTGCGACCGCCTGCGCGCCGCCGACCGCGAGCACGCCGTCGGCGCCCGCGACGACCGCCGCAGCGAGCGTGATCGGGGCGGGCCTCGGCGAGGCGACCCAGACCTCTTCGACGCCCGCGGCGCGCGCGGTGACCGCGGTCATCAGCACCGAGGACGGCAGCGGGAAGCGGCCGCCGGGGGCGTAGCAGCCAGCGCTCTCCACGGGGGCGACCTCGTGGCCCGCGCGCCCACCCGGCACGTCGATGGCGACATCCGTCAGCGCGGCCCGCTGCGCCTCGGCGAAGGCGCGGATGCGGGCTGCGGTGCGTTCGAGCAGCGCGCGCTCGTCGGAGGTCAGCTGTTCGGCGGCGCCGAGGAGCTCCTCGCGCCCGAGCGCGAGCGTCTCGCCGGGACCGAGGTCACCGAGCTCCTCCGCGATCGCGCGCAGCCGCGGCTCGCCGCCGAGGCGCACGTCCTCGACGATCTCCGAGGCGCGCGCCAGGGTGGCGTCGTCGACGCCGGCGCTCGCGAGGCTCTCCACCTGGTCGGCGTCGACGGTGCGCAGGAGTTCGGCGCTCATGCCTGCACCTCGGATCCTGTCGCGGCGGGTTTCGCGTCACCGGGCCGCCGCGTCACGCCGCGCGCGCGGCGCTCGAGCTCGCGCTCGACGTCGGCGAGGGGCACGCGGGCGCGCGCCATCGCGACCAGCGTGAAGTAGACGACGTCGGCCGCCTCCCAGGCGACGTCCGCGCCGGACTCCGCCGCGGCCAGCTCGGCGGCCTCCTCGATCAGCTTCGCGCGCAGGAGCTCGGGGTCGCCGAGCAGCCGCGCCGTGTACGAGCCCTCGGGCGCGTTCGTCACGCGCCGCGCCAGCATGCGCGCGAGCGCCGCGAGGCCGCGGTCCTCGCCGAAGCAGGTCCACGTGCCTTCGTGGCAGAACCCGCGGCCCTGCTGCCGAACCGTGAAGCGCAGCGCGTCGCGGTCGCAGTCGAGGTCGATCCCGAGCAGCTCCTGCACGGCGCCGGAGCTCTCGCCCTTGCGCCACAGCCCGCGCTTGCGCGAGTGGTAGACGCCGCGGCGCTCCTCGACCGCGACGCGCAGGCTCTCCGCCGAGCTGTAGCACAGCCCCAGTGCGCGCCCGAGCTCGTCACAGACGACGGTCGGCCAGAGGCCGTCGGGACGGTCGCTGACGAGCGGCGCCGCGATCGACTCCCCGAGACCGAGCTGACCCGTGTAGAGCGCCATGCCGACCTGCGCGTCCGCGCCGAGCCGGTCGAGCTCCGCGATCTCCTCCGGGGTCGTGACGCCGCCCGCGATCGTCAACCGCGCGCCTTGCGCCGCGGCGATGAGCTCCGGTACGCGCTCGAGCGCCGTTCCGCCGAGGCGCCCCTCGCGCTCGACGAAGGTGACGAGGAAGCCGCCGACGAACGGCGCCAGCTCCTCGATGCGCTCGACGATTCCGCGCCCGGTGCGCTGCGTCCAGCCCTCGACCACGACCTCGCCGTTCTTGGCGTCGAGCGCGGCGACGACGCGGTCCTTCGGCAGCCGCCGCAGCAGCTCGGGCTCGGCCGCCGTGCCGAGCACGAGGCTCGCGGCGCCGCGGTCGAGCCAGCGTTCGGCGGTCTCGAGGTCACGGATCCCGCCGCCGACCCGGCAGCGCGCCATGCCGCAGAGGTCCTCGATGAGCCCTGCATTCGAGCCCTGGCTCAGCGCGGCGTCGAGGTCGACGACCGCGACCTCGCCCGCGAGCCGGAAGCGCTCGAGCAAGGGCCGCGGGTCACCGGCTTCGAGCGCCAGGCGCTCTCCGCCGACGAGCTGCACGGCCTGTCCATTCCTGAGGTCGATCGAGGGGACGATCACGGGCGCACCTCCACGCCGCTCTCCGCGAGCTGGCTCTTGAGTTGGTCGACGGTCAGCACGCCGTCGTGGAACAGGGAGGCGACGAGCACGGCGCTCGCACCCGCTTCGCAGGCCGCCACGCAGTCGGCGGCGCTCGAGGCTCCTCCCGAGGCGATGACAGGCACCGACACGCGCTCGGTGACGGCGCGCAGGAGCTCGGTGTCGTAGCCCTCGCCGGTCCCGTCGCGGTCCCAGCTGGTGAGCAGGATCTCGCCGGCGCCGGCACGGACCGCGCGTTCGGCCCACTCCAGGGCGCAGACGCCGGTGCGCTCCTTGCCGGAGCGGACGACAACCTCCCAGCCGCCAGTCGAGCCCTCTCCACGGCGCGCCGCGTCGAGCGCGAGCACCGCGCACTGGCGTCCGAAGCGCTCCGCGATCTCGGTGAGCAGCGCGGGGCGTTCGAAGGCCGCGGTGTTCGCCGCGACCTTGTCGGCGCCGGCGTCCAGCAGCGCGCCCGCGTCCCGGGCGGCGCGCACGCCGCCGCCGACCGTCAGCGGGATGCCGAGCTGCTCGCGCACGGCGCGCACGGTCTCCAGCGCGTTGCCGCGGCCCTCGGGCGTCGCGGACACGTCGAGCAGCACGAGCTCGTCCGCGCCCTGCGACTCGTAGCGCACGGCGCACTCGACGGGGTCGCCCGCGTCGCGCAGGCCCTGGAAGCGAACGCCCTTGACGACGCGCCCGTCCTTGACATCCAGGCAGGGGATCATGCGTACGGTCAGCACGACGCACCTCCCTTGGCCAGCCAGCGCGCGAGCAGGTCGCGGCCATAGGCGCCGGAGAGCTCGGGGTGGAATTGACAGGCGAGCAGGGCTCCGCGCTCGAAGGCGCAGACGAACGGCGCGCCGTAGTCCGTGCGCGCCGCGACGACGTCGCCTTCGACCTCGCGCACGCAGAAGCTGTGGGCGAAGTAGGCGTAGCCGGGCTCGAGCAGCGCGCAGCCCGCGTCGGGCTCGACGCGGTTCCACCCGAGGTGGGGGACGCGCACGTCGCCGTCGAGCTGGACCGAGCGGAACGCGGCCAGTCCGAGCGCAGGGGCTCCGGGGCTCTCGTCGCTCGCCTCGCCGAGGAGCTGCATCCCGAGGCAGATCGCGAGGGTCGGCCGTCCCGCTGCGACGCGCTCGCGCAGCGCGCCGGAGAGCTCGCGGGCCTCGAGCTGCTGCATGGCGGCCGCGAGCGCCCCGACGCCGGGCAGCACGACGAACTCGGCGTCCCGCACCTCCTCGGGAGCCTGCGTCGTCCGCACCTCGCAGCCGAGGCGCATGAAGGCTGCCAGGACCGACGCCGTGTTGGCGGTGCCGGTCGAGGCGACGAGGACCTGAGGGACGCTCACGCGAGCACCCCCTTCGTGCTGGGCACCTCGGTGCCGCCCTCCACGCGCACGGCCTCGCGCAGCGCGAGCGCGCAGGCCTTGAACGCGGCCTCTGCCTTGTGGTGATCGTTCTCACCGCGCAGGACGTCGACGTGCAGCGTCAGGCGCGCGGCCTGCGCGAACGAGCGCAGCACGTGCGGGATGTTCTCGCAGGCGAGGGCTCCGAGGGCCTCGCGGCGCAGCTCGAGCGCGACCTCGGCCCACGGCCGGGAGGAGATGTCCACGACGGCCCGCGCCAGCGCTTCGTCGAGCGGGGCGTAGGCGCTCGCGAAGCGCTTGATGCCGCGGCGCTCCCCGAGGGCCGCGTCGAAGGCCTCGCCGAGCGCCAGCGCGCAGTCCTCCGCGGTGTGGTGGTCGTCGATCTCGAGGTCGCCCTTGCACGAGAGCGCGAGGTCGAAGCGGCCGTGCAGCGCGAGCGCGCCGAGGAGGTGATCGAGGAACCCGATCCCGGTGTCGATGCGGCGCTCGCCGCAGCCGTCGAGGTCGAGCTCGACGCGGATGTCGGTCTCGCGCGTCGTGCGCGTCACTTCTGCCTTGCGAGAGTTCATGGGAGCAGCGCGAAGAGGGCGCCTGTGGTCTCGAGGGTGCGGGCGGCGCCCGCGGCGCCGAGGGTCTCGCGGGTGGGGGCGGCGTCCTCGCCGGGGGCGACGACGCCGAGCGGCAACAGTCCGGCCGAGCGCGCGGCGCGCACGTCGTCGACGGTGTCGCCGAGGTACCAGGCGCGCTCGAGCCCGAGAGCCTCGAGTGCGACGCGGAGCGGCGCGGGGTTCGGCTTGAGTGGGGCGTCCTCGCGGCAGATCACGACCTTGAACAGGTCGCGCACGCCGCGCTCGGTCAGGAAGCGCTCGGCGTCCGCGCGCGGTCTCCCCGTGACGATGCCGAGCGGCAGCGCGCGGCCCAGCTCGACGAGTCGCTCGCGGGACAGGAGCAACCCCTCGTTCGCGCGCAGTCCGGGGGCCTCCTCGGTGCCCTGATAGAGCGCTTCGAAGCGCTCGGTGACCTCTTCGAGGCGCGCGTCCACGCCGCGCGCCGCGAGCAGGCTCCAGGTCAGCGACCAGTCGTCGTTCGCGTCGCCGGCGCGCTTGGCGGCGGTGATGTCCGCAGGCGTGAGCTCCACTCCGAAGCTGGCAGCGGTCTCGAGGATCGCGGTGCGGTAGGAGCGCGATACGTCGGCCAGCACGCCGTCGAGGTCGAAGAGCAGCGCCTCGGGCTGCATCGTCGTCCGCAGAGCGTGCAGGAGCCGCTGCAGGTCGTGCGCATCGCCCGGACAGGTGATCCGGACGGCGTTCTCGAGGCGTGCGCGCCCGGGGAAGGCGCGGATCGCGATGCCGAAGCCGGCGAGCGCGTCGCGCAGCCAGGCCGAATCGCCCCCGCGCGCGAAGACGAAGTTGGCCTGCGAGGCCAGCGGCTGCCAGCCGAGCTCGGCGAGCGTCCCGCGAAGAACCTCACGCTCCTCGTCGACGCGTCCGACCACGAGGGCCAGCTCGGCTTCACCTCCTTCGAGGGCCGCGCCGGCGACCGCGAGCGACGGTCCCGCAGTCGGGTACGGATTGCCGGCCGCGCGCAGCCAGCCGACGACCTCCGCCGAGCCGAGGGCGAAGCCGACCCGCAGGCCGGCTAGGCCCCAGGCCTTCGAGAAGGTGCGCAGCACGACGACGTTCGGGAGCTCGAGCGCGGCGAGCGTCAGGTCCTCGTCGGCGAACTCGGCGTAGGCGTGGTCGAGCACCACGACGGCCTGCGGCGCCGCTTCCGCGACGCGCCGCAGGTCCTCGAGGGTCGCGACCGCGCCGGTCGGGTTGTTCGGCGTGACGACGGCGATCATGGCGGTGGCCTCCGTGCAGGCGGCGATCACCTCCTCCGTCGGGTACGGGCCGCCAGGCCACTCGACCTCACGCAGCGTCGCGCCGCGGGCCGCGGCGTAGCGCTCGATCATCTCGAAGGTCGGTTGAGGCAGCACGAGCTCGCGCCCGGGGCCCAGCAGGGCCGCCGCGAGACGCTGCAGCGCGTCGTCCGCGCCGGCGGTCACGATGACGCGCTCGGGTTCGAGGCCGTGACGCTCCGCGAGCGTGGCCTCGAGCTCGAGGGTCTTCGGGTAGCGCGCCAGCAGCAGCGGCGAGAGCGCGTCGACGTCGACGAGCGGGGCGCGCCCCTCGTTGCTGTCGAGCTTCAGGTCGCACGGCGCGAGCGCGCCGGGCACCGCATAGGCCGCGGACGCGATGGCGTCCGTCGTCGGCGTCGGGCGGCGTGTCTTCAGGGTCTCGGACATGATGGATCCCGGCCTACGGCACGATCTGTGAGGGGGAGGTGACGAGGATGTCCGAGGCGCCGCGGGCCTTGAGCAGCGGCATCAGATCGGGCAGCTCGTCGCGCAGTACGGCGGCCTTCACGGCGAAGCCGCGGCCCGCGTGCAGGTTCGCGATCGTCGGCTCGCGCATCGCGGGCAGGGCAGCGCAGACCGCGGCGAGGTTGTCGGGGCCGACGTTGACCTCGAGGACGACGCGCGTGCGAGCGTCGAGCACCGAGCGCAGGAGCAGCACGAGCTGGTCGACGCGCTCTTTCACGGCCGGTCGCTCGAGCGAGCGTGGGTTCGCGTAGAGCCGCGTGGAGGAGCGCATGACCTCGTCGACGATCTGCAACCCGTGAGCGGCGAGGGTGCTCCCGGTCGCCGTGTTGTCGACGATCATGTCGGCGTCGTCGGGCGGGAAGGCCTCCGTCGCGCCGAACGCGCGTACGAACCTGGCGTCGAGGCCGCGCTCGGCGATCCAGTCGCGCGTGAGTCGCTCGTACTCGGACACCACCACCCAGCGGCGCTTCGGGTCGTCGAGGCGCCCCGCGACCTCGGCGGGCGCGGCGGCGACGATGCGCACCGGGTCGAGGCCCGTGTCCAGGAGCTCGACGAGCTCGGCGCCGAGCTCCTGCACCCAGTCCGCGCCCGCGAAGCCGATGTCGCGCGAGCCGACGTGCAGCATCTCGACGATGTTCTGCGGCTTCAGCAGCTTGGCGTCGAAGCCAGGGAGGGAGAGCGTGGGGCGGTAGCCGCGCGCGCCGACCTGCACGTCGATGCGTGCGTCGGCGAGGAGCTGCGTGACGCCGCCCTGCATGCGGCCCTTGGGCAGCGCGAGGCGACAGGTATCGGGGGTCTCGATGGGGGACATGGGGTCTCCGGTGAGGCCCCCCGACAACAACGCGCCCTCAACGAGGCACGCCGGCCAAGGGGCCGGCGTGTTGAGCGAGTCGTACGATCGTCGACGAGTTCCAGCTCACGCGGCCCGGGTGGCGGCGTGATGGTGATGCAGCTGGCTGGTGACGATGCGTTGCATGGGGGGCGTTGTACTCGGACCCATTCGGACCCGCAATCCTCGCGGTTGCAGATTTCTGAGCACGATGCGCGCCTCGTCCTTCCCCGGGGACGAGCGCTCGTCTGGCGTCCCGTCTCTGCCGCTCGCAACGCGCAGCGGGCCGCTTCCAATCGGGGACACACGGGGAGCGCAACCTCGCGGTGTGCGGGGCGATACTCAGGGCATGAAGATCACGCTCCTGCTCGCGCTCGCCGCGCTCCCGGCCCTCCAGGGTCCGCCTGCCCGCTCCGGCGGACCCCAGCGTCCCCCCGAGGTCGAGGTCGTGAACCGGCCCGCGCGGATCGCCTGGTACGGGGTCTGGGAGGACGCCGCCGCCGAGGCCAAGCGCAGCGGCCGGCCGATCCTGCTGATGAGTGCAGCGCCGAGCTGCAGCGGCGTCCCCGGCATGTGGTGACCGGGCTTCCAGAACACGGACAGCACCTTCCTGTCCGACGAGGCGGTGGTCACCGCCTCGCGCAACTGGGTCTGCGTTCGCCCCGCCACCTACGAGTCGGCTGAGGAGGCGGAGGTCCTGCTCGGCTACTTCGCAGGACGGCAGGGCACCTTGGAGAACACGGTCTTCGCGCTGCTCGACTCCGACGCGAAGTTGATCTCGTTCCGCGCCGGGCGCAGCCCGGGGATGCTCTACGACGGGCCCGCCAGGATGGCCGAGGAGCTGACGAAGAAGGGCAAGGCGGTCGAAGAGAACGAGCGCCGCGCGCTGCCGCGCCTCGGGAACCTGCGCCTCGCGCTGAACGTGGCGGCCTGCGACTCGCTGCCGCTGGTGGTCGCCTTTGCGGAGACCGAGAAGGAGCGCGCTGCGCTGCAGAAGCGCCTTGCGCCGGCGGCCTGGGACGCACGCCTCGTGGGCGAGACCCACTACGTCGTCTGCGAGCCGAAGGAGCTCGACGCCTTCGAGGCGCTGGCCAAGTCACGGGGCGAGGCGAAGTCGGGGCTCCTGGTCGTTCAGCCCGACGAGTACGGCCGCACCGCGACGGTCCTCTCCGAGCTGCGGATCAAGCTCGAGGGCGAGCCGCTCACGGAGGCGCTGGTCACCGCGGTCGAGGTGCACGATGTCGAAGCCCGCGAGCATCGGAAGCACGTCCGCGAGGGCAAGCGCCAGGGCTACGAGTGGCAGGGGCAGATCCCGAGCACGGATCCGGACGACGACCGCGGTGGGCGACGCGAGCGCGGGGGCCGCGGCGAGCGAGGCGGGCGCTGAGCGTCGAGGCCGCGCGACGGGGCCGAAGGTGGAACGGGAGCGGGCCCGATGGAGCGCGATGCGCTGCTCCATCGGGCCCGCCCGTCCTCACGCGGAGGCAGTCGGCACCGCCGGTGCCGATCCACCGGTAGCTCAGAAGTTGAACTTCATGCCGAACCAGACGTAGCTCGTGCTGCTCGGGCCGGCCGAGTTCGGGGCCTTCTGGGAGAACTCGCCTCCGGCCAGATACGCCAGCCCGAAGTCGAACTGCACGTTCTTGGGGGCGATGTCGTAGCGGAAGGCGAACTGCGACAGCTCGCCGACGAAGCGGCCCGAGTTGCCGGACGGGTCCCGTACGCCGGTCGGGATCCAGGCGTCGGTCTTCGAGGCCAGCCAGACCGGGCGGTACATGAACTCGAGGCGCCACTTCTTCGTGGGGAACATCCACAGCCGCGCGCCGGGCGTGATGATGTTGGAGCGCGTGAACGGGCCGAAGATGCCTGTCCGGCCGAACTCGAAGCCCCGCGAGCCGTAGAGCGTGTCGAAGCGCTCGTTGTTGCCGTCGTTCGGGTCCTTGTCACCGCTGCCGTAGTCGAACAGCGCCTCGAGGCGGGGCGTCCAGGGCGAGTCGAAGCGGTAGCCCAGGGTCAGGTGGTGGAAGTGCGCCTGGTGATCGAGGTCGGTCGTGTTGGCGGGGTTCGACGAGCTGCGCGACTCACCAAACTGGTAGGCGGATTCCCACTCGAAGTGGTAGTCGCCCGGGCCGCTGAAGTGGTACAGGCGCGCTCCCAGCGTCACGAGGTTGCGGTTGCGCGTCTGGCGGTCGTCGCTGCGGTCGTTCTCGTCGAGCCAGAAGCCCCAGGCCTCACCCGTGTACTGGTCGTCGAAGAGCTGCTTCTGGCCGTGGAGGTTCCAGAGCCGCGTGCCCCACTGCTCCTCGTCGAACTCGATCTGATCGTTGTCGATCTCGGCCAGCTCGTCGGGCAGGCGCCGGACGGGGACCACGACGAAGGCGTTGACTGCGGCGTCGTCCTCGGCGAGCCACTGGCCGCGCAGGCCGGTGAAGGCGTTGATCGTGTTGCGGAAGCCGTTGCGCGAGATGAAGCGTCGACTCCCGAGGTTGATCGTCTGCCGGCCGAACTTGAGGTCGAGCTCATCGCCCGTAGCCCACAGGTCGCGGGCGTTGTAGCCCACGTGGAGCTGCAGGAAGTCGACCTGGTTGACGATGCTCGCGTTCAGGTCCTCGTCGTTCGACTCGAACGTGGGGCGCGAGTCCATGAGCTCGGCGGTGGCGCGGAACGGCTCGAAGCGCGCGGTCACGGCCACCAGGGTGCGCAGCACGAAGAGCTGCACGTTGCCGGTGCGACCCGCGCGGATGTCCTCGCTGAGGCCTTCGAAGCGCGCTCGGAACTCAACGGCGATGTCGAGCCAGTCGGGGGCCCCAACGGCCTCCTCGGCGCGCCACGGACCTTCCGAGGCCGCGGGCTGCGGCGGGGGGACGGCCTGGGCCTCTTGCGCGGCGTCCGTCTCGCGGTCGCCCTGGTCGGTCGTCGTGACCGGCGGGGAAACCGGCGGCTCCCCCTGTGCGTCCTGGGCGTCCTGAACGGCAGCCGCTTCATCCGTTGCCTGCGCGGACACGGGGCGCGGTTCACGCGGCGGTGCCGAAGGGGTCGCGGGTGCGGAGAGGGCGGGGGCGTGGGGGACGGCGACGTCCTCTCCCTTGAATGAGTGGCGCGGGGCGCTGGAGCAGCCGAGCAGGAGCGAAGTGGCGATCGAACCGATCGCCAGGAAACGGGAGACCATGGCGGAACTGTCGGAGGGGAGCGAAGGGGGGGACCGTGAACCTTGGACCGGAGATGCGACTCCTAGGTCCGCCGTTGGAGAGGTCTACAGCGGCGCAGTCTCTCAGCTTCGGGGCGGCGGGCGCAACCCGATTCGGCGAGGCCATCGACGTCGGATGAGGACGCGACGTCAGTCGCTTGGTCAGCAGCGTCCCGACGGCTCGCGCGATCGCCGCCGCGGCGAGCCAGGGCCAACGTCCAAGTCCGCACCTCACGTGAGCGTTCGCTCACGTGGAGCGGGCACTACTTGTCGAAGATGTTCGTCTCGCTCGGAGACATGCGTTCGTCGACGCGCTCCACCGTCAGGTCGAGCTTCGAGAAGTCGAGGCCCTTCTTCGGGTCGGTCTTCGTCACGGTGGCCTCGTCGCTGCGCGTCTTGGCGTCGGGCGAGGGCTTCGGCGTTTCGTTCTTCATGGTCTCCTCCACCGGGGATCGGTTGGTACGGCGTCTGGGGGGAGAGCCTAATCAGAGAGCGAGAGGGATCCAGCTTCTCCCCGGCTTCAGGATCCGTCAAGTCGAGCGGCCCTCCCGGGTCGGGAGGGCCGGTGGGGCTCAGGAGGGGCGCAGGACGCCCAGGCGGTGCAGCTCCGTGGCGAAGGCGTCGAGGCGCTCGCGAGCGAGCCGCCCATCCGGGGTCGCGGCGTCGATCGAGTCGCGCAGCTCTCCGAGGTGGCCTGCGTGCTCCAGCGCCTCGAGCGCGCGTACTCCGTCGGGCCGCAGCTCGACGAACTCGGCCTCGGAGCCGACGTACACGAGGACGCGCGGTGCGCGGCGCAGGGGCTCGAGCCGCTGCGCCGCGGCCGCGGACGCCTCGGCGTCGAAGGTGCCGGTCAGGTTCTCCGGGCGGGCGGCCTGCGCCGCGTCCGAGCCGAGCGCGCGGCGCGCCTCGGCGTGGCTGAACGGCACCTCGAGGTACGTCAGGTCACCTCCGACCGCGAGCTCGGCGTCCGCGCCGCGGGACGAGCGCGCCGCGTGCCGCGCTTCGCAGGCCTCTGCGAACTCGCGCGGCGAGACGCCGCGCGCGAGGTGCAGGAAGTAGTGGCTCTTCTGCATGAAGTACACGAGGTTCTCCCCGCGGAAGAGCGGCAACAGCTCGCGCAGCCGTCCCTTGGCCTCGGCGTAGAGCTCGGCGGCCTCGGCCTGCCCCATCCCGGTCTCGACCTCGTAGTCGTGGTAGAGGGCGAGGTCGGCCAGGGGATCGTCGAGCACGCGCACGCCGTAGCGCGCCGGGTTGTGGAAGACGTCGGACATCTCGTCCATGTGGAACGCCTGGAGGCTGACCTCCTGGACGATCCCCGCGCTCGCCTCGATGAACGCGAGCGTCGCCTCGGCCTCCCTCGGAGTCTCGCTCGGAAAGCCGACCATGGCGTACCAGGTGACGCTGATGCCCGCGTCGCGGCAGGCCTCGCCGACGAACGTGACGTCGTCCAGCGTCTGACCCTTCTCCATCATCGCCAGCAGTCGCGGCGTGGCGCTCTCGTAGCCGAACAGCAGCTTGCGGCAGCCGGAGTCGTAGAGCAGCTGCGCGCCGCCGTCTTGATAGCTGCGGCGCTCGATCTTCGCGTCCGCCGACCAGGTGATGCCCGCGTCGCGCGCGATCAGCTCCTTCGGGAGCTCCCGCAGCGTGGCCGGCGGCATGCAGTCCGTGACGAGGTAGAACTCGCTGCGGCCGTGCTTCGCCTTCAACGCCAGGAGGTCGTCGACCATGTCGTTGACGCGGCGCGTGCGGAACCCGGGGCCGATGACGGTCGGCAGCGTGCAGAAGGTGCACTCCGAGTGGTAGCAGCCGCGGTTGACGTCGTAGGGCAGCACGACGCGCTCGCTGAAGTAGCGGTCGAACGGCAGCCCGTCGAAGTCCGGCGTCGGCGCCTCGTGCAGGTCGACCGGGTGGCCCCGCAGGTTGGTGACGACGCGGCGCTCGTCGCCCTCGCCGTCGAACCAGGTGAGCGAATCGATGCCCTCGAGCGAGGTGTGGTCCTTGAGCGCCTGGCAGAGCTGTTCGATCGGGCGCTCGCCCTCGTGCTCGACCAGCGAGTCGAGGCATTCGTGCATCCCGGGCGCGTTCATCAGCTTCTGGCCGATGTAGGCGAGGAAGCCGCCGCCCGAGGTGACGTGGCAGTCGGGCAGGTCGCGCTTGATCATGCGCCCGAGCGTGAGCGCGGGGATGAGCTGGCTGCCGTAGATGACGCTCAGGCCGACGACCCGCGGTCGACGGGCCAGGAGCCGCGGCAGGATCTCGCTCTGGTACCAGGCGATGTAGGGGTTCTCGTCCTCGTCGAGCGTCGCCGCGAGCGTCTCCGCAGCGCGCTCGATCGAGTAGCGCATCGTGAAGTTGTGCGCGGTCAGCTCGGTCGGATGGTGAGCGGCCGAGACGACGCGCAGCGCGCCCTCGAGCGTGCGCATCGCCGGCAGGTACTGCTCGGCGTCGTAGAAAGCCTCGCCTCGGACGACGGCCTTGGCGTCCTCGACGCGCTCGATGAGCGCGGGGGCCGACGCGCGCGTCTCCACCGCGGAGCGGTAGGCGGCCATCTCCTCGAACGGGATCGCGTCCAGCTCCGTGAAGCGCTCCAGCGGCAGACGCTCGGTCGCTCGCAGCGCGGCGCGCTCGAGGTAGCTGCGCGACAGGAAGTGGTCGTAGGACTCGACGGAGAGGTCGAGCAGCTCCACGTCGGGGAAGCCGTGGTGCTCGAGCCAGCTCTTCAGGCATGGCAGAGCGAGGTACGGCTGCGTGGGGTGCGCCTGGGGCGGGAACACCAGGGTGACGGGAAAGTCCTCGCGCTGGATCATCGCGGCTCCGTGGGGGCGGTCGGGGGGAGGGGCTCGAGCAGGTCGGCGGCGAACAGTGCCTGGAGGGCTTCGGCGGACGCGCCAGTGTCGCGCGTCAGCGCGGCGACCTCGCGCGGCTCGGCGAGGTGCTCGAGCAGCGCCGCGACACCGTCGGTGATGCGTTCGCTGCGCACACCGCCGGGGACGGGCGTGACGGCCAGCGCCACGGGCGTCGTGATCGCGGAATTCGCGGCCAGCGAGTCGCCGCGGGCGAGCGTCGGCGTCAGCGCCGGCAGATCGCAGCCGAGTCGAACGACGCGTCCGCGCGCGCGCACCCGCTCGCCGGGGTCGAGGGGGCGAGGCTGCGGGCGCAGCGTGTACGGCGCGAGGGCGCCGTCGAAGGCGAGGACCGCCGACTCCCAGCGCGCGGCGTCGTCGACGAGCGGGTCGGCGGCCTCGCGGGCGAACGCGGCGAACTCGTTGCCGCTCGCGCGCCAGGCGCGGAACTGCTCGTGGTGCGTGCGTCCGGTGTGTCGGCGCAGCAGCTCCCAGGTCCTCGGGAAGCGCGTGAGGAGCGGCGGCAGGTGCGCGGCGATCTCCGCGAGGTGGTGCAGGTGCTCCACGGGGTCGCCGAGCAGGGCCCAGCTGCTGAACAGATCGGGGTGCGCCGCGATCAGCTCGCGCTCCGGCGCGCTCTCGCCCGATCCGAAGGCCATGTCCGGCGGGATGCCGTCGACGGGGCGCGCCTCGGCGCCGTGGGTCTCGTGCAGGTCGCAGCCGATCTGCGGATTGGGCAGGTGCAGCGAGATCAGCGCGTCCGTGACGAGCGAGGCGCTCGCGACGAGGTCGAGCGAGGCTTCGAGGTCTTGCTCCTCCTCGCCGGGGAGTCCGAGGATCAGGGAGAGGATGGGACGGATGCCGTTCGCACCGCAGGCCTCGACGACCTGGAGCACGTCGAGCTCGGCGTACTGGCCCTTGTTGGCGAGCGCGCGGACATTCGGCGAGCCCGACTCGACACCGAGCAGGACGCGATAGCAGCCGGCGCGCCCCATGCGCTCGAGCAGCTCGCCGTCGAGGTGGTCGACGCGGGCGCGCACCTCCCACGGGCGGACGCCGCGCGCCTCCATGGCGTCGCAGAAGGCGAGCGCGTGCGCGCGGTCGGCGGCGAAGAGGTCGTGGCAGAGGTAGGCGTTGCGCGCGCCAGGCAGGTCCGCGAGCGCGTGCACCTCGTCGGCCAGGCGCTCGGCGGGCAGCGGACGCGAGCGTCGCCCCCAGTAGCGACCGATCGTGCAGAAGCTGCAGTCGAAGGCGCAGCCGCGGCCGGAGTCGAGGGGGGTCAGGCCCTCGTGCTCGCCGGTGATCGCCTTGTACTCCTCGAGCGGCGGCAAGAGATGCCACGCGTAGGGAGCGAGCTCGCCCAGGTCCGCGATCATCGCGCGGTCGGCCTCGGCGTGAACGTCGCCGTTCGCGGCGCGCCAGGTCACCCCGTCCACGCCCTCGAGGTCGCGGCCCTCCGCGTAGCGCGCCAGCAGCTCCGGCAGCGTTCGCTCGGCCTCGCCGCGCACCACCGCGTCGATCCAGGGGAAGCGCTCGAGCAGGATCCGATCGGCGCCGGTCGTGCCGGGGCCGCCGAGCAGCAGGCGGGTGCCCGGGGCGAGCGCGTGCAGCCGCTCGGCGATCACGAGCGCGGCCGGAAGGGTCGCGCCCATCACGGACAGTCCGATCACGTCGTAGTCGCCGCGCTTCAGCAGTCTCCGCGCCGCGCTCTCGCAGAGCAGGCTGCCGCTCGCGAGTTCACCGCGAGCCTGCCGGAAGGCGAGGTCCTCGACCTCGACGTGCAACCCACGTCGTTCGAGCTCGCCGGCGAGGCGCAGGAGGCCCGGTGGCGGCATCGAATACCCGAAGGTGTCGCG